>Ga0315915_1004679_pt1 | contig 17202 bp, 9 predicted proteins | sample MpolbnodulesMG_FD_207738 | JGI IMG/M metagenome (GOLD analysis project Ga0315915, IMG submission 207738) | Medicago polymorpha root nodule microbial communities from Los Angeles, California, United States - branched nodules | ecosystem: Host-associated > Plants > Roots > Nodule | place: USA...
TAACACTGAAACATCCATAGACCAGTTACTAGATAAAGCAAAATATCACTCCTTGTGGTGGCTTAAGGCCAATAATATCACTTTTGTGCACGGTACACAAACCTGGTGGTCGAACCCGTTTTACTGTGGGTATCGATTGACCTTTTTGTATTTATACTCTATGATACATTGTTGTTACTGTGTTTTGCCGGGTTGGCGCCTCTAGTACACCTTGTGCTGAGGTTCGGCCTACCCCGTTGTTAATATATATTCCATTTTAATTTCTTCAAAAAAAAAAAAATATATATATATTTATGTAAAAATTATGAATTCCTATGATTTACTTAAGAGACATTAAATAATGATTCTTATTTTTGGAAGAGATATTTGACAAGTTATAAGTGCGATTTTTTTATTTTATATTAGGAGATAGCTAGCTTTACACCTTATAAATTGATCAAATCTTATTCTATTTGTTACATAAAAAAAGTTGGAAAACATGGGTGCAATTCTGAAATTTGTTTATGCTATGTTTCTCTTTCTTTCCCTATTTCTTGCTGCAAGAAACGTTGACGGTAAGCAAATTATTTGCCCTTCAATTTTTCTTCTTAACTTCGGCTTTTATGTTCAATCCTTTTTCTCATTTTAGCAACATTTGTTTATTCTCTTTTTTTCATTACAGCATTTGATGGATGTATTACTAACGAAGATTGTATAAAGCGTCAGTGTAGTCAGGAAAATTGTATGGTGTGTATTAATTTCACGTGCAAATGTAAGTATAGTGTATTCTAAGAAAATGATAATGAAATGAAATAAGGTAGCAAAAAAATATTATTTAGATTGTATTCTTCTTTTTTTAACTATGGGGTATTAATTATTGATATTTTTATATGGTTTAATTAGAGATAGAATTGATTTGAGTAATTATAAAGCAAACACGTATTTAATAGAGGAAAACTTATTGGTTCCAATAACGTAATTTATAATATAAAAGATATTTTTTAATTAATTTATTTGTAATCAATAATAAATAGATTGATTGTGTTGAAATTATTTCATTAATTGAAAAGCCCTTGTCTCCAATTCATACTTTTTCACAAATACTTATATCCTCTATTTAAATCTTATGTAAAGAACAACTTTTGTCTTCTTTTAAAAAAAAAAACAATTTTTGTCTATTAAAGAAGTAAGATGAGTGGATATTACGAAGGATAAAATATTATTGTTTTCGGTTTTGGACCCTTGTTGAAATTGTTGGACAACAACCAGACCAAAAACTCAAACTAAACATTAACACCAACACATAAATCTATCTATAAAATAAATAAACAAACCAACAGACAAATATTTATCTCCAATTAAACTTCATGGGATTCAATAAAGAAGAGGATGAAATAATAAACATCAAGATAAACCAAAACATATGGAAGAGCTTGCAACAAAAATTAGCGCCTTATTGCAATGTTGTTGTGTTGTCTACTATCATCAACATCTTCAAAATTATATGGTTTTATGGAAATAAAAAGAGGTTCATAAACTCTTTCATTCCTTGCAAGTCTTCCAACCCATGAATATTTCTATTGTGTCTCTATTAGGAAATCATACAAGTTAGACAACTAATAAATCAATCAGATATTTTGTGGTGATCAAAGCCTTAATATGAAAGGCTCCCCAAATTAAAGAAATCATTTGTATGTATCAGGAAAAAAAAAATTTGTCAACCTCCTTTTTAACATTGATGATGCTACACTAGGTGATTCAGGTTCATATGTTTTTTTGGTGTTTATTCCAAGACAAAAACTCCCCCATACTTGGCCTGAGACGATTCATTTGACCCCTCTGACCATGTTTTTGGCCTGATTGATACGGATCAGTATTTTTTGATTCATATCAATCTTCATATGGGAACTTATGATACGACTCAAACATATCAACCTTTGGAAGTTTGAATCGATTCGCTGTTCATCTGGAAATTGTCTGAATTGTATCAATGTTCATGTGAATCGTAACAATCTTCATGCTTTCCATATTTCCCTTTCTACACTATTTAATCGTATCAAACTTTTGTTGAATCGATTCGAGCACGTTATTTGTTGACTAAAATTAACTCTTTTCACTCACACTTATATATACATAGTCATAGCCACACACTTTTTGATTATTGAAACAATTTGCAAATAGACTCAACAATTCGAACATCTTGTGGGTATCCAATTTCAAGAGGTCTTGAAGATTGGATCTTGTGTGATTTCTTAGCATAGAAAATTAGAGAATCGAATGAATCTTTGTAATCATACATTTGTCTACATTATTAATCATAGTGGAAGACCGCGATAGAGGTGTTTTCTATCACGAAAAGATGGTGTACCCCTAGCGAGGACGAAAAGGGAGAACTTCTATAAATCTCGGTGTTCTTATCTTCCATATCCTTTAAAATTTCAGCATTATAATTGAATGAATTCATTGTATGAAGTTAGCATAAGTTGATTATGAGTTTACTATTTTAAAAAACCTAATACCAATTTCATCAATTGATATTTTCTCAATTCAATTTTATCACAATCAAAGTTGAAAGTAAACTTCAAACAATTGCTTCATATACCTTGTGTTCATTAGTTATTAGTGTAATTTATTGTTAATAGGTTTGGTTTGAGATAGTTTAGTTTTGTAATTTGAATGTTTGTATTGATTGTTGAATTGTATTTTAAGATTCATATTGAACTTGTCAATTCATATTTGAGTCTTTATTTACTTTGATTGTCTTACTCTTATCATCATTATCAAACACGATTGAATAGTCATAAACGATTTTAACTCACGCTTTCCAAAAATATTTTGAAATTGAAAAATTCTATTCACCCTCCCCCGTAGCGCACTTCTTGTATCGTCATATAGACTAACAAGTGGCATCAAGAGCCTAGTTCTCTTCACTAACGGTAAATTACTGAAAGAGTCGACATGACGGACAAATAGCCTAATGGGGCTTACAATAGAGCTCCTATTTTTTATGGTGAAAATTATGATTATTGGAAAGAGTGTATGAGTGTTCACATTCAATCGATATATATGGATTTTTGGGATGTCGTTCTCAACAAGCGCATTGACTCGCAAGTCGATGTTGACGGTGTCATGCAAAACAAGCCTAAGGCCAATTAGAGCGATGATGATAAGAAAAAGGCCCAATACGATTTGAGAGCAAGGAATATACCCATTTTCGTCCTCGACGTAAACGAGTATCTCTCGGTCTCACATTTTAAGACTGCTAAGGCAATGTGGTACGCCTTGGAAACCCTCCATGAAGGTACCGAGGACGTTAAGAAATCAAAATTCAATACCCTCATCCAACAATATGATCTCTTTCACATGGAGGATGGTGAAACCGTATCCTCCATGCAAATGAGGCTCACTCACACTATTCACAAATTAGAAAACTTGGGAAAGGCTATCTCAAACCAATATTGTACTAATAAGATGTTGAGATTGTTGTTGTAAGCCCTAGAGACCAATAATTTATGTTAAACTTATGTTATCTATCATGACTTTTATTATTAAATAATATATGGCATTCTTTATTATAATTATTGTAAGATTAATAAAGTCTCTAGAATAGATAGTTTGTGTAATGGAATATTAAGTGTGACTTAATCATGAGATTACATTAACATAACGAACGTTATTCTTAAATATATATATTTGTAGATATTTGTAGTCAAACATTAATATAAATTGAGATAATAATAAAGCACAAAGACTATTATGTTTGTAGACTGATGATCACATCCCATGGGTCATGGATGTGAGATATTAAGTTTATACATAGGTATAAATATTAGGAGTAATATTTATACTGGATTGACCCACCGTGAGAATACTACATAGTATGTTATGAAAGTGTCGTAAGATATTCTCACAAGGATAATGGTGTATACCACTCTTAGACCTGAAACCAGTATGATCCCTAGATGTGGACTCAAGTGTTTTATTGTCATTCAAACGATGTTTGTAACAGGATAACCATAACGTTGGTTAATGGGCACTTGACGAATCATGTTGAGGGACACGAGTGTCCTAGATGAGATTTGTCCCTCCTTCATAACAGAATATATATCTTTAGGCCTCTTGATGAAATATGACTGTAAAATTACATAGCCATGTCGAATTAAGTCAATATGAGATATTGGGCTTATTCATTATTTAGTATATTTCGGGATCAGGAAATATAAATATTGATCTATATAAGGGTGACAAAATCTATGCCTTGTGATCAATTTAGATATGAGGACAAAGGAGTAATTGTACACATGAACATTATCATGGAAAAGGTTTCGTTTGATCACTTAACATTCTTGTCACTTGGGTAGCTGTGATGTGTTGCTAGATACCACTCACAGTTTACAATATTAAATATAAGATTTAATATTATTGTCAATGTGACAAGAACCTATAGGGTCACACAAAATAGAACGGTCAAAAGGAGAAATAAAAGTAAGTCTTATGAGATGGGTTCATTTAGCAAATAACACTAATTGGTTAGCAAAAGGATAAATGGGTTAATGGGCTTACGGAAGCCCAATAGTGATTTCTCAATTCAATTTTCTCACAATTTCAAACAATTTCTTCATATACCTTATATTCATTAGTTGTTAGTGTGATTTATTCTTAATAGGTTTGGTTTGAGATAGTTTAGTTTTGCAATTTCAATGTGTGTAATGATTGTTGAATTATCTTATAAGATTCATATTGAACTTCTTAATTCATATTTGAATCTTTGTTTACTTTTATTTCCTTACTTTTATCATCATTATCAAGCACGATTCAATAGTTATAAACGATTTTAACTCTCGCTTTCGCAAAATCTTTTGAAATCAAAAAAGGATATTCACCCCCCTCCCTCTAGCACACTTCCCATATTGTCATATAAACTAACACACCCCTATTGGAAACTAAATCTAAACTTGTTGCTTTGGCCTTCAAGTCATCCATCATTGTTCCTTGGAATATCAAAAATAGAGGGTTGAACTTCATTACCATTACTAGATCTATGTCTTTCATTGTTTCTCACATATATCGTGAAGGAAACCATTGTGATGACAAACTTGCAAACATCGGTCCCTTCATCAATTTTTATGTTTGGTTTGATCATTGTCCTATTGTAATTAAGGAAGATTTTGTTGAAAATTGGTTACGGTTTCTATACTATCATTTCTCTTAACCTTGGGGGAGAGTTTTGACTCTTGTCCCCCTCTACTATATTCTTTGCTTTCTAATATATTTGGGTGACGCCATGCTAGGCTCTCATTGTTTTGATAAAAAAAAAATCAACAACAACAAAGGAATTAAAAAGGAGTACAAAACTGGTTTGATGATCGGGGTGGAGGATTTAAAAGTGTAGTGATAAGAAGTGGAGGGTTCAATCCACATCTACATATTACTAGCTTTTTCTATTTAGTAAAACTGGAGGACCAAAAGTAGATTTAAATGAATACTTTCCCTGAGTAAAAAATTGAATACTTATACATAAGGCATATAGTATTTCATTCATGTAAGGGGTGTACAAACTAAATCAATGACCCGATAAATATGATGATTAAAACCAATTAAATTGGGCCAATTTCTTTTCATGTTCGCATCAAAGCCGAACCGAATCAATCAAACTCAACATCTATCAATTCAGTATCAATTTTAGAGTGTTACTTTTTCCATCCTATGCCCTTCTCATGCGCCCTGCAAAACTTACCAAATTGTTCGAAGTATAAAAGGAAGTTCACCCCCATTTTTACAGTTTCATTTTTTAATTACTCTCTCTCTCCCTCTATCCCAAATTTCGAACCGAAAAAATCCAACCACAGTGAAATCTTGCTCAAACGGACCACATTTCAACCCTTCATAAACATCACATGGAAGGTTAGTTCGATTTCCCTGTGAATGCATATAATTTGTACCGTTTTTTTTCTTCTCCACTGATGCAACCGGGATTTCGTTTTCCGGACTGTATTGTTGCAATCCGGAAAATAAATTCCGGAAACGCCCAGTATTTGTATGCATCGTCTGTTTTGTACTGTGTTTGTGTTGATTGTGTTGTGTGCATGTTACAGAAGGTTCATCCTCTACTCGGCACGTAAGGGAGGCAAGGCATGCTTCCGGTAGGAGAGAGCGTACCCAACGGATGGAGAAGGAAGGTGTTGTTCCTCCAAGGCGTCGGGGTGCTAGAGGACGTCGTGCTGATGTCGAGCATCAGTCGAAGCAGCATGAGCAAGAGTATGATGAGATGGACGTGGAGCAATTGGAGGAGGAGGAGCTTCAAGCAATGGACGATGATATGGAAGACGCGCGACCGCAGCGAAGGCGGACGAGGAAGAAGCATGTGGTGGACCCTGACCCACTTGATGACTATCCCAGTGGCCCACACTACACTAGCCGGTTGTGGATGTACCAGGTACACGTGGCCAAGAAGGCTTCTGAGGGCGAGGTATTTATTAATGTTAAACTTACTTTAATATGTTGTTAATCTTTCTGAAAATGATGTTTATATTCATGAAACTGATGTTTATTAATGTTACTTTAATAAATTGTTGAACTGCTATGTTTATGAAGCCATGAGTATAAACTGATGTTTAGGTATTCTTTTTTATTATTTGCAGTGGCGTGGTAATTTAAACTGCATCAAGACCGGAAAGAAGATAGAGGTGATGCATGACAAAGAAACCATCCCTATCATGGTTGCCCGGTAGTGGCGTGATAGTTTGCAAGGCACCGATCTTGGTTGGCTTCAGGATACAAGCTACAACATGATTGACCACTGTCTGATTTGTGCCTTTGTGGAGAGGTGGCACGAGGAGACTTCGAGTTTCCACCTTCCGTTTGGGGAGATGACAGTGACACTTAATGATGTGTCATGTTTGCTGCATCTCCCCATTGATGGCATGCTTCTGTCCCACAAGGCTATCACACGGGACGTCGTGGTGGAGTGGATGGTGACGCACTTAGGGTCTGATCCGGGTGAAGCTCATGTTGAGGTGACGAAGAACAAAGGTGTACATTGCCTATTTGGCTACTTGCAAAGGATTTTCAAGGAGCGTATGAAGGAGCAGTTTGCGTTGGAGAATGAGCATGCTGTGACTCAGGAGGTGCGGAGGATACGGGACCAGGTTGTCCGCATATATTTGCTATACTTTGTGGGGATCACGCAAGATCTGGTTATTCATTGGGAGTTGCGGCACTAGCTCATTTATATAGGGAGCTTAACAAGGCTGCACGTTGGAACTGGGGTCAGATGTCGGAATATCTGACTTTGTTGTAGGTATAAATTAAAAATTATATTTTGATTTTTTAAATGTAAGTGTTTATTGTTTGTATATTTATATGTGGTTGTCATTGTTGCAGGCTTGGGTGTATTAGCACTTCCAAGGCATGGGAAGTAAGGATGTCTGAGCAAGATATCGAGAAGAGCGGGATCCACGCGCGATGCTTTTTATACCACTGTCTGGTTTGGGCACACCAGACAACTACATAAACCATCTGGATAAGCTGGATCTAAGCGGCGTTGTCATGGCCCCATATGGAGACCACCTTCAAGCACGTCCATTTGAGCGGGTCAGCCTTTACTCTGGATGGCTCAGATACGGAGACCACATGGTGAGATATCTGCCGGAGCGGGTTCTTCGTCAGTTTGGGAGAGTTCAGACCATACCGAGACATCCCGTTGAGAGTGCACCTCCTCTGACTAATTTGGCGGAGATATCACTCCGCTTTCAGCATGCTCTTGATCATGCGCTGACACCTGAGCAGTTGAGGCATCGTGCAGTTCATGGCGTGGAGGCAGTAGATGGATACATCAAGTGGTTTTATCTCCATTCTCATCCACGGATGATTCCTCCTGATATCCCGGTACCGGTTCCGAGGTCACCGGAGCGTGAGGTCCTTGATGCGCTTGCTACTCAGGAGGATGGATAGCATGGATACTTACAACTTAGCGGAAGGATTTGCCGCATCAGAGACCATGTCTATGCTGTGATGTCCAGTAGTGTGGTTCCGCGAGGGTCTGAGGAATGACAACATTTGGAGGATGTGTTGAAGGAGGTGCATGATGGGAAGGTTTACCGTCGTGGGGAGCTACTGAGGGTGGTAGAGGTGCTAGAGGTGGCAGAGGTGATGGCAGGGGTGGTGGCGGTGTAGTGATAAGGGGTTGATTGTATTGTATTTTATGTTTATGTTTGAACATTTTGGATGATTTTTAATTATGTAACACTTGGATAATTTTTATTTTTATGTATTATTAATGTTTGAAAATTATATTGTGTCGTTAATTGTTATGTTATAAGTTGAATTTCCTGTTTGAACAAATGGTCAAAGGCCAAAGTGTTGGACTACATGCTCTAAAACAGGGGCTCAGCCAAAACAGATGGCTTCTGCCTCTGTGCTGATGCAGTTTGGATTATACATTCCGGAGTGTTTTTACACGTTCCAGAATATGTAATCCGGAAACAACATTTCTCACCCCATTTGTTAACTTTCAACGGGGTGATTTACACTGTTTGGATTACACAATCCGAAAATTGTTAGAACTTTTCGGAATATGTAATCCGAATCCATTCATTCAACATTGGCATCAACATCCATCAGGGTAGTTTAAGTGTCAAAATCCACGAATTTTTCCAGAATTTCTTTTCCGGAATATGTTCGAATTATATATTCCAGACTAGAGGTATTTTTAGAGAAAAAAATAGGGCGCGGGAGGAAAAGCATAGGGTGGGAAAAGTAACACTCTCAATTTTATGTCATTCAAAACTGACCACCTAAAATCCAAACTAAAGCATTACATGTTTATAATTTCTTTTATTTTACGCTATTTTAATAGATTTATCCTAAACAAGTATGTTGTACTAATATGTTTTTTAATCATACCTTGTGTACTTATTTAAAATTATAAACAATTTATAATGCTTGAAAAAATCGATTTTTTAAAAAAAAAACTCTTAAATTTTAAAACTACCAATCTGATTAAACCAAACCAAATCAAAATGTTTTTCATCAATTTGGTGAGAAAAAATTGTAAAACCAAACCAATTTTTTTTTAATAAACCATCAATTTGGTACTTCAACTATCACTCTCTCATTAATTTAGTCTTTTTATTTTTTTGAAAATTTGGTATCTGATTCAAGCATCGATTAATCTGAGTGGTTCAATCGCATCGTCCATTTATAGGTGTCCATTTAAAATTATGTATGAATTAACCCACCGAAATTAAACTATAGAAATATATATACTAAGTAGTCCTTAAACTACTTTTAATGCATGAAAATAGTCTTTGAATTGTTATTGTCACTTTTATTTTCAAAGAAAATGAAGAACTAACTTACTTGATTAATAAATAATAGTTTATTCCTCAAAAAATTAATTGATGAATAAATAATAGTTTAGGAGTAATTCAATATATTTCTATAATTTATGGATCAAGTTGAACAGACTGAGGTAGTGTAGAGATCAATTTGATAATTTAATCGATATTTTTTTATTAGTTTCAATTCATTTTCTCTCAAATTTCAAACCAAATTTATATGTATATCAAGGACTAATTACACATAAATAGAAGACAAACAAACAACAAGCTGTGTTGTTGGGCTTTTTGAATGACAAAATCAATTCTCGTAAACACAGTATTCATGGACCTATGAGTTATGACATTGTTGTGCATGACCTTTTGAACTTTATGTAGAATGTTAACAACCTCTGGTGCTAGGAAGTAAAAAATGTCAAAAGCAAATAGTATAAATCATGTTATTGTCGGAACACGCTCTCTCATGATTAGTGACTTTGCTTGATGCTACGGTAAAAGTCTCAAACCTTAATCTAACAAGTGGTGAAACCCTAATCAAGTCTACAAATGTATGTTTTCCTCATACTCATCTTGTCAGACTCCTACATTTTGTTTTCTAATTAATTAATTGTTAATCAATAATTAATTATATATGTTATACTGCTATGTATAATAACCCAAACTGTTCTTAGATAATTCTGATGTCAGGCACATGGATGATTTGGTTAAGAGATTTTGTCAACAAACACTTGTTTAACCAAACCCAAAAGCAAAATCCATTCTTTATTATATGCAAACATTGCATTATTTCCTACTCCAATGAATATTAAATTATTAGAACCAAATTTTCAAACGAAGAGCTCAATGCACGCACAGCTGGGATAAAACAAAAGGAAAATGTTATAAAAACACATAGCAAGTTTTTGAATTGTGGAAGAAACTGACAAAAAGACAAGTGATGTTGATTAAGATAACACATGTTGGATTTCCAAGAGAGCAACACTTGTATTATTTTTTAGTATTTTTGAAAGGTCGTATTATTTAATTTTATTTGTAGAGAGAGACATTGAATGATAGTTTGATATTTTGTCATTAAATTTAAAAGAACCGTGTTACTTCAATATTAAAATAAAAATACAGCACGCGTTTAAAAATAAACAAATTTAATGACACCGTATTTGACATCAAAATTTTGATATCAAAATATAATTTACTCTATAAAATATGGTTAGAAAATTACGTATTTTTTTTGGTGAAAAAAATTATGTTTTAGTCAAAATATAGGTAAATCGTTTAGTCAAAATTTGAACTTCAAGGTTGTAGTGCATGATGTGATAGGAAAAAAATCAATAATAATGTATTAGTATTGTAAAACGACTTGTAATAAAATCAAAATATTTTTTTTTTCTAAAATAACTTGTAATAAAATATGGAGGGAGTAGTATTTACCCTGTGATTTACATGGAAAATGGTTACTAATTTAGATTTCATCCGAGTAGTAATTAAAGTAAGATCAAAATTTGATTCAACCAAGATTCTAATTGTAGTTAATCAAATTTAATCTTTTCAATCTCAATAAAAAGTTATATTGCTTTAATTGTTTTATGACTAATACAAAGAGTTAAATTAAACAAACGTTGTTCTCGTGAGCTTAACTCAGTCGGTAAGAACAATGCATAAAATATGTAAGGTTCGAGGTTCGAACCCCGGCCACCACCAAAAAAACAAATGACATTTTAGTAATGAAATGATAGTTTGCAATTGAAATTTTGATATCAAATACGATGTTGGTGGTTTTTTTTTGACAAAAATAAATTATATTCATTCAATCAAATTGATAGAGTACATCGCTAAAAAACAAAAAGGATGAATCTGCGAACAAACTCACAACATTCATGTTAATAACATAAAACGACAAAGTGCAAAAGCCTACACATATAACTATATTGAAGTCTCCGGAATATCCATGTCTCCGGATCTGCAATGTTGATGACGACAGATCTGCACTGGATCTAAGCTGATATAACAATCTGAACCGAACAAATACCTGAATGAAACAAGAAAGACAAACAACACTGCACAAAGACAATGAACAAAACACGTCGCACTAAGACGACGAAATCACGAAAGAAAAAAACGAAATAGATGTGAAAATCACTTATTTCAATAAAAGGTAAAGAGAAAAACGAGTTAGAGGGGTGATATTGACCCTAAATCACCCCTCTTTGACGGATGAAGGAAAAGAAACTAGGATTTTTGTGGCAACTCACAAAAGAGAAGGAGAAGCGGTCCGGATCTGGTGATTTTGTTTTTGTTTTTTTTTAAATGTCTAATTTTTAAGAGATGGATAGTTTTTTTTTCTTAAAAAGAAAAGATAAAGATTTTTTTTTGAACTAAATACATTCTTCCTGTGCACCTATATAAACTAATCATGTAAAACAATTGAAATACATTCAAAGTGCTGATATTGTCTAACAAACAATTTTTATACGCATCCGTCATAGATCGTACATTAAATCAAATTGTTAAGAGACTCAAATATCTATTAGATTTAGAGACTCAAGTATCTATTACTTGTGTCACATTATAGTATATGTAGGTGGAGATAATCATATAGAATCTCAATGAGTATTTTGATATTCAAATAACACAAATATTTTAAACATAGTATTATCATTAAATAGAGATATATAAATCAGGTAATTGGACTAAAGTAATTGATTTACTCCATCAAAGGATAAATTGTTCAAAAAGACATAAATTCGATTCTTTAATAAAATAAATTTTTATTACTTGATTTACTTCTCGATCGAACTCTAGATTTTTTAACAGATCTTTCTCCCAAAAACTTAGTGTTAATACCTAAAAAATAGAAGATAAATAATTTTGGGTTTTGTTAGAAGCCACCCATGAAGGTGTCTTTTAGCAACTCACACCTCAAAGTGTGATTTTCACTTTTTAGTTATAACTTTGTTAAAAGACACATTCATATGCTCATAACTTGTTAAAAAACACCTTCATAAAAGTTGTCTTCTAGCAAAACCCAATAACTTTTTATATATTAAATCAAAATCATGGGGTAATATATTTAAATTTAAAAAAAATAAAATCATTTCGTATAAAGTATTGTTTGACATTAAATTATTGAGAAACTTTTTCCCCAAAATGACCTTTTTTGTTTTGTACTCTTCTTGTACAGAGTTTGAAAGTTGAAACTCATAAATGAGCACTAGCTACTGGCTAGTGTCCTCCCTCAGTTCATAACAGCTTTAATTCAAACTTTCAAAAAAACAACCCATTTCTCTCTTCATTTTCTGTGCCCTTTCTAGTTTCTTGCACTTCCTTGTTTTTTGGTTTTTGGGTATCTTTCTAATACAAACAACACCTTAAAAACCCTCCATTTTTTTAGTATTTGCAGTGAAACTTCTCTTTCTCATGCTTTCAGACCCTTCAAGTTCTTCTGTTTATGCAAAATATTCTCATCAAGGTAAGTTTTTTTTATCAAATTTCTACAATATATGCATAAATTTTTGTCTATTTTCATTCTTAGCACTTTTTCTTATACAAATATTTTTCAACATTTGTGTTTTTATCCTTAAAGTTTCTAATTTTTATTTTTTTAGTGTCTTGAATTGGTTTATTACTTTTCATGTTTTTTTTATTAGCTGTGAAACATGTAGATGATCAAACATTCGGATAATCATTTAAAGTATATGCCAAACAATGTCTTATATCTCCTTAAATTGTTCCTCTGCATTTTGCAGGATCATTGTCTATTGACCACTGTCTTTTTGGGTGCTTTTTGTATTGTATTTTTATTTTTATTTTTTAAATGGTTACATCATTTCAGTTATGTCTTTTGAAGAAAGTTTTAATTTTTATGGTACAAAACTAATGAATGTTACATTAAAATTACTAATTACTGCTTTGATTTTTTTTTTTTTATGATACCTCTTAAAGTTGTGTAATTGATGTAATGATTTTGCAATCACTATTATAATTAGGATTATTAAAATCTGAAAAAAAATTATAGGAAAATATTGTTAGACAGTGATTAATCTTTCTTCTTAAACTTCTTCAGTTGTCAATATTTTTTTTTGTTGATTAGGGATCGAACCCCGGACCTTATATATATCATGTATTGACTTTACCGACTAAGCTAAACTCACGAAGACAGCGGTCAATCCTTTTACTACTAAGCTACACCAACTAGACATGCTTTAGATCTTTTCTATGTAAAATAGATTGAGTATCATTGGTTTTTCGTGTCTTTTAAGCAAGGAAAAGGTTTTTTAGTGTATTTTAGATGAGAAAAAATGATGGATCGATGATAAAAATTATGTAAATGAAATGAATGAAAGATTAAGAAACAAAGTCATCTAAAACTAGAGTGTCAGATGTTCGAACTCTGACCTGAGCTATACTCATGTGAATTTGATTATATTTTTTTTATAGTTTTGTTTAATTTGATTTGGGGTGTTGTTATAAAAAAACAAAAAACAATCATTTCGGTGTGTTGTGTAGCGTTTTACTGAGTATTTTTTAAAAGTTTATAAAAAAGTTCATTTGAAAAGAAAGAAAAAAATTGTTTGATATGTGCTGAATTTGGTTACTTCTGTAGTGTCATATTTCACGCGCATTGTAGCGCGTGATTAGTTTGTTTTAAGTAATCATCAAGTTACTTTGTCTTACATACTGTTTGGTGGGTTAAAACCGCGTGCAGCTAGCCGACAATTTGTGACCGTTTGATTGATATCAGACAATTTTATGTGCTCGTAGATTTATTTAAATTGGTATCGAAGAGAATTGAATCAAATCTAAGACGAACGTATTCCCAGATCTTAATCCAATGCTATCAGACCAACTCAAATGAGTTAACTTTTTATTATCTAAGTTGTTGTACTTATGGATCATTTTACATACTTTGATCGTAGAGCATGATATATTTACTCATTATATTACAATTTTTACTGCATGGGTTTTAAATAAGAGTAATGATACATAAACAACCATAGGTGGCAATACATCCTTTGACACCCACATAAAAATCTGACATGTGATCACGTGGACCCCATATAAGCACACTTCTCTTTCATCTCCTCTTCTCTTTCCTTAATGTATGAGGTGTATAAGGTATATGTGAATAAATGGTCTCTAAGTAACATTTTCCTTTAAATGAGTTATTGTTGGTCATGGTCACATAAATCATGAACTTTCTCACAGTGACATAAATTCACTACTACACTATATAGATCTGAATCTCACTTTTCATAAGTATCTTGTGGCCAACCACTATGGTCCACTGCCACCCTTTGCTTTATATAATAATGTGGGGTCTTGATGGGTTTGGTTTCCCAAAAGGGAGGGACAATTCAATATAGAATGGATCTTCTACCAGCTTATTGTCATTCTCTTCTTTAAGATGTCATTTTAAGCAAATGAAATTAGAAGAAAAAAATAATAGAATAGAGTTATGTTTTATTCTCATTAATCACCTCAAATTTTGTATTAGTCCCTACATTCTCTTGGTTAGTCCCTATAATTTACCAAAATGCATGCTTCTAATTCCAATTTAGGAACTTAAAAAATTTAGTTTTATAATTTATAGGGATTAAAACATGAGTACCGAGACTAAATAAAAATAATGAGTAAACCACCAATTTAGTCTTTATCTTTGTAAGTCATTTTCAGATTAGTCTCTGACTCTATTAATATTTTAAAATAGTCTCAGTCTTTGTCAAAAGTTTCTCAATTAGATCACTGTCTCTATGTTTTTGTCATATGACGAGACACTTAATTGAGAAACTTTTGACAAAGACCGAGATTATTTTGAAATATTGTCACAAGTTTCTCAATTAGATTCATGACTCTATGTTTTTGTCACATGATGAAGGACTTAATTGAGAAATTTTTAACAAAGACAGAGACTATTTTAAAATATTAATAGAGTCAGAGACTATTTGAGAGAAAAACAGGGACCAATCTAATGGTTTACTTAAAAAATAATCTATTTTTACATGAACTAAAAACATATTTAACCTTCGAACATATTGTTTGCCTAATAACCGTGGGCTCCAATATTACTTTTTCAAATTTTCTGCACTGTGATGTTCAGTTTCCACAAATCTTAAAATGACACAAGATCTTAATATTGATTTCCTACAATAATTATTTGACCTACTCTTCAATGATACACATTCCCTTCAACTCCTATTTTACCAATACTTTTATTAATTTATTAATAAGTTGCATGGACTGATTAACTTCATCTAAATATTTTCCCTACTAAGGTTGTTTGTGTTGTAATTATTCCTTTTTCTTCTGAAGTTTTCAGCTGAAACTAACATTTGGTGATCTTATATTAGGTTCATCATTGCAAATCCAAAACAGCACTTGAATAAACTACTTTAGACTACAATAGCACAAGACAAGGTAAATAGCATTTATATAGCTACTATTGTAGGAATCATGATTGCCGAGTTTTCGCAATACCGACATTCAGTATGGTCATTAAGACAAAAACCTTTAGATGAAGATCAGACGGTTCATACTTTAAACTTTATAAATTTAAGAGCATCTTAGAATGCGACGGTTGATCATCATCCGAATGACTCTGATTAACTAACTGCATCGACTAGATGGTGTTCACCGTAGTAAATATGTTTCCCTTATGGAATTGTACATGTGTACAGTCCATTATGCAACAACTTGAAAGGATAGTGGGCCTAATGCAATTTATGGGAAAGTGAGAGTTACTTACATGCTAGCATTATCAGGTTTCACATTTGCATAGGGTCACATAAATTCTTTTTTCCTTTCTTGGGGTGCTAGGATTAATTTATTTTGACTCCATAGATTTTGAAATCATGGAAAATTGTTGGGATTTCAACCGTGTACAGTGTAACTGCACACAATCAGCTATACACATGAACCGTTTAATCTTGATCCAACGACACAGATGTGGTTACGGGATTGTGACAGCACACGACTCATATCCCAATTGTTGGTAGTAGAATGTTGCATTTACTGTCTACTAAGACACGCAACATTTACTGTTACTTATTCACTTTTAAACAAAGCAAAAAGCACTGCATAATGTTACCTCTGACATTGCATGCTTTTTCTCTTGAAGGTGGTATTAAAAGCATACTTTTATTGAATGTCATTGTTTTGAACACAGGACTAATGTGATGTGGGGCATAACTTTATTCATTTGTTTTATTCTTTTGCTCTTTCTTGATTTTTCCAAAAGGGTCATCAATACCTTTCTAGTTTCTAATGCAAGATAATTCTTTGATTTCTTGAGTTTAAATCAATTACCTTTCTAGTTTATTAGTCACATTTGTAGTGAGTTGGCTTCTTTATGATAGTGTGTTGGCTCGAAGGGCCATAAATACACATAGATATTCATGTGTCTCTTTATCCTTCTATCTGTTACACCTAATTTAAGAGCCTAATTGACATTAACTTGAAAAGGGTCCATTTTCTTTAAAGAAAAATAGTGAAATTTATAATATGTATACTGCTGCATGTTCATTTTGTCTCAAGTGTCTGCTAAGTGTGATGAAGTTCACTTTATCATTCATTTGAACTTTGCATTTTTTGTTACCTTTAGCAGGTAAAGTGAGATTCTCTTTTTGCTAAAAAAAATCCTTAGAATTGTTGTTCTATCTATCATCAAGCATATCAAATGCCAAGATCAAGGTATGTATGTTAAACTAACTTGTAAAGTTACTATTATTTCTGCCTTCTTTTAAAATGTAATTATTTGATCTCCTTGCCACTAATCATGTTTTGTTTGACAGTGAGTTTAGGCAGAATCGCAGTGTGTTGCCATGATTTTGATATAAAAAATAAAATCATGGCAACACACTGCGGTTCTGCCTAACAAAATCACGTCTGCACC
>Ga0315915_1004682_pt1 | contig 17196 bp, 4 predicted proteins | sample MpolbnodulesMG_FD_207738 | JGI IMG/M metagenome (GOLD analysis project Ga0315915, IMG submission 207738) | Medicago polymorpha root nodule microbial communities from Los Angeles, California, United States - branched nodules | ecosystem: Host-associated > Plants > Roots > Nodule | place: USA...
CGAACCAAACATGTTTTTAATTAAAATATCTCTCCTCCCCTCCGTTAAAATCTCTCCCCTTCCCTCCCCTCTTAATTCTCGAACCAAACGGACCCTAAGAGTATGGGTTGAGGAAGAACCACAAAAGTCATTGCTCATCTTTTGTTGTATGTTTCAGATTACTGTCGAAAGACCTTTCATCATGTATTCAAGTATTCCTAATATTTATAATCTCTATATATATATATATATATATATATATTGATAAATCAAATATATTGTAGATCGGTTTAAATTATGAAAACGTTTGATAGAGTTTAACTTATGACATGTAAAAAAAACTGTTTTTTTAGTGAGTATTTAAGACAGCTTATGAACACAACTTACAATTCATACCAAAACAAACCATCTCTTAATTATCAAAATAGTTTAAATATAAATGCTTATACGATAATTGTTTATTTAATAAGTGCTAACAAGCCCCAGGTAAGAAAGCGATCCATTCTAGTGATTAGTATGTGACAAGAACTACTTTAATGTTGTCATAATCTGTAGTTGAAAGGAACTTTTTTTTGTGGTTCTTGCCTTTTCTTCTCTCCATATTGTTCCTTGGAAGCTAGAAATAGATGGCTCAACTGCTGAAGTGTATTCTTCTCACCAAGAACATGCTTTTCGAGGTCTCTCATATTTTTAGAGAATAAAACCATGCTTTGCTAACAAATTAGTTTCTTTTAGTGTTTTTTCTTTATGAGTTTCAAGTGTGAGTGATCAAGTCTCATATCTCTTATCAACGTGGAAAATGTTTGATATATAAGATAAGTGACTTATATACTTAATGTTTTAAGGTTCTTGGTGGAGATGTGATGTCTCCTCCTTTGTCGTCCTAGAGCATTGGTCTGTAGTTGCTCATGAGTTCCTGCATACTCTCTTTTAAGTGGTATCAGGGTCCTCAGTCGGTTTGCTATAAAGGAGTCAGAATCGTGTGTTGGACCATGATATTGGAAGAAGAATTTGTTGGGTTTTAAGTGTGAGAAGTTAAGTATCACATCACATATAATCATATAAACAAGTAAAATGTTGGACGGAGATCTAGTCCATATAGCTAATATCTTAAGATTTTGAATGGAGATGTATCATCTTGCTCTTTTGTGGTTGTGAATCATCAACCTTTTATTGACTCTCGAACAAGGGTTATACATGGTGGAGTTTCACCTCAAAATATTTTAGGGCGGAATATTTGTGGAATTTTCATTTGAAATAATCTTTTTCTTGTGTTTTGTTTTATATCTTTCATTGTTATATCTTTTTCTCTCTATCTTATAATCTTGAATATTTGGGCGTGTTGCTTGGCTAGTGACGGTTGAAGTGCCAGCCTAATTTAGATTTTAATTATCATTGAATATTCAGCAATCCTTTTGATTTTTTTTAAAAGAAATAAGAAGTATTTTTTTGTCAAATAATTTAGTGATCAGATTCACACACTTTAAGAGTGAAAAAATGAGGAATCATGTATTCGACTTCCAATCATTACAAATAATGTTTTAGATAACTACGAATTGATCTAAACTTACGACCATTACAAATAATATTTTTGATAACTACAAACTGATCTAAACTTACGAGACAAAAGAAAAAATACTTTAATGACAATTCTAAAATATTGTAAATGGTATGCTAGTTAACCGCATATATAAATACTATTAAACAACAAAAATATTCTTCCGTGTTGGACTAGAAATACGATCAAGCTGCAGAAAGGGACTCATTACATAGAGTATATTAATGCATTATTAAAAATAATTAGTCGTTAAATACTAATAATGGGAGGTGTTCTTTCTAGTAGTGGTGAAAATTTAATCAGGATTTAAATAAAAGTTGATGTGACAATTTGTCATTTTAATATAAACATATATTAATGCTATTGTCAAGTTTTTGCTTATTTAATATTGATGTGTTTTAACTGTCCTTAATCAAACTTGATTTAAGCTAATTCTACTATGATCAACTTTTCAAACAAGCATCATTGTAGTCCTAATTCATAGAATACAAAAATGAGTAAATAAGACATGTTAATATATTTATTTTGTACAAAGGGAGAAAGAAAATCTCAAGGCAGACAGAACAAAACATGAGTATCTTTTTCTATGTCTTGCATAAAATTGAAGTTGTCATTGAAATATTCATTTGTTTCCTAATATGTGGGAACCTAATATTTAATGGATTTGGAATTTTTACCCAAGACAAGTTTCCAAAATGGGCCCATTCAATATCACAAACGTGCTGGATTTGATGAACTAGCCATATAGTTCTTATCGTCTCTCTACTAGTTAACAAAGTTGATGATAGTGTTGTCCCAATGTGTCGATTTGTTTAGTCTAAAAGGTTTCTTGTTATGGTTCAAAGGACTTTGAATTCCATTTCACATTCAAGAAGAAGAAATTTTGTTTATTTAGGTGACTTTTTCCTTAAAAATTATGATTGAGAGGTTTTGTTAGTGCGTTGGCATAGAATTTTAAGGTGAGGTATCTCATTTGGTGTACGGACGAACTAATCTCATAAATAATGATGATGAAGGCACCAACAATATCGAGGTACATGATAGTGTCTACTTTTAGGTTAAATTTAATTTATATAGATACTTCTTCGAGTTGTTTGCCAATAATCTAAGTTGTTGACGTTATTAGAAAGTCAGTGATTAACCATAGTATAAAGTTAATCGTTATATTTTAAGTATGTTAAACTTTGTACAATTGAGATTATAACGAAAAAATCTCACAATATCTAAAGGAGTTTACAATAAATGACATCTCTTATAAGTGATGTAACCTTTTATGTGAGCACATTTTTTCATTTTCAATATTTGATGTGAAATTCAAACTAGATTCAAATTTCATATTATTGTCGGAGGAATTTAGAAAATGAAGTTATTTACCCTAATTTTTTTCACAAACAGACAAAGAAAAAGTTAGAGAAATAGCGAAAAGTAATCGACAAGAATGAGATTATTGAAGACCATAGGTCAAAAAATCAAAATTGAATTGACTTCAATGCTTATTAGTTAGTTGACTATAGGTACACAAAATTGCTGCTAGTAATCATTTTTAGTCAGTTTTATCTCATATCATCATGATGGAAACCATTTTCATTGAAATGAGGCAAAACTCTTTTACATAAAATCAAAGTGAAATTGACCAAAACAGGAAAATAAGATTAATAAAAAGCATTGTAATAAATAAAACATTCCCTCATGTATATGCTAAATTGGAGTAAAGTTGTACCTCAACCCTATCAATTACAATATTAGACCGTCAACTTTACAACTTTACAATTAATCACTTCGTCTTATCTTAAGACTTGTGATTGGGGATTTGTGGACTGCCAACATGTAATTAAGGACATAATGCTCTCTGAAAGAGCCGGAACACGGGAAACCAAACCCAAAAAAAGCTATAAATAGTCTTCTTGAGAACATTCTCAAGGTATGACATAAACACTACTAAACCCTAGTTTTAGATATTGTACTCACGGAAAGTACAAATATATATATATATATATATTATTAGTACCGGTATTTGGACATGAAATTATAATACCGCATAAAATAGACTCAACTTTAATGTGTTTGGATTCTAAGGAAGAAAAAAAAATCATAAACGATATAAAATGTGTTGAAATATGATGTTCGATATCAACTTTTAAAGTTTAAAAAATATATTTCATATATTAAACATGAACAATTATTACTTAGTTACAACTTAAATCAAAAATATTTGAACACATAAATAAAAATATATATATTAAGTGCATCGCTTTTTTACTTTTACATGTAAATTTACTTTTATTTATGTGTGCGCGCTAAGTATTTTTTATTTGTGTTTTTTTTTTGGTAGTGATATTTGTGTTTATAAGTAAGTAAGACTTAGTAAATTAAACAAATTCATTTATGTGTGTGCCCTAATTAATTTTTATTTGTGTTTATGACAAGTAAGAGTTAGTAAATAAAAGAAATATATCAGTTATTGTGGTCCAATTTGTGACAGAGAAAGAGGTTGTGTTACAGAGCGTCAAAGGTGGAAAGAGGACAAGTAGAAAGGCAGTGGTGGTGCCCCCACCCACAGTAATGGAGATGTCGTTTGTGTGTAAGAGTCACAATTGCCAAGAAGCTAGAAAGCTGAAGAAACCATGTACTTTGTGTAAAGCTAGATCAGGCCAAGGTTTTTGTCTGTATGACTTAATAGTGCCAAATTGCCAATATCATTCAAAATATTGTTTAATTGACAACTCTTGCATGATTGATTTAACACTACCCAAGTTGCATACACTAGCACACATGATCAAGTACTTAATCTTCTGTTCATGACAAACACAAAGGACTTAATATTCTGTTCATCAAATATAATATTATTTATATATTACTAAAAGTAATCAAATTTTAGTTAATGTGTTTTTGGTTTGGCTTTTATTGTGATTTTGAAAAAGGTATATTATTAAATTTTGTTGAATTTTTGGGTCTAATTCATCCTTCTAAAACCGGCTCATGAAGTGGGGATTGTCTCTTGTCAAGAGTCTTGTATATCGGATATGCGACTTGGGTTTTTCCCATTACACCCCCCCTCACACCCAGCAATCTTTGGGCTTGGTGCGTGAATTAGTAGGTGGCACTTGAATTTAACAAACTCTGATACTATGTTGAAGTTTGGGACTTAACTCATCCTTGCAAAACCGACTTGTAAGGTAATGATTGTCTCCTCTTTATAAACTTTTGTCAAAAGTTTTGTCTATCTGATGTCGGACTTGAGTTTTTTCCAATAAAGTTTTTAATAGACGTGGAAAATTACTGCAGCTTAGTGGGTGTTTTGAACTGCGGTAGGGCTAAAATTCCTGTGTCCCAATGTATATTTGCCGTGAAAATATGAAAGCTTCAATTTGTAGCTTTACATTAGACGTATATTTGGGGCCATCTAAACGTAAAAGCAATGTGCTTAGACGAGTGCAAGTTTTGTTTGAAATAACTTTTGTTGAAACTTTATTTATCTTGAACCAAACTTCAAATTATCATTGAAAATGCAAATTCACTTATAATAGTTAAATGTTGTAAAGTTACGAGTACTATATAACTGATCATGTATAATTTGTAAAGCTAATATAAAATCATTTTATATATCATTTAATATGTCAACATAAAGGTTTATCCTAAAGATGAATGGAAGCAAAAAATGAAAGAAAAAAAAAAGTAACTTTTATTTGTCCTTTAGAGTAAAAATGAAGTTCATGAGTCGTTTTGTGTAGAATGACCTTTTGAAAGAACGAAAGGGGAGGTAGAAAATTAGTTATAAGGATTCCAATCATGGTAAGGGGCAAACATAAGAATGGTAGTTTCTATTTTAATTTTAATTTTTGTTCAAAAAGTCTAGCAGCGAAATTCATGCTAAAAAAGTAAGGAATTACATATTCTGTATCTTAACATATCAAATGTATTTTTAATTTTATCATTTGAATTTTTTGTATATTCATTTTTAAATTTCAAACAACGTAAGGAACGATAAACAAAAAAATTAGGGTGTCATGCCTCCTCCTTCCGCCTCGGGTAGAGAATCAAAACCGACAACATGTAAGCAAGATGGTAAACATATACATTCACACACTTAAATGATTATGTTATTTGATAGTTGAACGTCGAAGAGAGTTTGAAATTTTATACAAAAAAAAAGTGTAGACTTTTTATATGATGCTCAATTTATGCGATCAAATCTTAATTGTTGAATATGGATTGCATCCGATTTCAACAACTAAGATTTGGTTAAATTGACTGAATGACTACAAATAAAGTGAGTTTCTTTTATCGGTACTTTGAGTAAGTTACTAGTGATTTGTAACTTCATATTTCTCTATATTTATTTGCTTGTGAACTTGCTTAGGACAAAGTATGAACTAGTTTGTGGTCAAGTATCTAGTACATATAATTTGCTTGTGAGCTTGCTTAGGACAAGGTATGAACTAGTTTGAAGTCAATTGTCTAGTACATAAAAATTGTTTGAGAGCTTGCTTTGGACAAAGTATGAACTAGTTTGTAGTCAACTAAGTGGTACTAGTACCTTGATATTTATAGTGAAATGTTAATCAATGTTTCTATGGTATACCATTCAGTTACTATTATAACCAAAAGTCTACATTTTAGGTTTATTTATTAAATGATGTAACCGGTCTATTATAAAGACCATATACATTATTAATTGAATGAATCTAAAATATGGATATTTGTTTATAATAGTGATTGGATGGTGTATTGGTTAAGAAATCAAATACTTCTTCTAATCACATTTATAAAATAAAAAAAACAATTTTTTAAATACATTGAAGAATTAATGCATTTAACTTTTAAATGTGACCGAATACATTAACTATTCAATGTAATTAAAAAAATATTAATGTGATCGAAAGGAATATATCAGTATTGTATTAAAAGTTATGTAATCAATTCTTTAAAAATTTAAAAAGTAACATTTTAAACTTAAAACTTTAATTTTTAGTTTTCTTAATTAATGTCTCGGATGCATAAAGTATGAACTTTAATTTTGAACTTAGAACTTTTATTTCTTTTGTGAGGTTAGGATAAAGTATGAAGGAATCAAGTTGTAGTTATTGGATCTATTAAGACTTTAAGTCGGTACAGAATAATCAATAATCAATAGTACCCTATATTTGGTGTCTTCCTTGGAAGGATAGTTGTAGCAAGTCCTACATCCGACAATGAAACTCATTGAATTGTGCATGTACAGTAGTTAGACACAATAAATATTTTAGTTGGTCTGAAACTTCAAAGATTTACTAGTATTCAAACAAACAAAATAAATTCTGAGAGCAAAGCAATTAAACATGTCTCAGATAGCAATTCGTCACTCTGACATTAGTGTGTGAAAATCACGTGTGCTAACTTATGAATGGCTAAACACGTCATTGGCAAATGGTATGTACTATACTCCATCAAGTACAGTAGTGTATTAAATAACGTGCCAGATATTAAATTATTATTAAAATATTAAATCTACTATTCATGAAAGAGAATTATATTCTTGTCAAACAAAAATAAGAGAGAATTTATATAAAAGTTATTTCAACCATCATTTTAATGACAACTTATGAAGCAATCATGATTTATAAAGAAACTAAGGTATTGATACAAAAACTAAAATAATAGATAGAGAGAGTAAAAAAGATAATATAAGTATGAGAGAAAGTTATCACAAAAGTTGTTAGAAAATGGTTGTACAAATATCATTTTTCATTATACAATACGGTGATTCATTCGATCTTTAAATATAATCAAAAGTTAAATCAACAAAAATAGATGTTTTGTTAAAAAACATGTACATTAATTTTGAAACAAATACATCAATTGTTAAAAATAGATGTATAGCTAAAGAGTATAATAAATACAATTAATTTCTTTTGAAAGAATCGTATAAAATGAACAAAGAATATTCTTTTTAGTGTCTTATCCAAGAAGGGAGGGGATCCTAACTTCTCAAATAATGAGCAGAGATATAAATGAACATCATAATTAATTTTTGTATAAATATTTAATTAATGTCACAAATTCCACAAAAACATGCATTTATGTCGGTTAATTTATTTTAAAATTATAAAATTTCTTTCTAAAAAAATATGCATTTATGTCGGTTAATAGCAAGGAGATGCGACCTTGTTATTGTTGATATATATTCTATATTTGCCTGTAAAAAAAATATGTATTAGAAATTGTGTTAATGTATTGTTTAAAATGTTTGATATTAATTTTTTTTCAATAAATTATTACTATTAATGAAATGTTTAACATGTGCCGTAAGAGCATAAGTTAGCATAACACTCTTTCTTTTGATCGGGTCTATAGTGTCGTTCTATTAAACCGAAGTAAACATAAGTGATTTTTAAACCAAGTTAAATTTAACTGAAATTATTAAATTTCAAATAAGATAAGATTCTAATTTTTCTGAAAAATATTTATATTTAATGTCTTACACTCTCTAATAGAATTAATCAATGTAGTAAAAATCGGACCGGACCTATGTCTGGTCTGATTGACGATAAAAACCGTTCTACAACAAAACCAGGGAGTGAACCGGAAAACCGGTGAAAACCGATGGTTTGGCTGGTTTCACACGTTGAACCGTATCTCTTTTTCTTTTCCTATAATAAAGCCGGTTTCACATGTTTTTGCTTCTTATTAATCTGTGTTTTCTTTGAGAGGGGTGGGAGAAGAGTTGGTTTGCATAGGTTCAAATGAAAAAGGAGACTTATGCAAACGCATTTCGGTTTTGTTAATTGAGGAGACGAATTAAAGAGCATTGATTACTGATTTGAATTGATAAAAGGAATATGACAGGATTTAGGTAACTGCATAAGGAATATTAAGTTGGAAATATAAAGTAGTAGTTGCTACTATCGATTACTCTCTCCGTCTCACAATAATTGTCTCTTTATCCTTTTTTTTTTTTCTCAAAATAATTGTCATTTTAGATTACCAATACAGCATTTATTTATTTATTTTCCATTATTATACCTTTATTTATTGAATTTCATCCAACTTAACTACTCCACTAACTACAATAAGGGTGTTTTAATAAGTGATACTAATTTTACCATTAAAATCAACTCAATTAATCATTTCCTTAATAATCGTCCATAAACCTTAAATGACTATTATTTAGAAACGGATAAGGTATTTAGTTACCAGGAAGTTGGTCTACTATGTATTTGGAAATAAACCGTATCTTTCTCATTAGATAAGAATAATTATGTAAAATTGTGTCAAATTTATACAACTTTAATTTTAAATATCAAAGTAAAAAAATAAATAAATATAACAAAAACGGTTGAACCCCATTCTAACACCTGTTTATTGTCAGGTCCAATTCTACTAGACTTTGATACCGTGAAGAAAATCTATGAAAAACTAAACTACGATTTTAATTTTAATTTTTAACATCAATTATTTAACTTAAATTCCTTAAAATAAAAAAGTTTGCTTTAAGTAATAAGATGAGAATCACAGAAAATGACTATAGTAGTAAACATAAAAGTTGTATTAATATCAGCAATATTTACATGGGCAACAGATTTTTCTTTGAATCATCGATGATAATAATAACAATAATAATAAGACAACTTAGACTTAAAAACTTGACTGTCAAATGAAAAAACTAAAAAACAAAAAAGAAGAAAACCTGATGACCCATTATAATTAAAGAGACAGGGCAAATCCAATCTCTATTCTAGCTTGACTTGTTTCTTTCATTCATTCATTCACTTAATATTTAGTGGCTCCAATTCATTCGTATATCTGCCACCAAGCCCCCTCCACATGCTAAAGCTTCTCATTTTTCACCTCTCTTTTTCATTTCTTTTTTTGGTTTTTACATTTTTCCCCCTTAAAACAAGAAACAAAAGAAACGGTTTTTTTAAAAATTAACTAACTAAATAACTAACGCCTCGGGCGCACTTGAACGGTAAGAGGGTTAGCCATTTCACACGAAAGCCTTAGCACCTCCGTTAAATCAACTCCATTCACTTCATCCAACGGTAACCATTCAAACTCGTGCAAGAGTTTAGCCACCCAAAAAGTCACAGTGGCTAAACCTAAATTCTTCCCGGGGCAACTTCTCCTACCCGATCCAAACGGAGCCAACCTAAGATCCGATCCAAGTACTGAAAACTCATTCCCTTCGTTCATAAACCTCTCCGGATTAAATTCAAGTGGGTTCCTCCAAACATCACGGTCCCTAGATATGGCCCACATATTAACCATAGCAGTAGTCCCCGCTGGCACATGATACCCATCAATTGTCGTATCAGTGATGGCTAATCGGGCCCACGAAAGAAGTGGGCCCGGTGGATGCAACCTTAAAACCTCCTTAATTACCGCAGGCAAATAAACCATTGCGGCCACATCCTCCTCCGTTATAGCACGTGATTCACCACTTGCCACCTCATCAAGCTCCGTTTGTACCTTCTTTTGCACGTCAGGGTGAATCACCAACCTTGCAAGTATCCACTCTATCAAAACCGCCACCGTGTCGGTCCCTCTAAATATCATTTCCTGCCAAAAAAAAAATTATTTTTTATTATATTTTTGTCACATAAGAACCAATGAATATATATACTTATAATAAAAGTGTAACATTTTTTTATGTAACAGAATAATAATTTAATTGAAATTGAAAAATTGTGTACTATATTTTTTTAATAAACTTACCCAGAGGACAGCAATCATGTCGGAGTCAGACAATTTATCTGGTTCTTGAAGAGAGAGCAAAACATGAACAAAATCCTTGTTGGTTTGGTTTTTGTCGGCTCGGTGGTCGGAAATAATTGAACCAACGAACCGGTTCACTTTAGGAACTAATTCAGAACAACTGAACCGGATTTTCTGAACATCAAAATCTTTCAAAAATGGAAGATGATCACCCCAATTAAGACTACCCAACAAATCATAACCTTGTTCAACCAACCCACTAAGTTCCATCATTCTCTCATTAACTTCATCAATCTTAAACCTCTGTCCAAAAACAGAGCACATCATGTTATTAAGCGATGCTTTTTTCAAAACATCGCGAACACAAAAACCGTCATGCAGATGACAGTTTCTGAACAAGTCAATCATCTGGGTCGCAATTTCACTCCTCTGCGGCCCAGATGATTTGATTTGCATGGGTGAGAAAAGATGATTGGTTGAGATTTTCCTAAGGGTTCGCCAATAAACACCGTAAGGTGCGAATCCTATGGCACGGTTGAACATAAGAGAATAAGCTGATTCTTTGATAGGACGATCAGCAAAGACAGAGCTATGGAGAATCTCTTTAGCAACATCTGGATTGCAAGTAACTATGGCTCTTGTGTCACCAAGACTAAAAGCCATGAGTCTTGTGGCTTTGCATGTTTTTGCTGTGGAAGCTATACGGTGGTGTGCTAGTGATGAAGACATAAGGTTCATGCTTCCAAATAGAGGGTACCCTTTTGGACCAGGAATGAATACTGAAGAGGAAGTTGTTGTACTAGGTTGTGTAGAAGAATTAAGGTTGTTGTTGGTTTTTGTGGTGGAATAGTTAGAGGAATAATAGTACTTGCCCCAAGCAGGACCACCAGGGTGAGACCAATAAAAGAAAGTCATGGTTATCCAAAGTAAAGCCATGATCAAAAGAGTGTAAGCAATGTTTTCTTGTGTGCATTTGGAAGCAAGAGCAAAAATCCAGAGGTTATCAATGTTGGTTGACATGTTTGAGAAGCTAGAGAGAGAAAGGGATAGAGAGAGATAGTTTGGTTATTGAAGGAAGGGAAGAAGAAGTGTGGTGTGGTGTGGTGTGGTGTGGTGAGTAAGAGGTTGGTTGAGGGGAATATATATAGGGAGAAAAAGAAGTGAAGCGAAGTGAGAAGGTTGAAATGAAAATGAAATCATAACCGTTATGGTCATGTTATGTAAACATACATTACACATGAGATTAAAATACTACTTGGACCGTATGTAACGGATAAATAATAGGTATTATGGTTATTAATTGGTGGTAATGATTTTGTTTAGTGGGGGGAGATAAATAAATGGGTAAGTTTTAATTTTTGTTGTTTTTGGAGAAATCATTGGAGCTCCGCCGCCACGAATGCATGACGAAATCTTGGAAAAGTATATGCTCCTATAAAGTTTTTGTTGCACGCGCTATCATGCTTTGCTCTTTTTTTTTTTTTTTTTTCTTTCTTAAATGTTCACTTGATAGCTTTACTCTTCATATATATACAAAATAGATAATGTTAACAATGTCCTAGAGTATTGGTTAAGCACCAAAAGAAATAAGTTTTTATTAAAAAGTAATGTAATTATTACTTGATGAAAAATGACAGTTTATAGTTTTAAGACAGAAATTCTATTTATGAATGTCTTAACCAGACCTCAGGGACACCGGTTAACGATACCAACAAAAATAAGATGACTCTTCATTTTTCTTTATCATTACTACGTTTCTCGTAACAATCATTTTCCTTGAAAATCACATATACCGTTGGAAAATAAAAGTGAAATGAATGCCTTAGAAAGATAAAATAACATAGGCTGAAATAAGGGCATATTAAAAATAATAGTATTAAATAGTTTAAAAGTGGTTAAGTTTCGTTTATAATATTGACCGAAATTTGAGATGTGTTTTTTTTTTCTTGTAAATGTGATTAGAAGGAGTAGTAAGGATTTTTTAAGCACATCAATATGAGGATGAATTATAGGGTTATTGAAAATTGATGACACTCTAAGTAGGAAAGGTATTATGGTTCGACCAATAATTCAATGCAAGGGAGACCGAACACTTGGAAAGTTGGATATTAAGTGGTAAAATAATGACTCTAATGAATGTTTTATTTTTCCGATTAGTTACTAACGTTGAACACTTGAAAAGATGGAATAATACTCCATTTGTCCTATAATAAATGATCTATTTAAAAATGTGCATTATTGATCATATGTTTCTACTAATATACCAGGATAAATAATATCATATAAGATGTCATTGGATTCGTTTCGATTAATATTTTCAAAATATCAAATTTTTATAATTTTTTCAAATAAAGTTATTTAAGATTAAAATTATACATTAGTAAGTGTGACAATGTCAACTCTGACACTTAATATGACAAGGAGGGAGTAGTAAGTGATATGGGAAACTGGGTGCTTGGTACTGTGTGCCGTGTGCCACAAACCGATGCCCAACAAATAAGAAGTGCAAGAGTCTTCTATAACTATATTAGTTATATTAGTGGCTAGTGTGGGAATTTAAGAATTGCCAAAGAATTGAAATTTTTTGTAAGGTGGCTATATTAGATAATGTTTGCTCTTTATTTATGTGATTGTGTCAATACCTCCGTTTTAAAATGAGTATTATTTTAGTAAAATGAAATTGTTTTAAAATGAATGTCATTTTCACCTTTCAATGTATTATTAATTATTTTTTTGTAATAATACCCTTTAATTATTATTATGCACACTACTTTTAAAGTACCACATTTTACTTTAACTTATAATGATGAGAAATACATCTATACTACGTATTATGGTTTCAAAAATACTCTGTATTTAATGATAATAATATTTCATGACAAAGGAAATTAAACCTCTCTTTGGTTCTGCAATTAGAACCCATGAACGTGCGTGTTCTCACCCATAAACTTGTTTGGGGGTATTTGAAGGATGTTTGACAATAGTCCACAACATGATTCTTCAATTTTGCTTATACCCTCTTCTTTCCTAATTCCTATTGTGTTTGAATTGTTGTTTATTACAAGTTCCCCTTTTTTCTCTCTTATCTATAGGTTAGGGAAGATAAAAAGACATGAGCCTTTTCGTTTTGCTTTTTTTATTTTGGTGGTGTTTGACGTCGGAACCTCAAACCTTGTATATATTATGCATTGTTCTTACCAACTAAGTTAAGTTCACGAAAACTTTCATTTTGCTTTTTTTTGTGGTGTTTGGGATTTGAACTCCAGACTTTGCATATATTATGCATTGTCCCTACCAACTAAGCTAAGCTTAAGAGGACTTTCAATTTGTTTTTTTTTTCTTGTGGTGGTCGGAGTTTGAACCTCGGACCTTGCATATATTATGCATTGTCCCTACCGACTGTGTTAAGCTTACGGGGACTGCTTTTAACAAAGCGTCAAACATTTCTTAGTTTTTTTTAGGCTTAACAGCAGTTTTATAACCCTAAGTTTCAAGAAGTTGCGATTTTAGCTCCCTAAGAGGAAAAAAAACTACAAAACCCCTTAAGTCATGCCCATGTGGCAGTTTTAGCCCCCTAGATCAATTTTGACTCGGTCAATGCACGCTTGGACGCCACGTGTAATTTTTTTATTATTTAAATATTGTTTTATTTTTGTAATTAATTTTTTTTTAATTACAAAATTTTATTTTTTTATTTTTAAATTATTTAAAAATATTTATTTTAATATATTTTTTATTAAAAAATAAAAAAGAAGACTTTTTTTATTTGTTTAATTAAAAAAAATTATTTTTTATTTTTTAATAATTAGAAAATATTTTTTTCCTCTTTTAATTATTTAAAAATATATTTTTTTATTATAAAATAAAAAAAATTATTTTTTTAATTAAAAAATTTGAAAATAAAAATAAAAAATACACACGTGTGCGTTTACAGAGTCAAAATTGGCCCAAGGGGCGAAAACTGCCCTAAGGGAAAAACATAGGGGGCAGTTTTGTATTTTTTTTTATGGGGTCAAAATAGCAACTTTTTGAAACTTAGGAGGCTAAAACTGCTATTAAGCCTATTTTTTTATTATCTTTCGATTATTTCTTTATTAAAAATAGGTGATCTAATAAATTTATTTCACAATATTTTATTTAATAAATTACATAAAATCGAAGAAAACGAGAAAAACAAAGTCTCAAATATACCAACTCTGTTGGAATCTCCAGTGGCTGCTTCATCTTTGTGGCATAAAGATGTCCCTTTGAAGTTTGTACTCTTTTCTTGGCGGTTGTTCCGTGATAGGCTGCCTACTAAAGACAACTTGTTTCGTCGTGGGGTTATTGATCAGGCTTCCATGCTATGTGTGGTTGGGTGTGATTCTTTGGAATCATCAAATCATTTATTCTTACATTGTAATGTTTTTGGGTCCATTTGGCATTTAATCTATAGATGGCTAGACATTTCAGCAGCTGTCCTGTTTCATGTGCCGGACCATTTTAATCAATTCAGTTATAATGGTGGTATCTCAAAGGATCGCCGCTCTATCCTTCATGTCATTTGGTTTGCTATAGTTTGAGAAATATGGAAGGAAAGAAATAACAGGTTGTTTAATGTCAAAGAATGTTCGGTTATTCAGGTGGTAGATAAGATTAAGTCTCTTACTTTTGCGTGGTTGAAGGCAAAGTTTGCTTCTCTTCCATTCAATTACCATGGGTGGTGGCTTAGTCTGTTTACCATATTGGGCATAGGCTAAGAGTTTTTCTTTTCTTGTTTTTCCCTTGTACATGTTCTTTCTGTAAATACTGTTTGACTTTGGTGTTCTTCCATTAGTACATCTTGTGCTAGGAATGACTCTTTTGAGTTGGTAATATATTTCATTTTAGCCTATTCAAAATATATATATATATATGGTGCTAGAACTCACCCACTGATTTTTATGTGGGAGTGTTTTAGCAAGCTACACCTTAGGGTGTAATTAACCACATTTTAGTTATCACTTGCTAAAACACTCCTTCTAAAAAATAAGTGGGTGTATTCTAGCAAATGCTTATAGGAGTTGCTAACATACACCCACTTATTTTGTAGAAGGAATGTTTTAGCAACATTCACCTTAAGGTGTATTTAACAACTTTTTTAATTATATCTTTGCTAAAACACACCTTAATAAAAACTAGTGGGTGTATCCTAACAAACCCCTATATTTAATCCTTTAAAAAATTAATAAATGCAAAATAAATTTAAATAATCATGAAATAGAATTGAAATCTTTTTTCGGGTATACATCGAAAATCAATTTTTAACCAATTAATCCAAACAACATACACGGATAAGAATCACATTTAAGTTAATGTATTCAAATACAAAACAATTTACATTCAACTTATTTCTAATCAAAATCAATTATCATCACAGTATAACCAAATAGACATTAAGGTTTTTTACTCACCGAACTTCAATGGTGATGCCACCTTTTGAGGAAAATATTTAAAAGAATTTTGCTAGTGAATATGTTATTCCATAATTTTTGGTAGAATTTTTGTCTATAAGTGCTTGTTTGGAATAGCATTTGGTGAAGTAAACGCACAACTGCACACTATTTCAATGTAAGTCTAAAGTGAGTTTAAGTAGCTAGGTGATAGATAATTAGCAAGTGTATTAAAAACTATCGAAGTAATAAAATAAGTTCGTTTTCACGAGGACCGTGTTAATCCCAATTTAACAATAGCGTTATTATATAGGATGTGTAAAGTTCATTTTAGTGCCCGAGGCAGTATGTTTGTTTGCATAAAAGTAAATTAACAGAAAATAAGATTGTTTGGAAAAGATAAGGAGAGAAGAGACTAGGTCATTTGAATCCTCTAAGTTCCCCTAATTGGTACACTGCACCTATTTCCTATGAATATTTCTCTAGTTTCACGATGGTTAACCAAAATAGCACTAATTAATCCCTTGACTTAGGACCCTCTGCTCAAATTAGAGTCCCTAACTCCTTAGGTGATCTAATATCCTTTGAAGGTTTTAAGAACGTTAACCTAATCTCACAGATAAACGATTATCTATTCCTAGACGAACCCTATTTATTTGAACAATTCAATTAGGTCTAAGTTGAAAGTTATGGTTCGTAGTCATTCATTCTCACGAATTCATGTTATATGTGATCAGTATATAAAAAGCATTAAGAACAATTGAATTGACTAAAACTGGATTGATATTCGCAAGAAACTAGATTGATATTCGCAAACATGTTTCAATTAGAGTCACATCAGAATCATCTCAGGCCTAATCTCTAAGAGATTTAACTACTCATAATTGAGTTTACAAATAATATAATCGATGAAAGAATTAAAACATACATAAATTATTTAAGAGTTGATGAAATCACCTCTTCTTCAGTCTTCAGGTCTTAAAAACACACTTTCTCTCTCTGGAATTTGTAACCCTTGTTTCAGTAACCAGCTTCAACTTTAATAGCCAAAATTCGCCCCAAATCTTAACACGATTTAGACTAATGTGACACGATTCCTTCTCAAAATTCCCATGGATAAAAAATCAACTCTTTATAATCGTGACATGAAAATGCCATCGTGTCCCGATTTAATAGGCAGATCAAACCACTTCTTCTGGTCTTGAAATCGTGACATGATGCTTCAAACGTGTCATGATTTAGCTCTTGCTCAAAATCTTCAATTTTTCTGCTTCTTGCACCTTTAACATGTCTAAAACTTGCTGTGAACTCATACTATCTTCATAAATTACATAAAAAATTACATGATGACAAGACGTCATCACTGGGAATTGGAGCTTCTGCATTAAAGTGGATTTTTGCCAGGATTTCGGGCAAAATGTGAGTTACAGCCGCACATTCAAACAAATACTAAGATGAAGATGGGAGAAAAGTGTTGGAACAAAGGGTGTTTCGCAAAATCACCTCTTGAGTTTTGATGATAACAAGGTATTAAAAATTATCAATTGGATATGC
>Ga0315915_1004684_pt1 | contig 17195 bp, 3 predicted proteins | sample MpolbnodulesMG_FD_207738 | JGI IMG/M metagenome (GOLD analysis project Ga0315915, IMG submission 207738) | Medicago polymorpha root nodule microbial communities from Los Angeles, California, United States - branched nodules | ecosystem: Host-associated > Plants > Roots > Nodule | place: USA...
ATATATTGTGAAATGATTCATTACATAAATAAATAAAATAATTAAACATAAACAATCCTCTAGGGCATACAATTTCTGGTCACACATTTTGAAATATCTCTTTATACACTACATAGAAAAGATTCAATATTTTATGTCCTCATCCTTGTAAGTTTTTCATTTGTTTGAAATATTTCTTATGAAGCTTTTTGTTTGCCTCATCCTTGTAAGTTCTCCATTTGTTTGACTGTAAAAAAAAAATCAAATTTGCATTCAAACCTGGCTATTTAATGAAAAATTAACATTACCAATGAAAGAAGTATAAAGACAGCACAATTGTGCCAACACTACCAATTACAATACTCATTACAACTTTTCATAAATTGTCATATTACAAACCTTTGTCATAGTAAATATCAACATAAGTCCCCTAAGTTGTTTTAACGATCATCAAATCTCTACCACTGCCAACAACATATGCCATAAAGTGTACTTTCTTGTCTGTTGAAGTATTTAGCGCTTCCAATTCCTTAATGCATATTCTTGGTTGAGATACCTATAATTTTGAAGGCATGTTGGCGCCACACCAGTCTGGAACGTATATAAATACACACCACATCTGCCAAATCATGTGCAACAAAAGAATAGCTCTATCAACGATTCGAAATACAAAATCAATCTAAATTAGCCACACAAAGTAATCCTCCTTTAAAAATCATAAAACCAAGCAAAGAAAGAACTTTCAAACAGTGGTTGATACCTTACAAATTGATCAAAATGGCCAAAATAGACTCAAAATCCCAATATTTGCTTTTTACTCACAACTCAAAACTCATCTATGTCAATAGAAAACTTTGTTGTACAACAACAGTTCATAGGCCAATACTATTCTGAAAATAATTACCTAAAACAACCTATTCTGAAAAAGCAACAGGAGAACAATACAAACAGCCATATAAAATGGCAATAATTTTTTTGTAAATTGAGCCAAAACGCATGAAGACAAAGGCAAAGAGAAGAAAGTAAAATCGATATGGTGCAGCTGGAACACAGAGAAAAATCAGAACACGGGGAGGAAAAAATGCCACTACGTAGCAGCTGCCAAAACACTGCTGCTGCACTACATTAGTCCACATGCCGAAAATGAGCTCTAAATTATTCAGAAAATCACCTCGATCTCGCTCCAAATTATGCAGAATATTACCTTGAACTAACTCTTAATAGTTAAGCACACATCTGGATATGAAAATAAAGAAACACATTCCATAAGTATATATTTTGAAGCTATGCTAACTAAGGCTAATGCAGAATTCAACAAAAATAGGATGATACTCAATCAAAAGCATGAAACAGAGGAAATGAAGCAGGAAATAGATGAAATAACTAACAAAGTAGTAGAAAAACTGAAAGTTTAAAGAGCAAAGATTTAGAAATAGTTGACATAATGATTAAAGAGCAAAGGTTTAGAAACTTTACATAAATTTTTGCAGACATTGCTATCAATCTCACGAACTACACATAAAGCCTAAAATATATGATATAATTCTTCTTTTATTTTCCAATTGTATATTTTTTCTTTCAAGCTGCATATATAGTCATTCTTCTTTCAAGCATCACTCTTCATCATCTTCAGCATATGAATTCAAACCTAGCCACACCAACATCCATAAAATAAGGAGAGAAAAAAACATAAGATTGCAACCTGCAGCCACAGTGACATCAAGTAAGATTTTTTCCCATCAAACAAAACTTGATTTTGATACTCTTGCTTCATCCTATGTTGGTGGTGTTAAATTTGTTTAAAATAGAAAACTAAATTGTTAGAAGAACCAAAAAGCAAGAGAATTCAATGCAAACAACCAACATAAATATAATTTAAAAATAATTTTTTTGTACTATAGAACTTGCAGACCGGAGCAAATAGTAGAATAAAAGCCGCTAAGCTGCAACTGTATCAAGTGGAGACAGATCAAACCCCAAGAAAGAAAAAAAAACTCATCTATGTCAACAGAAAACTCTGTTGTACAACAACAGTTCATAGGCCATAATACCTGTGAAAACAAAATAGATTTCAAAAATAGCAACTCTAAATTATGCACAAAAGTAACTCTTTCAAGATGCCACCGTCACGCTAACACTTCGATATTCTACTCTACCTACTCAGCCAAAAGAATGACTATTAGATTGCACTTAACAAAATATGTATGTTAATAATCTATTTTAGCCACAAAATATAAAATTGTCACTTTAAAAACCAAAATGAATGATTCAATGTATTGAACTATGATATAATCAGTTGTTCATATTCAAAATAAAAACCAATTGAAGATATAATTTAGAATGGTTAGAAAATCAAATGAATGCTAACATAAATCCTATGAAGGAAATGCTATAGTTCAACAAATTAAACAGCCAATGTTTACCTTGGGCCTATCCATCCTATAATGCAGTCATCGAGTTGTCGCTGTTATAGAAATAAACCTTCCATAATCCCTTTGTAAGAAAAGAATTCTGAAAAACGAAAACAACAGCTTCCATTAGTTGAAACAAATTAAAAAAAAGGAAAATTAAACAAAAAGTATCCAATTAGTGGTAATAACCTAAGCTATTTTTCAGGGGCCTTTCACTTAACAGCCAACAATCAAGAAGGAAATTGGATGTAAAGAGTGATGAGAGCATAATTGGGTAAATCGATTTCCTTGAAAGAAACTTCACGAAATCCACAAACCTGAACAACGAAGGGAGAGAACAGTGATGGGTGAGTTTTTTGTTGATGAATGGAGAGAGAGAGAGAGAGAGAGAGAGAGAGAGAGAGAGATGGATTTTATATGAGGTGGCCGGAGTTTTTTGGGTGGTGTACCGGAGGTGGCCGGAAGTGGAGATCTGGACGGGTGAGTTTTTTGTTGATTAACAGCGACGACCTCAGGAGGATGAAGAGCATAGTAGCGACTGAGAGAGTGTGAGAGAGAAAAGCAGCAATGAAGAGAAAATGAGAGAGAAGAGTAGTGATTCTGATTTCACAAAAAAAAAAATGGAACCGGGTGTGTTTCAATACAAATGAATTAGTTGTGTTGAAAGTATCAATCAATAAATGCTCATTTTTCTAGAGCCTCCCATTAGCACATTACACTATAAGTTATATGGGAATTCGGTGCATAGGAAATAGACATCAAATTTGAAAGTTTGAAGTCATTTAGATCAAAGGATGAGATGAATGCCAAGCCAAATGATGAGATCCAATGACCCTCCTTGTTTGGAGCCAAAACCATTTAGGTTTAGGGTTTGCAAAGTCATTAGCAATGTTAACAAAGATTAGATATAAGTATGATTCCATCAATTGGAATTAGTTTCTTATAGATACATTAAACCACTATTATGTGAATTGTATTATATTATTGTGTTTATTTATTCCATATGCATTCCTGAAGTATTGCATAAGGACTGGTCTCACATTATAAAATTAAAGAGATCTATTATGTAGTTCCTGAAGAACTCAATATTATTCTATATGAATTCCTGAAGAATTCAAAAGTGTAGTTCCGGAAGAACTCAATATTTTTTTGTGATTTTTAGTTGAATTCATCAAAAGAGTTACATCCCTAAAGGATGATTTAGAAAAATTAATCGTATTGTTTAAATTTGTTATATAGTTCCTGAAGAACTTAAACAACTCAGTTTTAATTTATTCTCCATGAATTCCTGAAGAATTCAGTAGTGATACATCCATGAAGGATCATACAAATAACAGATTAGATCTGTTATATAGTTATTGAAAAACTTAAAAATCAACCAATTTTATTCTCCATGAATTCCTGAAGAATTCAATAGTGATGCATGGATTGCACAAATCATTGATTTGATTGTGAGTATTTCTTTAAGAACATAAAAAACTCAATTTTCTTTTTTGAATTAGTGTGTATTATTTTCACCAGACTTCCATGTTTTATTGATTTAAGATTCAGTTAAAATTATCCCCTGATTTAATTATTATTTTATCTTTTGGTTTAATTTTAAAACAAATATGTATTTGATTGAGATTGTTTCCCTTAATTATGGATTGTTTCCAAAAAAATTGCTTAAAGCAGTTTTGTTGTGTTTAAAATAAACCATCTTGTTTTTATTTAGATCCAAGTTATATATCTATATATATATTAAAATTGATTTGAAACAAATCTTTTTTGTTTCAAATCTAATATTAAATTAAAGATCTAATTTTTCTTCTTAAAATTAAGGATTCAAATTGTATCAACTATATTTTATTTGATCCAAACTTGCTTGTTGAAATTCGTGCTCTAGTTTTAGTGATATGTTTGAGTATGTTAATTTGTTGATAATTGTATTGTTGATGATGAAATTGCATGTTCATGATATATATATGAGTACTTTGTGAATTATGCTCAATTGATGAATTGTGACATGTTGTTGTTGATTTGTGGTTGAATCCATGATTGTAAGTTGTGGTTGTTGTTAAATGTTGTTGTTAATGTCATATCATGGTCTGCGTATGAATTAAGTTGAGTTGTTGTTGTTGAATTAAGTTGTTTGAAAGAAATGAATTGTTGTTGTTGTTAAAGTTTTGGTGTTTTAAGAAAAAACAATACAATTGTTGTATAAGCCATTTTGAGTGTTGTGAAAAGAGCTTATTTGATGTGTTTGAGCCTTGGGATAAGTTGTTAAACACTTTGGGTGAATGGGGAATCAAAATAAGCACTTCTGGGGTGATTTTGAAGGAAACCTGAGGCCAAACAACCCAATTTCTCACTTTTCGCAGGGCTGACGCTTGAACTAGGGCGCTGGGCGCCCAGTTCCAGAGAGCCAGCGCTTGAGCTGGCGCTTCTGCAGCTTCCTAGCGCCCAGCGCCCATAGTCATCTTGTGTGCCATTTTTCACCATTTTCCTTTTTGAGTTGGCTTTAGGTGTGAACATGAATATTGTAGGTTTAGATGTTAGCTTTCTAATGTCTTTGGTTTGACTTACAAATGATTTTTAGAACTTGAGTTATGATCAAATTACTACACATGGGTCATGTGGATTTTTGTGAAAACTTATCATAACTTTTTTTTTGAGCCATGAAACTTTTCCAAACTTGATATTGAGTTTAATGAAGTTCTTAGAGTGAGTAATTGAGTATGCATTTATGGGTTTATGAATGTGAATGTGTTGAGGGTTTGATAAATGTTTTGGGTGGGATTGAATCGGAGGAAACATGTTTTTGAGCTAAAATGTCGTTTTAAGTGATCACGTGAAATAAGCTATGTTTTGGCGATTGAACTTGAGATGTTTGAGTTGTAAATGATGTGTTATTTTGCTGTTTTGATTCATATTTTTGTTGGAACATATTTCACATGATCAAAACTTGGATTTAATAAATGGTATGAAACTTGGAATTGTAGCGTTTTTGGTTTTCGGAAATTGTTGGAAAATGATCCTTTGTGAACAAATAAGATTACATGGTTAGTTTACAGTTCATATGGACTTAGGCGAAGCATGTGAAGATAGTGCAATGTCTTAATCATGTAAAACTTGGGAAAAATTGTGGAATATGTGAACTTGGGATTTTCTCATACGAACTTAGGCTAATCTTTGAACTAATGCTTGATAGTTCGTAAGTGTCCTATGCTCATACTTATATGATTAATTAAGACCGAGTTGTAGGTTTTCAAACTTGAACAAGTTACTTTGCTTTGAAAAGTATCAATGTTTGCCGTTTTGCTACTTGATACGGACTTTGTCGAAAAATGGTTCTTTAAAGTCGATTAACTTATAAGTCTTTCGTGAATAGCTTTATATGATTATATGAAGATATGGGAATGATTGTTCGGTGTTGAATATGATGTTTATCATAAGGTGTTGTATTTTCTCCTTTACTTGGATTGTGAGAAATAGTATGATGTTGTTGAATTATATGATAAAGTTGATGTTGGTGAATACATATATGTTTAATGATTGTGATATTCTTGGTGAATACATATATGTTACTTGATTGTGATATTGTTGGTGAATGCATATATGTTAAGTGATGGTGATTTTGTTGGTGGTTACATATATGTTAAATAATTGATAATGATGTGGTGATGACTCTTAATTGAATTATGACTTGATTGATTGTGTGGACGTAAATACTTGCTAATGCAATTCTTGTTGAAGTTGATCAATGTAAATGGAGGTGTACTTTTACATTGTTGTTGGTGGATATTTATGTTGGAGATTTTGCTTATTGCGTCTTTGCTTGTATGTCCATGCATCATAGTCATAATGAGTCATATGAGAAATGTAAAAGGAAGTGTACTTTTACATAGGTGAATTGTAAGAGGAGGTGTACTCTTACATAAGATGTTTTGTTGACATCTTGTTGACGGTACCGCATGCATCTAGAAGAGTCTAGAACATTGCATGCATTTGAGTAATTGATGAGTCGTGTCATAATTGAATCTGTGACTTGATGAATTTGTACATTGGTGGAATTCGGTGAATGTTGTGATTATGTGGATTGGTGTATACGTACATTGGTGGATTTGTTGACAGTTGTGAATAATTGAAGTATGCTCTAATTGCATGTTTTACTTGCTTGTGCTTATACACTTGGTGAATCTACTTGATGATAATTATTTTGGTAATAGTAATGTGGTGAGAATTGTGTATGTATGTATGTGTGTGTGTGTGTGTGTGTCTATATATATATATATGATGTGGTGATTCCTTTAATAATGATAATTTCTTGCTTATACCTTGAAATGATGAATTGTACTTGTTGAGTTAAGTATGCTAAATGAAGAATAAGGTAAGTAATTCTTTCATTGATTGATGTTGATAAATGATGAGCTTGTGTTGATGACTTGTTTAGAGATTGAATATGTTTGCTATACTATGTTAGTAATGTGATAGCTTGAGGTGTATGGAATGTGGGACAATATTCATGTGATGTTAATATTCTAGGAAGGATGAGTGTGTTATGCATGAGATCCTTGAATGTTTATGATTGTTTATGTTTGATTATGATTGATGTGAAGCTAACCCTCAGTGGTCTGTGGTGAACCGCCTACCTATTTGTATGAATGGGTAGACGACGTGCAGGATTAGTAGTTTGCTTTTTGGTGAGTGCTTGGATAGTGGGAGCTAATCTCCGTTATCGTTTCTTGGAGTCTTAGATTAGGCTCTGATTAGGACGTCGGTCTTTATGTTTTTGTTGGATTTATTTGTTATTGAGATTTGACCATCATGTCGGGATTTGGAGTTTTTATATGATGATGTATATTGATCTCATGGCATGTATACTCTGGAGATGTATGATTTATATCTGCTGCGACTATTGAGAAATTTTATATATGCACATTGATGTTATTTGTTGAAGACGTAGCGTCTATTTCTTGAATATATGTTTTATTCGCGTGTTTTATCGCTATAATAGAAATAGGGCATTACATATTACCTGTGTCATAAACTGGCAGAACATACCACCAAAGTTATATGGCTGATCAAAATAGGTAAAATTATAACTAACCAGAATAAAATCAAACACAACTTATGTCAAAAATCAAATATGACTGATCGAAGCACAATTAAACAAAAATATCATGGAATCATTGTCACTCATTACTCATAGGAGAACACAAAACAAGTGTATAAAGTTATGTACAAATTATAAAGTCACTCATCACAACATATATGGACAGTACATGAAGTTACATACAAATTATAACTAACTAGATTAAAACCAAACAAAACTTATATCAAAATAGGTAAAATTAAGAAGAAACATAAACATAAAACAAATTATTGGGAAGAAAAAGAAACAAATTCATCACTGGAAATGAATTAAAGGAGATGGAAAGGAATTAGAATCGAACTTGTTGGTGCAACAATGGAAAAGTCGAATCAAAAGAAATTATTCTTGGGCTAGTACAAGTTTAAGTAATATTGATCATTCTTGCGGTTTGGTGTGGTTCGGTTTCTGAGATGCAAACCACAAACCAAACCAAACCGCGCGGTTCAGTGCAAAAGTCATCCAAATTCATCCGAACCAAGTGCGGTTTTTTGCGGTTTCGGTTTAGATTGGTTTGGTTTGCGGTTTTTCTATTGGGTTGGTTCGGTTTTGAACACCCCTAATTAAATTTCTCAAATACCTAAATCGAGTTTGGCACCTAAATTATCCTATTTTAAGTTCTTGAATTTTGGCATATAAACTCTTTTTCTAAACTATAGTAGACCAAATCTTTTTGGCCTAGAAAATTTTCTATACTTTCGAAAAAACTGAAGTTCAATATAAAGGAGATATGTACATCAATTTGGTCTGATCAATATGTCTGCTTTCTTTTTATGACAAATAAGTATTTTATTTTTATGGTTGTGAATATTTTATTTTTATGGTTGTGCTTTCATATAATTTGAGCAAATTTTGTGTGGATTTTGATTTAAACTTATTTATAATCCATTATCGATATGCACATAAATGTCATGTATACAAATATTTGTTTTGAATTATTGAGTATGGTTATTTGATCATTGTAACAACAAATGTAAATATGTTGTTAGCAAATAAAGATTTGAATTGAATTTGATTAATTAAATTGATTTGTTGTGAAAATATATTTTTATTTGGCAAAACTTGTATATCCTACCTTTTAATTTCTAGTTTGAAATTAAAATTGATTCACATAACTTCACAAAAAAAATAAAAAATGATTCACATAAAAATAAAAAATAAAGAAATGCTATATTTGGTTAAGATATATATTTGTGGAAGATTTGTTGCATTTTAATAATGAATCTCAACTTTTGTGATTCAATTTGGTAGTACATTAAACAAAGGTTTGATTCTTTAATTTTGAGAAATATTGATTCTACAATAAATGGGTAAACAAAATGGGGAAAAATTTATATTCACATGTAGTGAATCAATATTGACATGATTTTTTTTCTCGTATATATAAGATTCAATTTTATTTCATTTGAAATTGAATATTTGGTTTATAGCATGATTCTGATAGTTGAATTTTATTATTATTAAATTTTCTACAATAATGTGGTTTCAATCATGCATTTTGGGGGAGCCAAAAGTATATTTATATTTGGCAAAACTTGTATATCCTACCTTTTAATTTCTAGTTTGAAATTAAAATTGATTCACATAAATTTTGTGCATAAATTTTGTATTTAGTTATAAAAAAATAAAAAATAAAGAAATGCTATATTTGGTTAAGATATATTTGTGGAAGATTTGTTGTATTTTAATAATGAATCTCAACTTTTGTGATTCAATTTGGTAGTACATTAAACAAAGGTTTGATTCTTTAATTTTGAGAAATATTGATTCTACAATAAATGGGTAAAGATTATATTCACATGTAGTGAATCAATATTGACATGATTTTTTCTCTCGTATATATAAGATTCAAGTTTATTTCATTTAAAATTGAATATTTGGTTTATAACATGATTCTGATAGTTGAATTTTATTATTATTAAATTTTCTACAATAATGTGGTTTCAATCATGCATTTTGGGTAAAAGAGTTTTTCTGACATAATTGATTTTTCAGTTCCAGAAGAACTAATCAGGTACCTGAAACTTATAAAATATTGGTAAATTATGTCATGAATAAAAGATCTCAATAGAATGAGATGAAACCGAAATGAAGTCAACGTTGACGTGCTTTTGCATAAAATATAGCGCTATATGTGATAAGTAATAATGAGGATCATGTGTTAAAGTCGACTAAAGATTATAGATAAAGAAAATATCTACAGAATGGAAAGAGACAATTCTAGTGAAATCAAACTTGCTTCATAAAGCATAATTTTTTTTTTGGACTTGTTGTCCACACACTTGAAGGTGTGAAGTTAAATGAATATATATGACTTTTCGCGCGAAAAGGGAATTAAAATGGTAAAATACATATATAGAGTTTGATATGTTCACTGAAAGTGAATTGATAAATGCCTACCATTTATTTTTAAGAAACATATATTGTTTAGAGGCATATTCACCTGAAGTGAATTCAAGAACTTTTTTATACTTAATTAAGTTAAGTAGCACATGAAAGGCTCAAATTATATGAAAGATGTGTTACAATTTATTCGTATGACTCACTTGATAGTGGTGATTATATGAAACTCCTTGAAGGATTTCATTTGAGTGAGACACACTATCAAAACTATTGGAAAGATGACATTATTTGTCCTGAGGATTTGAAATGAATTTGTTATAATTGATTTTATGATAATCGTATATATATTATTAGAACTCCTCAAGAGATTCTAAAATTTGTTATATAAATGTTGATATTGGACAAATCTAATTGATTATGTATTAGAATGATTGTGATGTCACTTGATGTGAGTAAAGATCATGCCCTCAAGAACATTATGAACAACTTGAATTGGTCAAGTGAGGACACTAATGTATTTTCCTTATTATATATATCGTGGTTTATTTTTGTCAATATTAGTAAATACAGATATTGCAGCAAAGTTAAACATACAATTTGTACCTTAGAGAAATAACAATATCACTCAATCATTTGAAAATGCTAACACCGCATCAAGGAAGTGGAAAATGCTCTTTTATTAAGCATTATGAGTTTACACATACAAGAAACTTGTGGTTTTCTCATTATACAAGGAGGCTCTTGCAACAATTCAATACGAAGATAGTTTCTAAAGTATTGCTAATTTGAAGAAGAGTATGAAGATAAACCAGATGTTTCTACAAAGTTGACGTCAAGAAAAGATTTTGAGTAACTAAAACAAATATTATGTGACTTTCTTCGTCTCATATACGACTGTCTTTATGAGGGGGGAGACATAAATGTTTTCTGCACTCTTTTCCCCTTAACCATGGTTTTATCCCACTGGGTTTTCCTGGTAAGGTTTTTAATGAGGTAGATTATGACACAAAATGATGTTGTACTCTTTTTCCTTCACTATAATTTTTTTTCCCATTGGGTTTTTCTCTAGTAAGGTTTTTCCCTATGAATATTATAAGTGGATGTCCATATATCAATTGGGTTATACTATTAGCTTATTGGACCATATTGTGCTTGATCTCTAAGTCATCGGTGCTTGCTCCCCAAGCCATTGTATTTCTCTATAAATAGAGCTCATATGTAACCTAATTACACATACCAAGAAAATAATATAATCCTCTTTCTTCTCTCTCTATTCTCTTTTCTTCTCTTTAATCTTGTTCTTCTTATTCTTATTCTAATAGTTTTATAACATCCACAAAAATAAGTTCAAATTTTATTTCTAGGTCTAAATTTTAGTTACTTTTATTTTGAACTTTTGATATTAAAAAAAATTATAGTTAATTAATCTAATGTTAAAAATGATACATGTTTTATTAAATAAAACTGAGTGCAAATTTATTTCTGAGATTAAATAACTATTAAAATTAAGTATTGATTAAACTTAAAAAATCTCAATTTTTTGAGGGAAAAATATTTAACCAAATAAAATTAATACATAAGTTAAATGACCAAAACTTTGATTTTTTTTTTCCACTGTTTTTTTTAGGGGATATAGCGTTATAAGTACAATTAGTTGGACGTACATACAAAACTAGGTAATATATCATTTAACTTTAAATTTCTTTTCAGAAGCTACAGTGACCGATCCTAGTTGTGTAGGGACGCCCACTCCCTGGATTGAATTATTGCCCTGTACGTTTGCAAAGCAGGAGCAGCCCCACTAATCATGTAGTTATCTGCCATCTCAAATCATATCCACAGGAATTTTTGAATCACTTTCTACGACGAACGAAGAGGGTTACATACACTCTCTTTCTAACGTTTTTTATAACCTTAATTTTTATCGGATGAAATCCATGTCGGTAGCATACCTTAGAAATTGAACCAATATAAAGCCGTGAGAGTAGGGATAAGAGTAGTCAAATTGTTCGTCAGGGGTCTACGGTCAAGCCTACTTAAAATTCAGTTCGACCCACCTCGTTTATTATGTAGATAAAGCTCAAACTTTTTAAAAAGCTTATTAATTTAAATAGATCAAGCTGAGATTTATAAAAAAAGAAGTCTACTAGGCCTATAAGATCTACTTATATATATTTAATTATATACACTTTATTATATTAATAACTTTTTGATTCCTTCAAATTTTCAATACCACGATTTATTATTTTTTATGTCATTTGGGATTTTCAATGAGTTAAAAAAACTCTTGGCATTACTATCTTATCTCAATTCTAATGAGTACACATACTTTTGAATATTACCATTTTAATCTCTTACTATTGTCATTCTCATCTTATTCTGAATTACAAAGTAAGAAATCCTATTAGTAACAAAAATAAAAGACAATAGATCAAATCTATGCAATACACGCTTATTAATCTCTACAAAATAGATGCATAAGCTCTACAAACTTTTATTGCATATATATACTTGTAATATACATGCAATACATGCTTTAAATATCGACCTATTAGCATTTTTAAAAAAATATACATTTGTTAGCCTTTTTATAAATAAGTCAAATGTTCTATTTTAAATTGTTGGTGCAAATTAGACTTTTAAACAGACTAATAGGTCATGTTGAACTTTTAAAAAGGTCATGTCACACTTAAAATAAAGTCTTTGACAGTCTAATCGACTAGACTTAGACTTTTGTTTTTTCAACTAGGCCCGACCTATTTAAGCAAAGTCCGGCTCGGCCCGACCTATTTTCATCCCTTCATGATACACATATAGATTTCATCCAATAGATGAATGAATGTTAGAGAGAGTGTTAAAAAGAGAGGGAGTTCTAACATTTCTCTTCTACAACAAAAAAAATACTACAATTATTACCGCGAGAGCTTTCAAAATTACATTGGTCAAATACAAATTTGGCTTAAATTCTATTACAATATTTTGGATTTGTTTAAAAATTTATTTAATTTATTTGGATACAACTATATAAAATGAATCTTTTCACTGTAAAATTAACTCAATCTTTTGCCACTTACTTTCTCTCATCTAAAAGAAGCTATTTTTTGAGAAGCTACTTCTAACAACTTCTCATTTGAAATTGTTTTTAGATTTCTTTTAGATTATGATTTTTTTTTTAAAAAGTTGTAACAAATGGATACAATACTCTTAAAAGTGATTATTTAAAAAATAAATTTTTTCTTTAAAAAGCTATTAGAAACGGGCTATTAATTTATAGTTTATAAGCTCACATGACACAAAAAGATTTGTTTGATATTTCTATTTTATTAAGAACTTATAGCTTGTTTCAAAGGTCGGTCCAAGAGTAATGTCACTCTCGCTCTAACTTTAGGTCGACCAACAATTTTTTTATTTTTCATTAAATTTTATAAGAAAAAAACCTCAAATGCAAACAAAAAAGATTTCATATATTAAAATTTACTTTAGGTCTCGATTACTAAAAAAAACTACATCTATCTTATTTTCCAAGCTAATCATAAGCAATCAAACAACTTGGAACAGTATACCCCACACACACACACACATATACACCTCCCTCAGTCTTGAACTCATGAACTGAGCTTGCGCATTCACACTTTACTTTTTGAACCAAGGAAGACTGATATTTATAAATTTTGAAAAGCTTTACTTGAGCTAAGGGGAGAAAAAATCAATGGAGTTGGACCTAACACCTAAGGCAGCACAACCATTGTTTGAAGGAGATGGTGGTACTTACTACATTTGGTTAGGTTCAAAAATTCCAGCTTTGGCTAAGACCAATGTTGGTGCTGCCCATCTTGTTCTTCACCCAGGGGGCTTAGCTCTTCCTCATTATGGAGATTGTTCCAAAGTTGGTTACGTCGTAGAAGGTTAGAGAAATCTTATACTATTAAGTTTGTTATAATTTGTTTATTCAAATATCCTCAAATGCATGCAGGGACTAATGGTGTAGTTGGAATGATACTCCCCAGCACTGGAAAAGAAGTAGTTTTGAAGCTTAAGCAAGGAGACGTTGTACCTGTACCCATTGGAGCTGTTTCATGGTGGTTCAATGATGGTGACTCAGACTTTAAGATTATATATCTTGGGGAAACTTCAAATGCTCTTGTTCCAGGGGAATTCACATATTTTATCCTAGGTGGTGTTCTAGGACTTTTAGGAAGTTTTTCTAGTGAATTAATAAGCAAAGTATACAATTTTAATAAAGATGAGGTGACCAAGCTAACACAAAGCCAAACTGGGGTTACGATAATCAAGTTAGAAAAAGCCCAACCTATGCCTAAGCCACAAATGGACCTAACTAAAGACCTTGTTTATGACATAGATGCTAAATCCCCAGAAAGTAAGGCAAAAAATGCGGGATTAGTCACAACCTTAACGGAGAAAGATTTTCCTTTTATTAAGGATGTTGGGTTAAGTGTGATTAGGGTTAAACTTGAACCTAATGCTATTAAGGCACCTTCAAACCTAATTACCCCTGCAATTCAGTTAATTTACATTGCTAGAGGAAGTGGAAAAATAGAAATTGTGGGAATCAATGGAAAACGTGTCTTGGATGCTCAAGTTAAGGCTGGTCATTTGATTGTTGTACCACAATTTTTTGTGGTTGCTAAAGTTGCTGGTGAAGAAGGAATGGAGAGTTACTCTATTGTGACAACTACCAGGTAAGTTGGACTTTTAAAGGTTAACATCTAATTTGTTTGTGAAATCAAAATCACACATAACAGAACCAAACGAGATAAACTATACATAATTTTTTTATTGATCAAGTAGTTTAATGACTAGAGTTCACTTTTTAAGGTGAATAGTTGGGGTGTCTGGGGTTCGAACCCTTCCTGCCAACTGAGTAATGCTCACGGGGACATACATGGTTTAAATTAAATAGATTTATCTGAAGAATTCAATTTTTATTCAACTTAAACTCATTTGATTCGTGAATCAAGTTGATCGTCATATTAATCTAAAACTATTTTTGATTTGGTTTAGTTAATTGTTAGTCTTACGTTGTTAGGGGTGGGTTGCACTAACAAAAATAATTGTATATTTATTATAGGCCTTTGTTTGAAGAGTTAGCCGGAGAGACATCAGTCTGGGGAGCCTTATCACCTACGGTGCAACAAGTGTCTTTCAACTTGGATTCTGAGTTTCAAAACCTTTTCATATCTAAGAGTACAAAAACCACAAATCTCATTCTCCCTACCATTTAGTTTGGGCTTGTTTATATATCGAATAAATTTCTTATGTGTGGAATTTGTTATATGTAATAATAAGGTGTTTGCTTGTTTGTTTTGAATTAATAATAAACCCTCCCTATATGGTGGGTAAAGTTTGTATGTCATGATGTTGTAGCGAAAAAAAATGTTCTATGATTTTTATAAATATTGATTGATGTGAATTGTGAAACTACATGGACAACATCCAACTTTGAGAGGCTTAGATGTATTTTGGTTTCTATAAGCAACATGATCTTAGTATTTGTGAATGTCATGTCTAACATGAATGTTGTAGAAGAGATATTGATCCAACTTAACCCAAAGTCTTTGAGGGTGTTCCAGCAATTGCCACGCCAGTGCAGCATGCATTGACAAGTCAAATTCTCCTAAAAGCTAGCCCCCATCTTTTTTGTTTGGATCTGCAAATATTCCCAATTTACTAGCCAAGACAAATTGCCTCTGCATCATGATGTCTGGAATGGAATGAACACACACATGAGAGTGGGATAGCTACGATACCCGGACCTTCAATGCGTGCATGGCTTAATGAAGGAAAACAACATTAACGAGGTACAACAACAGCTGTGTAGTGTGGGGCAACCATAAACAAAAGGTGGTTCAAATTTTTCTCTATTCTACTACTTTTCATCTTCTATAATTCAAGCATTTTAAAAATACATATAAAAATCAAATAACATATCATTTCACATCAAAATAATTTCGTAAGAATGGGATAGCTACTATGCCTGGACCTTCAATGCGTGCATGGCTGGATGACGGAAAACAACATTAACAAGGTACAACAATAGCTGTATGGTCTCTATTATACAACGAAGTAATGATATTTGAACAACAAAAAACTATCTTTCGGGACAACTTTCTTTTTCCTCGTTCTTTTGGGTAAAACTTAAAAACAACACAGAGTAATTTCACACAAATTAATAAAAGTGTATAAATAAATAAAAGAATGTGATACTTTTACTAATTTACTCCATCCAATCTCAATTATAAAGAAAAAAAATAATTTTAAAACTTATTAAATAATTAATATATTTAGTTTGTAATATAGATCAAATGCATCAGTTATTCAATAAATTTAAGAAGTAAAAAGTTGTTTATAATTGAGACAGGAGGGATTATCTTTTATTATGGATTTCTGAACCATTAAGATCTCCCAGATAGCGAAACAAGCTCGCCCATAACTACGAAGGAAGGTTGCCCATAACTCACAGTAAAAGGAATCGCCACATCAGAGTGCGTTATCCACGCCAGAACGCACCCAAATACCCAAAACACCCCCATTACTTGTTGCCCGAGTAACCACAAATCAGGTCCATATAAGGCTATAAATACAACCCTTGAGAACTTCCTCAAGGCATCCAATAATCAGTCTAAACCCTAAAATACGATACTTAACCCTAGTATCCATTATTGTGCTTTTTGCAAGTACAAACACTATCATGTATAGTGGAATATATTAACTTTGATTGAAGTGATGAAAATAAAATTGATTAGATGATGAAATTAAAAAACAAATAACTAATTTTTTGAGAAAAAAATAAATAATTAATAATGTCTTGAAAATAAATAAGAAATGTCATTTATTTGGATCATATTTAAAAAAAAATAAAAATTGGATCACTTGGGAATTGGGATGGAGAAGTAAACAATTCACAGATGTCGAGTGAGGGGACAAAAACAAGCAAATGTTCTCATGCCTTTCATACTATTAGAATAGTAATCAATAACTGAAGAGTGCTTCTGAAGAGCGCTTCTGAAGAATGCTTTTGAAGTAGTGCTTCTGAAGTGAAGCTTCTGATGCTTCTGAAGTGAAGCTTCTGAAGACAGATTCTGATGTGCAGATTCTGATGTCTTCAGAATCACAATGTAGTTAGTTAGAGGAGTTTGTTACAACATCTAGTTGATATATATACTCTCTCATGTGTGTAAATATGTAGTTGTGTGAATCAATAAAAATTCTCCATTCATTATTTCTCTCGTTTCAATTCTTCATTTTTCTGTTAGTTATTCATCTTGCTCAAAACAGCTTATTTTTAATAAGCACTTTCGCTGCGCATAGAA
>Ga0315915_1004685_pt1 | contig 17193 bp, 12 predicted proteins | sample MpolbnodulesMG_FD_207738 | JGI IMG/M metagenome (GOLD analysis project Ga0315915, IMG submission 207738) | Medicago polymorpha root nodule microbial communities from Los Angeles, California, United States - branched nodules | ecosystem: Host-associated > Plants > Roots > Nodule | place: USA...
TTTAAACAAAACTAAAGTTATTTTTTTTTTTAACAAAGTTTGTTTCTTGTTTGTTGGCAACGAACACTAGGGTTTGAGGGTTGATTCACCTTGGGAAACACTATTAGGATTGAGTCTCTTGGTCACGGGAAGAGATTGGAACTTTGGGTAGAATTAGGCGGGAGACTTATTCTTGTAACGCATTGATATCTCTTTTGTAAATTTACTCATCATTATAGTGAAACGGAGGGCTGCTCTCTCCCCCAGACTAGGTCAATTTGGACCGAACTAAGTAAACAGATTCTTTTGTGTTCTCTCTTCTTTTTCTCTCGCTGTTTTTCTACTTTTGGCTTTTGTTTATAATTGTTCCATACACTTTGTTTTGGTTGCTTGCTTATCACTTGCTCCACACATCAAATTTGTTATTGGTGTGATTTTTCATCGAATTCACAACAAATGGTTTCAAGAAGAGTTAAAATTCTATAAAAAAGATTAGTAGCAATTGTTAAAAAATTCAAGTGCAAAGTAAAAGAACAAATTTGAGAGAAGAAAAATAAAAGACTCCATGAATGTTCAAAAAGAAGAAAAAATAGAAGACTCGTTGAAATTGCTGATGAGAGGTGAAGAGGAAGCAATAGTTGAAGACTCGTTTGACAAGATACAAGACCAAGGTGACAATGAAGAAGAAGAAGAAGTTTCATAAATATAATTTTTATATTGACTTAAAATAATTTAAAAGATGTGCACAATATTTAAAAATTTGACAATTATTTGTTATGACTTATGAGAGAGCGCGCACAAAAAAAAAAGGAATTTGTTGGAGAAAAAGATAATAACTGACAATTGTTTGTTACAAGGGAAATATAACATATTAAATTTATTGGAAAGATAAAGTGTGTGAAAAAAATATAAATTTATTCGTGGATTAAAATGAGGGTATAATAGGAAGAAAATGTGCAAAAATACACATCGCTATTTTAGTGTTAATTTTTCTAAAAAGTCACTTAAAGAGGAACGGAGGGAGTAACACATAGATAAGAATAAATTTAAATATTAAAATTTGTACCAAAAAAAATTAAATATTAAAATAAAAGTGTAGCAACACAAATGTCCAGTTTTTTCTTTTATCATTTAAAAAGTGTAACAAACTAGATGAGTGTATTTATACTTACTTTTTCATTATCCCAATTATATTCTTAAACAACAACTTTTTCTTTAATAAAGATTGTTGGTTGTGTCCTTAAAAAAAAATAAGAATTAAGATTATATATTTTTTTGTTTTATTGTTTGTTTCGTTGAAATAGATAAACATGGTTAGTTTGATTTGTTATTATAACGCCCATACTAAACGTATCTAGAAAGTTTAGCATGTGCATTAACTTGATACTGGATACATTAAAATTTACAACATAAATTCTTCGAATGAATATTTAATACGACAATATGCGTTCGTACAATCAATCAATACATCCTTAAAATCCATAACGTCCTGCAGCAGGTACGAACGAGCACTTGCTGATTATCCATTCGGCTACAAGCTTGCTACACCAACCTGCTAATCTGAAACAAAGAGGATTGGGATGAGACATAATGTCTCAGTGAGTTCTACCTAATCCTAGGCTATAGGTAACCTCGGGGAAACCTAGGGTCACCACGTGTCTACAATACAACCTGCCGGTTGATTATACGTGTGTGGATCATGCTTACCTAGACGGTCGTGCATGCTAGATCCGTTGTAGGTTTATCTTAACATATCTTATAGGTATGGCTTACATCATACGTGTCAAGGCGGTCAAGGGAACCTAAGACCGCTAATTCGAGATACGCTAAACGCATCAAGATCTAACATGCTTATTCATGATACGATCCTAAACCGGACGATCGGAGAAACCTAAGATCGTCGTCGGTATAACTTCATAGCTTGCTCTACTTGCATAAGTCTGTACATGTCTAATAGCATATTATAATCATGGTCATATCATAACATAGTCATATTCATTCATTATGTTAGAGGTTAGCGTTGAACAAACATTATCATCTGAGTTCATTTTACAGAGTGTATCGGGTGGAGTAACCCCGATTACAATCCCATACATGACCGATGAAAACCTAGCTAAGGTACATCAGACTCCCTCAGTGACGTACGGGCCCCCCTTGCGGAGCTTATCCCGTTCCCCTTGAGAGAACCTCTCGTATCCCCCTTGGCGTGGATAACGGAAAGACACGACACCTACATCTTACTTATGGTCTTATCATACATGGAAGCTTATACTTAACTTATATGAATGGTCACCACGAGTCCGTAATCTACTCATTGAGCGGTGAGCCACCACTTGCTTATCTTAACATTACATAGCTTAACATACTAGTTCTCAACGATCTACGTCGAGGCTCTATGGTTTTCCCATTCTTAGACCTGTTTCCTACATGAGCATAATCACGAATATTATCGTACTCTCATGTGCCACTCACCTTTGGAAAAATGTTAATGTCACTCATACTACTCATTTGTGATATCTTTACATGTATTGCACATTAGTTTCTTGACATTGAGGTTTCGTTAAAGTTATAAAAGTTTGCAAGGAAAAGTATCGAACGACACTCTAGACCACAAAGAAGTTTTTCAAGGCATGTTGTAAAAGGGTTGTACGCTTAAGTGTGCTTGTAAGCGTGCAGTTCACTTGCCAGTACGCTTAAGCGAACTTGTAAGCGTGCAGAGCCTGTAGTTACGACATTGTGCACGCTTGAGCGTGCAGTGCACGCTTGAGCGAGTATTCATCAGTCCAGAATGCAAAAAATCGTGTTTTAAGCATAGAAACCTCAAAAATCAAGTTCTAACATCCAGAATACATCTAGAAGACCTGGAAAAACAGTTTAGAAGCATTGCATGACAACAATTCACATATCTCCAAGGATTAACAGCAAAGGGGCGACTAAACCTAAAACATAGTCATGAACAAATTGTCTTTCTCACACAATTTAACATAAACCCAAAGGTGGATAAATCTATCTAAAGAACTCACATCAACTAATAACAAGCTAGCATAACTTCAAGCTCTGATTTCCCATCATGAAATCCAAACTCAAGTCTTTGATTTTGGCTCCAAGAATAAACCTCATGCTTCAATCTTATATGCATGCTATCCAACATCATCCCTAGTTTAGCAAACCATAATCTTGTCATGAAAGGAATAGATTGATGTGAAGAGAGTGACGGGCGATTTGCTAGAGAGAGGTGAGAGCAAATTTTGATTTCTAATCCTAGAGAGAGAAAGAGCTTGCAAAATGAAGGAAAAATGGCCCTTGTGGCCTTAAATAGCCCTTGTGGCTTTTTACCATTTTGCCCTTGGCCTCACAAGTTCTTAATCTGACACTGATAACTAATCCCGTGTTTAACAAACATTTTATGATAAAACATTCCTCGTCGTGAACGAATTCCTAAACACTTAACCTTTGATACGCTCAACTGGTAATATTATAATAACTGACGAGTGAGATATTACAGTTATAATTTGAAAGCAAAAAACATTTATATTTTTACTTTTAATCAAAATTAAAATTTCATAAAAAACATCGTTCATAATTTTCAAACGTTAGCACAATAAAAAGAGTGAAAAGATGGACACGTGAGTGCCCGTCATTTCGCTAGTTTTCATAAAAAAAAACACCGTTCATAATTTTCAAACATTAGCACAATAGTCTTTTTTTTAGTATGAATAATGAAAAAACCATCCAAAATTTGCCCATCTTTCAATCCTTTTATTGCGTTATTGCGTGTATAAATTATGAATGATATTTTATATGAAAATTTGATTTTGATTAAAATTATAAAAATAGATATTTGTAAATTTCAAATTGTAACAAACACAACGAACCATGCTTATATTTTTTAATGACACAAATAATATAACAAACATAATATAAATTCTTATTTTTTTAATATCATCAACAATGTATCATTGTTATAGAAAAATTTATTTAAGGGTATAATTGTAATAATAAAAATCTTATATCCCTTTTACGTATACATATACTATAGATATGAGTTTATTTGGGAGTGGAGTGAGTCATTACTGGGAATCTATACTGTATATAAAGAAAATTACCCCTTTCAATATTTTTGAGCTGACTTTTTCTTTCTAAATACCCTCAATTTTCAATTCAAATAACACATGTAACAAATGGATAAGAATAAATTTAAATATTAAAACAAATGTAACAAACACGATATGAATATTTTTTTTCCTTTATTATTTAAAAAGTGTAACAAACTAGATGAGTATATTTATACTTACCTTTTCATCATTTCAATAATAACTTTCCTAAAAAAAAATCATTTCAATTATACCCTTAAACAACTATTTCTATAATAAAATTGTTGTTGGTGTCATTAAAAAAAGAATTTAGATTATATTTTTTTGTTATATTGTATTATTGTCGGTGTCGTTGAAATAAATAATCATGGTTAGTTTGATTTTTTATAACTTGAAAGCAACAAACATTTATATTATTTTTAGTTTTAATCAAAATCAAAATTTCATAAAAAAAACACCGTTTATAATTTTCAAACGCGTGCCCATCTTTTCGCTAGTTATTATAAGAAAGTTTATTTCAATTGACAATTTTATTGTTACATTTGTGAGGGAAAAATGAGCTATCATGAGATAGTTTGTTTTAAAGTGAGTTTTTCTTTTTTACAAGTTGTTTCAAATGAGTTATTACGTGGCGATTCTGATTCTAAATGTTTTGATTGGTTGTGTGTGTAAAGTTGTTTTTAACCGTCAATCCACTATCATTAAACTCATTAAATTTAATAGTTAGAAAATAGATGATTCATCGGCTAATTTTTTTAATTTTTTTTTTATGAAATATGTTAATCTTATTTTGAAAATATGATAAGAATGACATTAATTAAAATCCAATTTTAAAATTGAAACATTAACCTCTTCAAAAAAAATTGAAACATTAACTGTATACGAGCTACACACGAAACAAATCCTATAAGAAAAAAAGGTTGTTCCCTATTTTTTATCAAAAAATAAAAAGTCGGTTCCCTATTGTGTGGGATTTCTGTTAAAATTTGGTTGTTATATATATAGTAGATTATGCTGGTTTAATTTCAAGAATATCTCTTATTATTGTTTAAAAAAAGAGTGCAGCACAAAAGTTTCACTATGGCTATATTCGACTTCAACTCGAAAATTAAATATCATGAGGAAAACCATGCAAAGCAATTTCATTCTTATATCCCAAAGGAGGTGCTACAAAATTTGGAAAGCTACCCTACTTTTTGGGATACCATGGAGAATAGTTTGCAGGAGGATTTGAATTATTTGCTTTTGTGTGACACTTGTGAGAAAGAAAACGTCAAATTCAATCAATTGGGTGAAGGAAAAACACAATCTTTCGATGTAACAAATGTTCAAATAAATCAAGAGGAGAATATTGATACATATTTGTCTAATGATTTCGTGTGGCCAAATATTTATGAGAGAGAAATTATCAATTTGGAGCAACCTAGTGAAGAACAAAACCTAAAGGTTCCTTTTTTGGATGTGTCAAATATTCATGCTATCAATCAAGTGAATCTACCAAATGAGAAATTGGATACAATAATAGATAAAGAGAATATCAAAGAGGAGCAATATGGTAAAGGAAAAACTCAAAAGCCTCTACGAAGGACTAAAGTGAAGTCAAGTTCTATTAAGAAGAGTAGAGCAAAGAGCATAGATATATATAGAGAGAGAAGTTGCAGTCATTGTGAGACCAAATACACTACTCAATGGAGGTTGGGTCCTTTGGGGAAAAATACTTTATGCAATGCATGTGGATTAAGATACAAGTCAAATCGATTGGTTCAAGGGTATAGACCTGCGGCAAGTCCATCCTTTGATTTTGACAGGCATTCAAATTTTCACAAGATCTTGTTGAGAAAGGAAGGATAAACCATTGGTTAGAATTTTCTTTTTTAGGTATATAATTGGTTTTTATTTTTATATTTATAGGTATAGTATATATTTTTTTAGAATAATATATAGTTTTAGTTAGATTGAACATATATGTTCGTTTTTATTTTGATGGTTTGGTAGCACCGTTTTGATGAGGTGTTTTTTTTTTCTTTTCTTTTTTGACTTTTATATTCTTTCAATCTTAGCATTTCTTGTATTTAATATAGTTCTTATTTGACGTCTTCAAAACAAAAAATTGGTCGAACATATATGTATATATTCTTTTCGTTAATAAATTTTAACTTGGATTATATTCTTTTAGATTAGTGTTATTATATATGGGTAGCATAATTGATTTATCAAAGAGGACTCAAATCCTGTCTTTTCCTTTTTGTTCAACCATCTCTCTTTTTTCAATCCAAGAGTTGGTTGATCCCAAAAAAAAAATGAGAGAAAAATTTGACCGAATGACTGAGATTAAGGACGAATGAACATAATGAGCGAATGGACATGAGATGATCCAAGATCCTGAGCAAGCAATGCAAACATTTTTCTATTTATTTAATAATTATGTTTTCTTTTTGGGGAATGTTATTGTGTTTGAATCCTAGCGATCAAATATCAAATCCTATCCTAGTGGAGCAACATTTGCTTGGGCATAACCTTTAATTATTCATAGTACTAAATCCACTTGGGTTGGTCTGATGTGTTAACTTGCGATCTTAGAGTATATCACTTACAATATAGGAAAACAACATACTACCAAAATTACTTAACTACTCATACTTAATTTTCTTCAAAACTTTTTCCTTTACAACTTTAGGGTTATTTTTGTCAAATACACTATCAAAATTCACTTTATCCACTTTGTTTCAAAAACCCACTTTCCCACCTTTCTTATTTAATAATAAACTTTTCTCTCTCATCTTTCTTTATTTATAATAATAAACTTTTCTCTCTCATCTTTATTATTTAATAATAAACTTTTCTCTCACTTTTCTTTTTTAATAATAAACTTTTGGCTTAATAGTAGTTTTAGCCCCCTAACTTTCCCAAAATTGCGATTTTGGCCCCCTAAGATAAAAAAAATACAAAACTGCCCCCTAAGTTTTGCACCTGTGGCAGTTTTGGCCCCCAGACCAATTTTGACTCAGTCTACGCTGACGTGGCACCCTAAGTGAAGTGCCACGTGTTATTTAATTTTATTTTATTTTTGCCTTGGGGAGTTAAAACTGCTACAGTTGCAAAACTTAGGGGGCGGTTTTGTAGTTTTTTTTCTTAGGGGGCCAAAATCACAACTTCGTGAAAGTTAGAGGGCAAAAACTGCTATTAAGCCTAAACTTTTCTCTCTCAATCTCACTCTCCACTCTTATCTTTTTCTTACCAACTTTCTTCATTTTCATTTTCTCTCATCATTTTCAACTCCATTTTCTCTACTAATTTTGAATTCGGTTTTACTAACAAGTTTTGTTTGTTTAGAGGAAACTAACAAGTGTTGTTGTTATAACAGAATATGATTTTATATTTTACGATAACACTATTATATAATACATTAATTATGATTTTTAACGGGACGCATATTAATATATTTCACACTCAAACATATTAGTAAATAAATTCTATGATTGTTTTTATTTATTAGCTTTTTTAATATCGTCAATACTAAAACAATAACAATATTATGATTAATCATACTTCAATTTTTTTCGTTGTTTGTTTTAAAAAAATGTATCACTAAAAAACCCGTTGGAGTGAATAATTGTAACACGGGATCCATTTTAGTAACTATAACGAGTGATCAGTTTTAATTAGCACTTTTTTAATATCTATATTTAAACACCGCGACTGCCTAAGTTTTATTAATATTAAAACAAGAACAATATAATAATATACTATGATTAATCGATCATACTTAAATTTTTTCCGTTGTTTTTTTTAAAATGTACCACTAAAAAACCCGTTGGAGTGTACAATTGCAACACGAGACCCATTTTAGTAACTACAACGAGTGATCAGTTTTAATTAGTATTTTTTTAATATCTCTAATTAAACACGCGATTGCCTAAGTTTTATTAATATATTAATAAAATATATGTGAGTGTATGGACTATATATTAATAAAAATATTTGTATGGACTATATCTCACTATATGTTTTTTTATGGGAATATGTTAGTATATATTTATTTATTAAATGTATTTTCATTTATTAGCTTTTTTAATATCGTCAATACTAAAACAAGAACAATATTATAATATACTATGATTAATCATACTTCAATTTTTTCCGTTGTTTTTTTTTTGTGGAAATATATCACTAAAAAACTCATTGGAGTGTACAATTGTAACACGGAACCCATTTTAGTAACTACAACGAGTGATCAGTTTTAATTAGTATTTTTTTAATATCTCTATTTAAACACCGCGACTGTCTAAGTTTTATTAATATATTCAAAAAATATATGTGGGTGTATGAACTATATATTAATAAAAATATGTATATGAGTATATGTTTGTTTTACGGGAATATATTAGTATATTCCTATTTCTGAAATCTTATGGGAACTATATATTGATAAAATATATATGAGTGTATGGACTATATATTAATAAAAATATATCTCACTATATGTTTTTATACGGGAATATGTTAGTATATGTTTATTTATGAAATGTATTTTCATTTTTTTTAATATTGTCAATACTAAAACAAACAAAAAAATTATAATATACTATGATAATCATACTTCAATTTTTACCGTTGTTTTATTTTTTAAAATGTATCATTAGAAAACCCGTTGGAGTGTACAATTGTATCACGGGACCCATTTTAGTAACTACAACGAGTGATCAGTTATAATTAGTATTTTTTAATCTTTCAAAAAGAAAATTAGTATTTTTTTAATATCTCTATTTAAACACCGCGACTGCCTAAATTTTATTAATATATTAATAAAGTATATGTGGGTGTATGGACTATATATTAATAAAAATATATGAGTATATGTTTGTTTTACGGGAATATATTAGTATATTCTAATTTCTGAAATTTAATGGGAACTATATATTAATAAAACATATATGAGTGTATGGATTATATATTAACAAAAATATATCTCACTATATCTTTTTTACGGGAATATGTTAGTATATGTTTATTTATGAAATATATTTTACGATAACAATATTATATAATATATTAATTATTATTTTTCACGGGATGCATATTTGTATTTTTCACACTAAAACATATTAGTAAATAAAATCTATGATTATTTTTATTTATTAGTTTTTTTAATATCAATACTAAAATTTAATATATATTTGTTTATATTAAAATTTAATTATTTTGTCATTTTTTATTACTATTGATCAATATATACATTATTATGCTTTAAATACTTTACATATTTTCACTATGGACAAAAAAAAAATCACTATGCCAAGCGCAACCGAGACGCGACACGCAGCGGAGCCGCGGCCGTACAGCGCGGCAAAGCCGCGCTATCCGTGTTGTAGCACGGGTATATCGATTAATTCCTCTTTAAGATTTCAAGTTCAATTTTGTCAATTTAAGTAAGCTAATTTAACTTGTTAAAAAAAAATCATAGTACTAAAGAATATACACGCTTCCATCGAACTATATATATTTTTTTTCGAGAAACCCATCTTTTGCAACAAAACTTTAATTAACTTAATCATAAGCCTTTACTAAGTCCACTTTCAGCATCAAACAATTATCCTTCCTTATTTTTGCTAAATCTAATAATCTACAATCTCATTAACCACTACAACTCCATCTAGCAATTCTCTTCTTTCTAGAAACACCACCTGAATTGTGCAAATCATTCTCCCAAACACTCTTTTAACATGTATAGCACAAACAATAATTTTGGAGTAAAAATTTAATTTGGTTCCTGACAATAAAAAATAAACTGAAATTATTCTTTGACATTTTTATATTGGACCAAATTAGTACATCTGTTCTATTGAATCAGGTTTTGATTTGTCCTTCATATGAAAATGTTAAGGAATGAGTTAATTTTTTGTCGGGAATTATATTGGCTGAGAGAAAATTGTGATGGACATACTTGAATCTTCACTCATAATTTTATTTGATGTCTATACTTTAAACACTAATTGGGAAAACACCGGAAGAATACTGAATGGTGATATATTAATAAATCTATACTACTAATAATAAAGGAGATTTATAATATATATTTTTTGGTGTAGTTTATTTTCAATATACATAAATCATCCTCAAACAGTTTTGCTCTTCAATCTATTAAGTATGATTCGGTTGCTATAAATATGTCTTTGTTTAATTCTCAAATTTGAATAGCATTGGTTAATCCAAAAAATAATATGACTAAGATTTTACTATCATCAACAAATCTCACACACCGTATCTTCCTTGCACCATATCTTCTCAAAAAATGGAAAAGTTTGATATGGTTAGCTACTACTTGGTGCTTATGGTTAGTGAGAAATAATATTTTGTTCAAAGGTAGTGTAGGACATGTATCGTTTTTTTTTTTTTTTTTATGGTATCAAAACATTATCATGAGCTTGGCTTTTAGTTATAACCGAAGCCAAAACATGCTTTAATTTTTAGTCTTGGTGTAATAACCCTTTGGCATGTCTTCAAAGTGGTTAACCCTGTTTTGTTGTAATGAAATTTTAGCTCTCTCATTAATGAATTATTCTTATAAAAGAAAATATCTTTATGCTAACACTATGAAAAAACTAGTACTAATTAATATAAACGGATCATAAAAGAAAGGAGAAATCTTATAAATGCATTTTCTTAATTGTTTTTCAAATGGTTCTTGACTAACACCCATTTCCTAAAATCTATAATTTTCTAAAAAGTTGTTATAACAAAAAAAATATAAAAAGCACCTAAGGAAATACAAATAAGTGTTGTTCTAAAAAAATTGTGAATGAAACCAAACCAAAAGAAAAAAGGAGATGAGAAAAAGTAAAAATAAAAAATAAAAAAATCATGTTCTAAGAATACCGAGACAAGTACAAAGGGAAGTGATATATATATTTTGCATCAAACAAAAAAGAAGTGATATACAAGAAGAATTTATCCCTTTGGCCAAAGCTTGGTAATATCTTCTTCAATTGCGTCTTTGCTCTGTCTTCAAGAATTTCTTTCTCTTTTGCTTCTTGAAATGGCTAATTTGAGAGAAGAACAAGATTTGAGTAAACATGAAGTGGGTCAATTCTGGCAATCCTCATCTTTGGGTTAGTATTAGTCTCTCTTTCTTTTTTGTTTGGTTTTCTACATTGTTAAGTTCTTGCATGGATTACTCTTGAAGTTCTTTGTCAAACTCTTTTTCTTTTTCTCTTTCCCTTATAATTTGTTTTGGCCCTACTATAAATTAGTGGTAGAATTATTAAACATGGGATGATCAAGATTTGCAATGATGTTACGTCGCAATTCTTGATATTGTAAATAATTAGCCACAATCGTCATGTTGTAAATAATTCTTGAATGTGTTTAATTGTGGTTTTTAAAGTTTGTGACTCTTGTATTTTTTGTTGGCTAGTTTTGAATAAGAAATTTTGGTGTTGTTTAATTTTTGTGTACGGCGATGTATTCATCATTTTGTGGTAATTCTTAGGTTTCTAGAACTTGTTTGAGTTATATGCCACTTGAACTCGAATATTAATGAATACAATATGGAAATTAAACCTTGCAGGGAATCTTGATTATATCCCACAGGAGGCACTAGAAAATTTGGAATGGTACAATACTTTTTGGGATGACATGGAGAAATTAGAAAAAGTCATCAAATTCGATAAATCAACGGGTGAAGGAAACACAAAATCAAATGTTCAAATAAATCAAGATCAGAACATTGATACAAATTTGCCTAATGATGAAACTAAGACATTCAAAGGAGAGAGATCGTTGCAGCCATTGTGACCAAAGATGCTACTCAATGCATGTGGATTAATTACTTACGATACAAGTTTATTAGTGTTATTATGTTCGAATCCTCGCTATCAATATCAATCCTATATATCCTAGCACTACTAAAAAAACAAAAATTAGTGAGAGATATTTAGTGAGGGAAAACGTGAAATTCCTCTCTAATTCCGTCACTAAATTTTGCGACTAAAGAATTTGTGAGGAATTTCATTTTTTCTGTCACTAATTTCCGTCACTAATTTTGCTTTTTTTAGTAGTGTAGTGAGAAGAACTTTATTTTTGAATCAGGAAGCTAAGAGTGTCATCATTGAAGAGCTCAATTTTTGTAACCCTTATTTGATATGTTATGTTGTTCTATTGAATACCTAGCTAGTCTCTTTTGTTATTCTGTTATAGTTTTTTTTTCTTTCTTTTTTCTATATATTGTTGACTGATAATTCGTTTGGGTTAGCGATGTCAACCTTTTTGGATGTATTTCTTTCTCTAACATTTCATGTAATTTGTTGGCTTATAAAAAATATTTAGCAACACCTAGACAATACACTAGTTCTATTATAAATTCAGAGATCTGTGCATTTTTTACAATTGGAACTATATACATTTCTTTATTTTATGAATGTTTTAATCAGTATAAAAATGAAATAATAATTAATATGTATAATGTTGTGTTTAATTTTTTACACAAAATTTATTAATGAAAGTAAAGAGAACTCAAAGTCAATTATAAAAATAATGTATCAAACATTTCTTAATTCAAGAAAGTGAATAAGTCCACCCTTCAAAGAATACTATCCAAACCCACAACAAGTTTTTTATTTGATCCGACACATTTGAAATATTCGCCACCTTCCAATTAAAATAAAAATGACATTGTTTCACTCCATCTAAATACAATCAGTGATAGTTAACCAAAATAAATTATTTTAAAGGAAAAATCTTAACTCTTTTCATTAATCAGAATGTGTTCAATACAATTTGGAATTTCAACAAATATTTGGAAACTAGTTAATAGTGCGGCCTCCCTTGCAAAAGTATGAGCCACCTTATTTGCTTGTCTCCGCACAAACTCAACACTAGAGAGTTTATATAAAATTGTGTGAACAGAGCTCTACAATTATCAATTGTGTCCTTGAATTCTCTAACATCAGAGTTGGGTGACGAAAATTGATCCACCGCTCATTTTGAATCAAGCTCAAAATCAATAGGTCCCAGCTGATGCTCATGGATCCAATTTAAAGCTGACAAAAGGCCTAAAACTTCTCCTATGTGAACCTCACAGATTGGGTTGAACCATTCAGTTTTGGCCAATATAAATGCACCCATTTCCTCTCTATTACGCATGTCAATGCCAACTCTATTATGCTGGTTAGAGAAAGCCGCATCAATGTTGCGTTTGTACGTCTCAACATTTGACTTGACCCAATTTATTGTTCATGTTCGCGGTGCTTGTTGGCTGGCTTGCTGAGTTACTTTTCGTGTTGTTTGCCACTCAATGAGCATAGATCTTGTTCATTCAACCACAAATGATTGAGCATCAACCGTCTCGTTCCATATCTTATTGTTTCTTTGCTTCCAGATACTCCATAGCACACAAGAAAAAAGTGATGCCTCTTCACTTGATAGAACCTGCAAAAGCTGATAAACAATATGAGGGACAACTTGCTCTTGATTAATGGTGTTATCATTAGCTGAGTCAAAGATGCACATACTCCACATATTATAGCTACCAGGGCATTTAAATAATAAGTGTAAGTTGTCCTCATCATTGGAATCACAAAGGGCACAATTTGAGGTACAATTCACCCCTTTATCTTGCAATCTCATACACATCGGCAAGCAATTTCTACAAACTCGCCAAATAAAGTTTTAGAACTTTGGTGGTACTTTTAATCTCCAGATCAAATTCCAGGCACCATGAACTCTAAGATGATTTATATCAAGCAAATCCTGCATACACAACCGATAAGCACTACAAACTGAGTACCCCATATTATTTTCTTTCCTCTATACAAGCTTGTCCTCGGTCACTGAAGGATGCATGGGCGTATTCATGATGTATAAAAAGTTTCATAATAAAAAATCAAACTAATGAAGGGGATATTCCCATATTTAAACTCATGAATCATGCAATCTACTATTTTTAACTAAGTGAGGGGAAACATACCTTCATGGTGCGGAATAATTGAGTGTCCACCAGAAATCTAATTCTTACTCAAAACCCGGATAGATTTACCATCACCTATGCTCCACCGGCTTCCGGGTTTTAAAATGGATATTGATTTACAAATGCTTCTCCAAACAAAACTAGGATTATGCCCCAAATTTGAATAAAAAAATTACACTAAATCTACATCAAGCAATTTTACTTCCTTCTTTTCCCTAAATCTACATTGTCATTAACCACTACGACTCCATCTAACAATTGTCTTCTCGATAGAAATGTTGTTTGATTTGTTTTAAAAATTACTCTCCAAAACACTCTTTTCAACCGGTAAAACACAAACAATTTTAGAGTGAAAACCCAATTTGATCTCTCCCTGTAAAAAATAAACTCAAACTAAAACATGGCATTTCTACATCGGAAACAAGTTAGTTCGTCTGTTCTAATGAATTAGGTTCTAATTTGTCCTTCGTATGAAAATGCCAAGGAATAATATGAATTTATTTTTTGTCGGAGACTAAACTTGACCGAGAGAAAATTGTGAGAGATCAAATTAAATTTTCAGTGATAATTTTATACAATGTCTAAACACTAATTGGGAAAACACCAGGACAATACTGGTTTGTGACATATTAGTGAATACTAATTAAGTATAAACGGATGATAAAAGAAAATGTGAATGAAATCATGTTCTATAAATACCGAGACAAATACAAATGGAAGTGATATATTCCGCATAAAAAAAAAGGAAGTGGTGTATATTTAGTGGAAGCAAGAAGAATTTATCCCTTTAACCAAAGCTTGGTAATATTTTCTTCAATTGTCTCGTTCTTTCTTTCTCTTTTGCTTCTTGAAATGGATAATTTGAGAAAAGAACAAGATTTGAGTAAACATGAAGTGGGTCAGTACTGGCCATCCTCATCTCTAGGTTAGTATTATTACTCTCTCTTTATTTTGTTTGGTTTTCTACATTGTTGAGTTCTTGCATGGATTACTCTTGAAGTTCTTTATCAAATTCTTTTTCTTTTGCTCTATTCCTTATAATTTGTTTTGACCGTACTATAAATTAGTGGTAGAATTAATAAACATTTGATGATCAAGATTTTCAATGAAGTTGTGTCGCAATTCTTGATAATCCCAATAGTCATGTTGTTGCAATTTAAAATCTTGATAGGCTGTTGCAATTTAAAATCTTGATTAATGACCACCCTACTTTTGAATGTGTTTAATTCTGGTTTTTAAAGTTTGTGGCTCTTGTATTTTTGAATAAGAAATTTTGTTGTTTAATTCTTAGGTTTCTAGAACTAGCTTTAGTTATATGCTACTTGAACCTTGCAGGGAATCTTGATTATATCCCACATGAAGCTCTAGAAAATTTGGAATGGTACCCTACTTTTTGGGATGACATGGAGAAATTAGAAAAATTCATCAAATTGGATGAATTAATGGGTGAGAGAAAAACACAAGAAAATCCATCTTTCAATGTGTCAAATGTTCAAATTAATCCACAGGACAATATTGATACAAATGAGCCTAATCATCATGAGAGAATTTGCAGCCATTGTGAGACCAAAGAAACTACTCAAAAGCCTCTGCGAAGGACTAGAGCTAAGACATTCATAGGAGAGAGAAGTTGCAGCCATTGTGAGACCAAAGAGACTACTCAATGGAGGTTGGGTCCTTTGGGGAAGAATACATTGTGCAATGCATGTGGATTACGATACAAGCTAAATGGATTGGTTCAAGGGTATAGACCTAAGGCAAGTCCAGCTTTTGATATCAGAAATCATTCAAATTTACACAAGAAGGCGATGAGAAAGGAAGGATAAACGATTGTTTAGATTTTTTTGTTTTTATAGATGCTACATTGTTATTTTCACAAGATGGTGATGATATATATATCGAGCTTATATGCATATTCTTTTCATTAATTGATTGAACATATATGTTTATTAGTTCGATTATATTTAGAATAGTGTTATCATTATGATGATATTACATATGATGATATATATCGAGCTTATATGCATATTCTTTTCAATTAATAAATATATGCAAATATTTTCTCTTTTTTTTTTTGATTAATAGTTGTTATTATGCTTGAATCCTAGCCATATATCAATCCTATCCTAATGAGGAGAACATTATTTTTAAATCCTGAAGCGACCAATTTGAGAATTTAAGTATCTGTTTCTCTGACTCTAATAGCAACTAAGGGTCTCTAAACTCTAATAGCAACTAAGAGTATCAACATTGAAGAGAATTTTTTTTTGTAACCCTCATTTGATATGTTATGTTATCCTATTGAATTCCTAACCTCCTTTGTTATTATCATAGAGAAAATTTATAACTAATATGTGAGAAACTTTGGGAACAAGTAATTCACATTAGATGTAATACCAAAAATATCTCACATTTAGTACTAAAGTATATTTAGATTGAATACCAAAATATTTTAGATTATGTTCCAAAATATATTAGACTGCGTTCCAAAACCTAAATAATTCTTGCTTTCTTACCTCTTCGAGGTTCTATATATAACATTTTGTTTGATGTTTTCAATCACTATTTCTTAATTTAAAATAGGGAACTTATATTGCCCCCACTCGTGTCTCCACTATTCTTTAATTTGCATGGGTATTTCTTTTCATATAAATCGGCATCGTTTAATTCTACAATCACTTTATAATTTAGGTCATAAAACTCATATGCTTTGCTATTTTTAACATACCTAATGAATACACATTCATAGGCTCACCCTCTTGGGGTCCGTAATCCAAACATAGGTCAGACAGTCTAAAATTCAAAAATAAGAGAAGTTGGATTGTCTTTTGTTCAAAAATTCATAAGTATAATTTTTCTTCGTAGACTTGAGTACTTTATTTAGCATAAATCAAACAATTAACAAAATTTCCTTCAACTATGAGACGTAGTGTTGAAATTAAGTATGATTTAAACAACTAGCTCAACAAAGGTTCTAATTAGCGTTCATTTTATGACAGTAAGATGTAGTTGTTTCATGATTAATTTAGTATACTTTATAAAACTCATTGAAAATGTGGGGATTATATTATATGCTTTAATTTTATCACCACGAACAAGTTTGGCATGACAAATATTAAAATCATACAAATGGTAAAAACAGAAGAAAAATTTTAA
>Ga0315915_1004690_pt1 | contig 17182 bp, 8 predicted proteins | sample MpolbnodulesMG_FD_207738 | JGI IMG/M metagenome (GOLD analysis project Ga0315915, IMG submission 207738) | Medicago polymorpha root nodule microbial communities from Los Angeles, California, United States - branched nodules | ecosystem: Host-associated > Plants > Roots > Nodule | place: USA...
CCAGACCAACGACAATACTCCTCGTTCAACCTACCAACCCATCCACACATTGTAAATTATCCCCAAACAAACTACACACCTCAATGGCCAAATTCACAAACTAATACCATAGAAAGTCTGGCAGCAGGGTTTAATGACGATGACTTCGTTAATGAAATCTGGACCAACTCAGCTTCACAAGTGCAAAATTAAGTCACTATGGAAACTAATGATGATGTTGAAATTCCTAACGATGATGTGGAACAGGAAGAGCACGAGGAAGAGGAAGAACAAGACCAACGACCCGTACGAAATAAAAAAGATAAATTATGTGCCACGGGAGGTCATAGTTTACATTGGCGTAATTGGTTGCCGCGGAGAAAGTAGTTTTTATTTTTATTTCTTATGAATAAACTAATTAATTTTTATTTATCATTTATTGTATTTTAATTATATATATATGTTGTGCCAAAAAAAAAAAACGAAAAGAAAAAAAAAAGTCAGTCCCGCCATTCCAAACGGCAGGAACGAAAATTTTTTTTTTAAAAAAAACGTCCAATCACGTTAGCCTGTGACGGACGGACACGTGTCAGGCAATGGCTCATTCCTGCCATTTGAAACGGAGGGAATGGGGAAAACGACAAAAAAAAAACCCCCCCAAAATGAAAGTGGGTCATTTTGGAAATTTTTTTTCAAAGGGGGTCAGACTTGAAAATATTTTTGACAATAGGGTCGGAAAAAAAAATTCATCAAATCACACCATTTAGATATTTATGAAGATATTTAAGAAACTAACCTAATAAAGTAGCTCTATAATGTGATGCCATTTAAGTATGTGTAAAAATATTGTACACCATCATGCATAAAAATTATTCTCATAATTTTTTATATAAAAATGCATCCATGCATATAAAAGAATGACATCAATATATTGAGCAGAAAACTGTTGATTAAAATGTATATTATACCTAAAGAACTTAAATCACTTTAATGTCTCTAAATTATAATTATACTCTACATATCTAAATTATAAAATTGTTGTATGATTAATTTATACGCACTACTACAAAGATCAACATTTGTAATCAAGTTAGTATCTAGTGGTAGGCATAAGTCCCCAATACAACTATAATAAAATAGTTTTCCTTTTTCTTCTGCTATTAAACTATAATTAACCAATAAATTAAGTTAGTGGAGGCATGAGCCCCCAATGCACTACAAGTGCATCTGTCATTTCATAGACCTAAGTCATGCGTTAGCTTATATAGGAAAGAAATTAGGGACTTTGAGTGAGAACCCTAAGTGGATATACTTCATGATGTGATCTTCATTATATTATCTTGATTTCATTCATGAACTTGTTTGGGCGTGCCTCTAGGGTATTTCCATAACATAGTTTTTAGTTGGTTGCTTGCTTAGTGGTGGTGACTGACTCGTTCACATGTTGGTAGGACCAGTTCAAGAGAGTTGTCACTAAAGCAAGGTTTTTAGGTCTCAAATTTGTTGGTTTTGTATTAAGCTCCAAATCATTTCAGTTTTAAATATGCTTACGTAAGTTGAATGAGAGTCATGATTCGCATTGCAAGTTAAATTAAGAGTCGTATTTTATATTGCAAGTTCGACCCTAAGACTAGCTTTTTTATTGATTATCCCGTAACTTAAATCCTTTTTCTCTTCACATTTTTATTAATTTGATGCTAGTTGTTGAAAAAACATTATGTGTGATCAAAGTTAGCAAAAGTAAAAATGTAATTTAGATTTGTTTTAGAAATCTATATTATTTTACTATTTTAAAGCCCAACAATTTTTAAATAATGTCTAGATTAAATATAATTTTTAACATATATTAGTATAAAACAAAGGTATCGAAGTAATGGTGTTAAGTATAGTTTAAGAGGTCAGATTCTCACAATATGAAGAAATTAAAATTAGGAGAGATACTCACATTTATGCACGACTCACCTCGAATAAAATTACTTTTAATAGAGAAAACCTATGAAAACAATTCTTAATTTTTATGTTGGTCTCTTTCAACACACTTACAAGACCTCAATTTAAAACTTGTTTTAGACCCACAAATATATTGGGTTGGGTTGGCTCGACCTATCATAAACACTTACGGTCAAAGTTTAAACTTGATTTACCATGTTGTGAGTGCGTAGTCTCTTCGGCTATAAACAAACTCATTGGTTTTATTAATGGACTTATACACAAATGAATTACGACCTTTGAAACTGCAGTGTTCGATAATTTAGTTTCTAAATTTACAAAATGAAGCATTACAATTTAAAATTAAATAAGATTAGACAAAATTTGTAAGAGTTGTTCATATAATTTTATTTTAAAAAAATTGTTTAAATATTATATCGAGTGCTTATGATTTAACTTTGTTTGTAATTTTTGTAGGGGTCCTTTTCTTTGTAATTGTTTTTTTTTGAGAGATTCTTTGTAATTGTTTGCTACATGATCAACCGTTTTTTTAATTTTGGAGAACTTTGCCAAAGTAACTTAATCAATGGAAAAAAAAAGGGTAATGGGGTGAGAGAGGCTCGAACTCTCGACCTCAGGATTACTCAGAAGCTATGAGACCTACGCGCTAGCCAACTGCGCCACCACCCCTAGATGCTTTCTGTTTTCTCCATTATTTAGTTTTAATGTCCAACGAACTTACTTTAAAAGATGATGCATGGCTACTACTAGAGACGGCTCGTATGTGGTGCATATGACTGGCTGAGCATAAATGGGTCTCAACTTTATAATTGAAATTGCCAAGATTTCAAATTTAAACTCATCAGTACCAATATAACATACAATACAAATGCAATTGGGGAAATCATCAATTTTGTAGTGTTGTTTAACCTAAGAGCTTAATGAGTTACTTTATCCGTTTCATATTAGTATCATTTAGATTTATCCTCACTTAAGAAAATTATGGAATGTTGTTTATGCCTTCAAATTGTAAAGTTGGAAAAACTTGAAACCGTGACACGATTTGTGAAGCGTGTCACTATTTCGCAATGTCGAGAGCATGTTTTGTAGGGTGTTCAATCGTGACATGATTTTGAAAAAACGTGACACGATTTTTGGTTTGCTGGACACATTTTCAGGATAAGGTTGGTCGTACTTTGGGTCGTACGCACCAACCGTGTCACGATTTGGCAAAACGTTACACGATTTTGACAGTTGCAGGCTGCTATAAAGTGTTTCTTTGCAGATTTTGAAGAGAGGTTCAAGAGAGCTTGAAGAGAGAGAAACTTGGGAAATCAAAGGAGGTAACTTTAGGGTTGAGGGTCTTTGATTAGAGTTCTTTTGGATTGGGAAACATTGTAAACACCTTGGGTGAGTGAAAATCATTGAGTGTCTTGTTCATTAGTGAGATTAGGAAAATGGGTAGAAATTAGGGTTGTTCTTTGTGAGCTTGTTGAAGCTAATTTCTTGTAACCCATTTGTATCTCTTTGTAAGAACTCTTTGATAGTGGATTGGAGAGATCAATCTCTCCCCAAGATTAGGTCAAATTGGAGCGAACTGGGTCAACAATCTTTGGTGTGTGTTTCTCTTCTCTCTTTATCTTTTGCTTGCGATTTTGTGCTTTTCACTTTGATTCCTATATTAGATCTAGGTGTTGTTATTGTATGTGTTTATTTTGAAATTGGTTACTACTTTCCTTTGCTCCACACATCATAGTTTGTATTGGTGTGAAATTTGAGTTCGAATTCACAACATGGAATATAATAATTTCTAAGATTTCCTCCAAAAAATAAATTCTAAGATGAAATAAGTTTTATTAACTACAATATCATTATTAATTGTTTTATTCCACCCTCAAGTACATCACATCACATTTCGTGGTATTAAGTCATTGTGTGAGCCCTCACGACTTTATCCTTTGTAAAATGCACTTCATTAGATTGAAGAGTGTGAGTGTTATATATAAACTATCCTTGACCTCAATTTCCAAGCAATACGAAACTTTAAGGTTTATCAGAACAAATTGCCTGGAAGTTGAGGCTAATGGAACGTTCGTGGATCTATCCTCAGACGATGTCTTTGATGATCCATTCCATCCTCAAGTATGTCACATCGTGTTCTGAGGTATTATCAACTTTGCATCGTTATGTGAGCCTTTTGATTTTATCCACGATAAAATGTGAAGAGGATTGGTACACTTTAAAGTTCCACATTGGTTGGAATTTGAGACCAAAAGTATTTATATACAACATTCCCATCCTCAACCAAATGAGTTTGTAAATTATAAATAAGAGTATATTTGTAGAAAAACATTAGGTAGTTAAGAAAATTGTAAAACTACAAGAGTCTGCAAACTACTACTCGATGAATTGTAAAATATTGTCTTAACTTAGTTAAGAAAATTGTACTAAATCATCCATTCGGAAAAGCATTCTAGATGCTATAGAAATATACCTTTACCCAATAAAATAGAAAAGAGACGATAATTTATCCAAAAAAGAATTAAATTAATAATTATCGAAATTACAAAAAAAAAATTCTCAAATTTGCTCTCCTAATTAGAAATATTAAAATAAAAATACGTAACTCAAACGATAGATGGGAAGAAAAGGAATTAGGTAATTTGGCCCTATTGCAAATTGTGATGGAGCTTGGTTTCATTCTGACTCTGAGCATAAGCCTCAACAAATTGTCATAGCTGCTGTCAGTACATATATCATGTTCATGCATGTAAGGGATGGGAGGGAATGGGGGGTCTGTGGTCTGATTGCTCAGCCATTTGGTTTTGGATCCGAACTCTGCAGTAAAAAATTTCACTGCTTCTTGCAGTTGTTCACATTTGGGATTTACCAAATTTATGTTAACTATACAACATTTATAGATCAATTACAATCATTTTTGGAAAGAGGCTCTCTATTCTCATTACCTAAAAAAAGGTTATTGTCTTCTCTTTAGAGAAAATCTCTTTGACCCTTATTACCAAATTTCTTTAGAGAAAATTTCTTAAAGGAAAATTCTAGATAAAGCAAACATAATTATCACAAAGCCGGCTTGTAATGTGAGGTAGGTAGGTGGCCCTTGAATTCGACAAGCTCTGATACCATGTTGAAATTTGGGGCCTAACTCAACCTTACAAAACCGGCTGCCTCGATCGTACCTTCGTCGAACCGGGCTCTGATACCACTGTTGGGTCACTGGGGGAGCCAGGGGGACCGTCCACATCGAGGCTAGAACAACCACACAAGCAAGAGAGACACCACACTCTTACCCAAAACCTTAAGGCAATGAATTTATGGGTCCTCTTACTTATAAGGTGTTCAACCTTTACTATTTTATCTGATGTGGGACATATAACTCACACTTGCACACATCAACAATTTCATACCAGTACACATGAATGACAAACCGGGTCAATCCAACCTGTCAATAGCCCGTTTAAGACAGAGTGACGCAGACCATCTAGAGATGTAAGAAATGATTGACATACTTAAATAAAAACTAACAAAAATAATTAAAACCTCTGATGTTAGTAATTTAAAGGAGTGATCAAAAGAATGAAAAATGTTTTAAGGACCATAATAAGATTTATAATTTGAAGAACCAAAATATAATAAGAAAAATATATAACTTCTAGACCAAAGTATAACAAACAAAAAACTCCAAGGAATTAAAAGTGTAATGTAGGTAGTCTTATTTTTACAATATTCAAAGAGAGATCTCCAAATTGAAACTGTGCCACTAAGCTCCAACTTGAGGTTTGACTTGAGCACACGGTTTACTCATTTCATAAACAATAATAACTTATATTGACTTATTGTAATGTGTAATTGTTAGCTTAATGGATTATCACCTGTGGCACCAAATTAAAATAGGTAATATTAATAATGTTCTAAAACCAAGTACAAAGTGAGTTTCTACCAAACCGCCACAAACATATACTAGCAAACAATATTTAATGAACGAGGCCAACGTGACCCCTCATGCAATTATGAATGTGAAATTGAATGTGAATGTGAAATTGCACCAATTGTTTGATTTATTAAATAAATTAAATTATTCTACCGTCATTTCAGCCTCAAGTCAAAATAGCTAGCTTATTCCACTTCTATCAACAAAGAAGTGGAGAAAGAATCCTATACCGACATGTATTAGCTTATTTAAGAGAGTTGTAAATACGATTGCTTTTAAAAAATAAAATCTGAATTCGATTTTTAAAGTTATTTGTCTTCAAGAGATAGTCTCATACGCATAAATAAAATGCATGTTTAGTTGTAGAATTGATGAATGTGAAATCAATAAACTTAATCAATTTGGGAAAGTTAGTTTTGCTTCAAAAAAAATAAAAAATTCAAGTAGTGAATTAGGAGAAAACGAGTCATCGATGTAGAGTGTCTATTGAGATTAAAATGTCTAATCATGGTGCAGCTTAGAAGAAAAATAAGAGAAAAATATCCTTCCAAAAAGAAAAAGAGAAAGAAATATCAATATTCTTTTTGCCTCCCTTCTTAATGTATTAATGCATGTTTGTATTTATATTTTGATTGATAAAAGTATTTTTAAATAAAAAAAAATTAACTTTGACATGTTTAAGTTTTTTTTAGTAAAATTACCTTTATTCTACCTAGCTTGAAATTAGGATTTGAAATTTTTGTTTTTAAAAGTGATTTTTAATCTCAAAATTTATTGTGGAATCTATTTTTATGTGAATGTATCGCAACATTAATTTTCATATTAACAATTTTGTTTTATCAATTTTATAAAAATGAATTGATTGATAATGAATTTTCATACACTAAGATAATGCCATTTCACATCACTTGACTCTTGACCCTTTGAATCATCAATTTTCTAAAGAAATAATATCATTCTTTTCCCTTTCTTTTATGCATTGTTAACTTGACAAGCTGGCATTGAACCCTTATAAAAGTTGAAACAGATCCATATGGGAAAAGTGTCATGTGCCATTTTAATCACACATGTTCCATTCCATAGGACAAGATTAGTTGGCTATCTTTTTCCATGTTGTGGTTCATTAATTGTGGTGCCTTCTTAATCAATCTTAGGTACCTTTCCTCTTTCTTTTTTTGATGAAGTTCTTATTAGGCACCTATGTATTCTATTCTATTTTGTTTATGAATCATGATTCATACTTTCAGAGTGTACAGAGAGAATTTATATTGGTTTAAAATCCACCGGTAGAGTTAAGCGCGTTTCATTTATTATTACTAATTAAAGTTAAGTTTCATATAGGACACTTATCAATTATTGCAACTATTCCTTTTTCTGTGGAGGCTACAAAGAAAAACATAAAAAATACTCGGGTTAATTAAGTTTTTAGTCCCTGTAAATATTCACAGTTTTGTTTTTAGTCCCTACAAAATAAATCACACTTTTTAGTCCCTATAAAATTTTCCATCAGCATTTTTAGTCTCTATAAATTTTTCCATTAGCACTTTTAGTCTCTGTTAAAAATTTCTATCAACAGTTTTGGTCTTTAAAATGCTTAAGGAAAATGTCACAGAAATTAAAAAGTGTGATTTTATTTTGTAGGGACTAAAAATAAAATTGTGAATATTTATAGGGACTAAAAACTTAATTAACCAAAATGCTCAAATACAAAAATTGTGATACAATACTCTTTTATGATACCAGAAAAAAAGGTCATTGTAATGTTTTTTCGGATATAAGTTTATTGTGTCAATTATAATTTAGCACCACAAATCCACAATGGCTAGTGTTTTACATAGTTAGTAGTTAAAAGGTAACTCATATACCATGATCCCAAGTGGTAAATAATTTGACCTCCTTAAATAAATGGTCAAGTAAAAAAAAAAGAGACAACTCATATTATGAAGTTATAAATTTAAGTGCTTATTAAAAATTGTGGCTATAGAATAACTCATTCTCTCTTTACTTTTCTAGTGTGTTAAACTTAATAACTTATAAAAAGATACTTCATCCGTTCCTTTTTAAGTGTCTTTTTAAAAAATTAACATAAAAATAGTGATGTGTATTTTTGCACAATATCTTCCTATTACACCCTCATTTTAATCCACTAATAAATTCCTATTTTTTGCACACACTTATAAATTGAATATGTTATCTTTTTCTCGTAACAAACGATTGTCAGTTATTATTTTTTTCTCCAACAAATTCCTTTTTTTTTTGCGTACTCTCTCTCATAACAAACAATTGTCAATTTTCTAAATATTGTGCACATCTTTTTATTATTTTAAGTCAATATAAAAATTATTCCAACTTCACATTAATCAAAAGTTAAGAAAAAATTAACTTTCTTCCACCTCCTTTAATCAAAGTTTAGACTTCAACTATGGCTTCAACCAATGCTAGAGTCACACTCGAAATTGTGAACAATTGCTACTCATCTTATTTATAGAATTATAACTCTTTTTGAAACCATTGTTTGGAACAAAATTTTGTTTAAATTTGAAGATAACGAGAAACAAACTTTGTATAAAAAAAAAAACAAACAAACTTTCTTTAAAAAACAAACTTTAGTTTTCCAAATAGATAACATTAATTAGTTTTATTGAAAAAGAGAAAAATAATTGACAAATGGTATAATTGACAAATCATACCCTTAAAATACCAAAAAGACAGTTAAATAGGAACGAAAAATTCACCCTAAAAAGATACTTAAAAAGAAACGGAGGGAGTAATAAATATTCGGTGAAATATAATATAAAATTATTGACGAACTTCGTTTACTAATTTTTGTTGTTGTGCAAGTCAAAAAGATTGGATGTTTATTAAAGACTAACATTAACAAAAATTATAAAATGAATGATGTCTACATAGGAGACTTAGACAAGAAAAGAACTCTAAATATATAATGAGCGATATGTGCTCAAGTTTTAATATTTAAAACATTAACATAGAAAGAAAAAAAAAATTGTCCAAAAAAACATTAACATAGAAACAAAAATAAAAGCAGGTAAAAACTTGGCTTAGTTGCCCTTACAGTCGCCTATTTTTATTGATATACGACTTTGATTCTTTTTTTTATTTGGTGTCTAGCGTTTGAATTCCAGACCTTACATGTATTATGCATTGTTCTGAGTTAAGCTCACGGAGACCGACTTTAATTCTCCTATTACCACATGCAGAATTATAGTTTGCTCAACAAAACAATCCAAAAATATAGTTACAAATTTCACCGCCAATTTGAAAATGAGTTGAAAAATCACTCAATAAAAAACATGGGAATCCCTCTTAAAAAGAAATACGGGATTACAATTGAGAAATAATTTTTTATTTAAAAATATGAGACTCAAAATTGTGAATATCTACAAATATGAGTTTCTTTTTTTACGAATAGTTATCTTTTGCACAAAACTACATAGATTAACGGGTGATAGAACTCTTCTTTAAATTTTTTAACATTGTTGCATTTTTCGAGTTGTATTCAGACCTAAAATATATGGTTAAGCTGAAAGATATCCCCAATCATCTTATCTAAGTGCTCTTGAGTTACAAATTAGAGATAATAAACGTATTGAAGTAAACAAATGAATTCAATTTTAGGTTTTTCCTATTAGGGAAAATAAGATAAATAAAAACTCTAGGTAATTTTACATCTATTTAGTTAGTACTTTTCTTTGTTAGGCAAAATTGTATAAATAAAAGTTGAGAAAAAATTTTAGAGACATTTTTTTTGAGGAAAAAGATTTTAGGGAAATAATCTTTTCATTTTGATATAATTGTTTTAAGGTAGGAATGAGAACCAGTCAAATAAAATTTATAAATGACTTATATTTATCTCCTTTCGATAAAATTATTGTGATTTGAACTTGGATCGTTATATACTTTGAACAAATACTCAATCTCTGATCACCAAGGCAAGTAAGCCCATATACGAGGACTTAGCCCCATGACCCGAGCACGGGCTTGCACCCATAAAAGGTCATGTGTAATTTTGATATTTCATCTATAGACCTCCATGTTGTAGACTTCAAATTTATCGAAAGATATATTTTGATGGAAATTTTGTTACTCTTTTTTTTTTTCTATTGAAAGATAACTTTCGATGAAGATGTTCGTTTGATTTGAACAACACATAAGTTTTAAAGAACAACCATCTTTAATTTTATATAGTAAAATATAAGATAAACACGATAACAACGCGGACTTGGGTTGACTACAACAATCATCCGAGTCTGAGGCTCGTGATCTAACCACAATGAGGATATAACACTCTTGCAACATACACAAACTCTAAAAATTCGCTGACACTTATTCTAAATCTAAGCACCTAAAACCTTGATCCCGACACATCACTGACATAGTTCATTCTAAACCTAAGCACCTAAAACCTTGATCCTGACACATCACCGACATAGTTCATGTTCTTGACAAGAACATAACTTTGTCTTTTTACCATCAGATAAAATCTTAAAATTCATTGTACCCAAAAAAAATAATCTTAAAATTCTAAAAGTTAGAGAAACAATATTTAAGAAAGTTTAGTACTAGGAGTATATAATAATGTACTGAAACCGAAGCGAGCAGACAGTGTCTGTGCTCACGATCGGATCAGTACAAAATCTGCTTGCATCTTGCTTCCTTCTCTTATTACTTGTAGCAAACTCATTCTTTGTCTCTTTCTTTCTCTCCCCCTCATTTTTTTCTCTCTCATTTCCAATGAACATTAATCATTCGACGAATTGACTCTGAGAGAAAAATACACAACACTACACAACAAAACCATTAACCTCTTGTGTTTTGCTTTGCAAGTTAACATCATCATCTTCAAAAAACCATCAAACAAAACTACTAGGTACTATACTATTGCTACTTTTTTTCTTTGATCTCTTTGCTGTTGTTTTTTTAGTAACCATTGAATTCAACAGTGATTTTTTTGACTTGTAAGTGAAAATTCACTATTCTATAGTTTGTTAATGCTACTCACCAACCCATATAGTTAAAAGTTTTCAATTTTTTTGGTTTTTGGTTATAATGGTGACTGGTATATATCCATTTCATTACTGGGTCCGTGATTTATATCAGATGCGGTGAATTAATTACTGCTATTTCTTGTCTTTATTCCTCTGTTTTTGATTCCCTTTTCAGAAGAAAAAGTTTTGTTTTTTACTTCTTAGTTTCTCTCTCTTATTTAACTTTCATTTTTTTTTCTTTTCATTTTGGTATTGTAGACTTGTGATTCTTCAACTGGAGCTGGATTCTCAAAAAGGGTTTTTCTCAAAAAACTCATAACTATGTTGAAGTAAACAACACTCTTGTATTGGTTTTTAGTCATCATTTTCAGTGTCAACAACATTAATTGTTTGTTTGAAGTTTGAAGACTGAAAGATTGAATTTTTCTGTGTGGAAGAGTATGTCTAGGCCTCTACATCGAGGTGTTTCCGGTACTCGTGTACTGGAAAACATCAATGATGATACATGGGACTCACAATCCAAAGATAAATCAGAAAAAGATGATTTTGATAGAAGGGGTTCTTCAGATCACACCCCTTTAGCATTGAGGTCTCCTTTGAAGTTGTTGTTTTCAGATAAAGAGAATGGTTTTGCATCTGATCCGATCAGTGTTGGCTCACCGAGAAGCCGTTTTAAGTTGATGATGTTTTTGGTGAAATTTAGTTTAGTTTTTATAGTTGTTTTTGCTCTTGTTGGATCTTTTTTGTGGACTTTGAATTTGTCATCTTCGTCAAGAGGTCGTGTTTATCATGGTTATAGGAGACTTCAAGAGAAACTTGTTTCAGATTTGTTGGATATTGGTGAGATTTCTAGGGGTGCTTCAAGGTGGAAAGAATTGGAATCTTGTTCTCCTGAGTTGGAAAATTTTGTTCCTTGCTTTAATGTTTCTGATGGAAATGAGTTTGAAAGGAAATGTGAATATGAGCAGAGTCAAAATTGTTTGGTTCTGCCACCAGTTAATTACAAAGTTCCTCTTAGATGGCCTACTGGAAAAGATGTTATTTGGGTTGCGAATGTGAAAATCACTGCACAAGAGGTTCTTTCTTCTGGAAGCTTGACCAAGAGGTAACTAACATGTGTCTTTTCACTGTCAAGTAACTTCGTAATTGCGTTACGCGGAGGACCTGTATATTGCTGGAATATTTGGCTGATGCAGGCGAAATTGCGAAATTGCTGTTTCGATACTGTTGCCAATACCTGCAATTACGGTTGCGGATATCCATATCTATCACACTTTTTGCTAGTGAAGTTATAACTTTTTTTTCCTTTCAATTGCAGGATGATGATGTTGGATGAAGAACAAATTTCCTTTCGTTCAGCCTCTCATATGTTTGATGGGGTTGAAGACTACTCGCATCAGATTGCTGAAATGATTGGACTTAGAAATGAATCTTCCTTCATACAAGCTGGTGTAAGTACATATATGTGATCTTTATTGGAATTGATAATTGAGTTTTTGTTGCTTTAATTTTTTTCCGGTGGTCTTTATCCGTCGCATTCATACTTCACGTATTTGGTACATACTAGGTGTTGGGTTCAACGTATATAGGGGGGGATTTTCTGTTGACTTGAATAGTAGTTGCAGTTACGGTTTTGAGAATCTCAGTCAAACGCGGCTGATGCGATCTCAATCGCTGTTGCTTGCGGTTTCGGCTACATCAAAAACCGTCATGTGTTGGTCCATATAGTGGTTGGTGGACCCTGTGGATATTAACTATATACATTATCATATGAGTATCGTAATGCTTTTAGCTTGTACTTTGTTCTGGAATTGTGTTTTGACTTCTGATAGATTTTAGTGACTTTGAAACCGAATTGAATTAAGTTTGACTATGATATTCCTTACCTTAAATGATGTTTGATTGATAAACGTTTGCATCTTGCAGATTCGAACTGTACTAGATATTGGTTGTGGCTATGGTAGCTTTGGAGCACACCTCTTTGACAGTCAAATTTTGACTTTGTGCATTGCAAACTATGAGCCTTCTGGTAGCCAAGTTCAGCTTACTCTTGAGCGAGGTCTTCCTGCTATGATTGCTTCTTTCACTTCAAAACAGTTGCCATATCCATCCCTGTCCTTTGATATGTTACATTGTGCAAGATGTGGCATTGATTGGGACCAGAAAGGTATTTGAGTTTAGGATCTTAAAATTTTTATCTGGCTTCTGAACCATAACTTTGCTCTGTGTTAAATCTTGTGTTCTAATTGACAACCATATTATGTGGAATAGATGGCAATCTCTTGATTGAAGCTGATAGACTTTTAAGACCGGGCGGATACTTTGTCTGGACATCACCGCTTACAAATGCTCGTAACAAGGAGAATCAGAAAAGGTGGAAGATTGTGCACGACTTTACCGAAAATCTGTGCTGGGACATGTTATCACAGCAAGATGAAACTGTTGTATTTAAGAAAGCAAGCAAAAAGAATTGTTATACATCAAGGTAATCCTGCTTCACATGATGTACTTGTGATAAATTATTTCACTTTTGTGTAAGCCTAATTCTTGGTATTACCTGTTTTTATTACCAGAAAGAAAGGTTCTCGGCCTCTGTGTGGTAGAGGTCTCGATGTGGAGTCTCCATATTATCGCGAACTTCAAAACTGCATAGGAGGAACACAGACCCGCCGCTGGCTTTCAATTGAAAAAAGGGAAAAATGGCCTTCTCGGGCAAATTTGAACAAGAATGAGTTAGCCATACATGGTAATTGTTATATAACTTCTGTTCTTATGGAAGTGACTGTACTGTAATTGTACTTTCTTAGTGAATAAATTTTTCTTATTGCTATTAGGATTGCTGCCTGATGAACTTGGTGAGGACTCTGACAGCTGGAAAGCAGCAGTGCAAAATTATTGGTCACTCCTGTCGCCTGTAATATTTTCTGATCATCCGAAGAGGCCCGGTGACGAGGACCCTTCTCCGCCTTACAACATGTTCAGAAATGTGTTAGACATGAATGCTAACTTTGGTGGCTTTAATTCTGCTTTGTTGCAAGCTAGAAAGTCTGTGTGGGTAATGAACGTGGTCCCAAGAACTGGACCTAACTATCTTCCCTTGATCCAGGACCGAGGTTTTGTCGGCGTTTTGCATGATTGGTACTTTAATCTCCTTCCTCTTGTCCTATATGGATTCCCTGGCATATGCTAAATTTACTTTCTTTCAACAATCTTTTAAATCTTGGTCCCTACTACATAGTCATGGTTTCCTTTATAGCTTAGATTTTGGTCTAACTATTTGAGGTAAAATCTTAATGTCGATTTCTTGATTATGGTCTAACTATTTTAGTTGCCATGTGTAAAACTATGATTTGGTGATATTATCAATTTTTTTTTTTGTTTCACTAGACGTTCAAGAATTCAAATATCTGACATTTGCTAACAAATATGTTGAGAAAGTTGTAAGAAATTAATAATGAAGCTTGCAAAATATTTAAACTTGGTGATTTAAGCTTGCAAAATATTTAAACTTGAAGAATTGTTTCTAATTGCTAGACAAGATTAAAGCTTTCTAACTATTATAATCATTTTTGTGTGGCCTCTAGGTGCGAGGCCTTTCCGACATACCCAAGAACCTATGACTTGGTGCATGCAGCAGGGATTCTATCCCTTGAATTTTCCCAGCCACTTAGGTGCACCATGCTTGATCTGTTCATTGAAATTGACAGGTTACTTCGCCCAGAGGTATGTAAATTTGATAAAGTGAACTATATACTCTATCTCCATTCATTTCCTTCCATTTATTTATATATTCACTTGTTTCCTGAGAAAAGTTACTTTAAATAATTGAGGGTATGCAAAGATGTATTGATATAAGGCAGCCCTACTGTGTACTGACTGCTCTAAATGTGGTCTGTATGGTGATGCCAGTCCTATTTCTTGGATAAAACCAAAATTGAAACATCTCAAAATGTTTGGTCTCATTTGGTTTTAGAGTGAAATATCAATTTTGTACTTCAAATTGTAGGCATCAGACAATTTGATACTTGAAATTAATGCAATTATTAAATTATTTCTAAAATAAAAAATTCACTATCACATCAGATTTTTTGGGTCAATTAATTTACTACCTGAAATTGTGTCTAAGAGACGAATTTGATCTAGAGAATTTTCAATTTCAAAAATCACTTCTGAAGTTTTTTATTTTAGGTCACAGAATTGTGCGACCCCTATAAAATTTCATGTTAGTCTCTTAGAATTGGTGATTCACTCTATGAATTGCCCAACTTGGTCCCTTACTTTTACCAAACTTTTATAAAATATCATGTTAGTCCCTCACTTAGCAAAAAAGTTCATCAAGTTAGTCCCTCTGTTAGGTTATCAGAAAGTTTGTCATGTCAGATTGGTCCCTGGAGTTACTCACGGAGTATCAAGTTGGTCCCTGAAATTAGATATTTAGTGTCTATTTGGTCCTTACACTTAACAAATTTAGGACCATGAGATTTATTTGACAAACTTTCTGAAAAGTGAGGGTCTAAATTAACATTTTTATCTAAGTGGGGGACCAAATTGACACCTGCTGGCAAAGTGAGGGACTAAGTTGGACATTTACTCTTGATTTTATCATTTCTAAGGACTTCTGATATGCTGTTGTTTGTCATTTGTGCAGGGTTGGATTATAATTCGCGACACAATTCCTTTAATAGAATCAGCTAGAGTCTTAGCAGCACAGCTGAAATGGGAAGCAAGAGTGATAGAAATTGAAAGTAACAGTGAGGAGAAACTCCTGATATGCCAGAAACCTTTCTTTAAGAAACATGCAATCTAATTCATTGAAAAGTCCTAAAGAAACTATACCATAATATACATATATTCATTTCCAATTTCCATAAAGTTCTGCCATACAAAGTGAGGATCAAAAAGGGAAGAAGAAAAAACAATAGAGGATGATACCACCACTTCTCCTGTGCAGCCGTAAGGCGTGCATAGGGTCATGTAATTACTACACAAGCAGCAGAGCAGCTGACAAAGAATATTGGTAGATTTATTTTTTATTTTGATGTTTAATTAGAGTTTCATAAACACAATTGTTTATTATTGGGAATAATATGATAGAATAAGTTGTTGCTCATTGTTGTGGTGTATAAAATGCTTAGTGGTCAATTTCCCCCTATATCATAGAATTGTTGATTTTATCATTTTATGGGTTATTTGAATTTGATGTCTCCCTATAAACTCGACAAAGCTGTACTAGAAAGCTTTATCACAACTTATAATATGAAATCGAAATCACGTTATTCATTTTTTGAGGAGTTTTAGGCCAGGGATTCTGCTCCACACACGCGTGCGGTCGATGCTGATCGCCAAAGGATCAAAATCTGGTGTCCAAAGTTGATCAGCAAGACAGTGATCATAAAAAGGATCAATTTAGTCTCTTGGATTTTTTTTATAATTTCTTAGTAGTCTCTTACATTTTTTTAAATTCCACAAACCATAATCTTCACAATTAGAGAAACTTATTAGATCCAAAGCAGCTTATTAGATATTGTTGGCATTCGGGTTCACACCAATGTTCCAACGTATATCATACTGTTATTGTCATCAAACAACTTAGGTTTTAGAATATTTGGCTAAAAGTTAAAACACTGTCTGGGGCTAAAAGTGATTGGCTGAGAAGTGAGAAGCTTTAATATTTTACACGTACTTACATACATATTGGTTTGGAGCAATAGAAACAGACGAAGTTCTCCTAAGACAGTGGTCCCCTACGAAGTTCCCAGGTTTATTGTTAAAAGCAACAGCTATAGCAACTTAATTTATGGAATAAGGAGGAAGAAAGAAAGCAAAAATAGATTAGCAAAGACAGATTTAGCCCCAAACTAATTGGGATATCTTCATTAAACCTAGAAATTTTATCAAACAAACTGGAGGAACTTGTTTAACCCAAATTCTTGTTAGATAGACAAATTCACAGATAATTTAAACACAAGTGGACGTCGGAGTGGCCAAACAATTTAATTTATTTTTTCTTTCTTTCAGTTAAGCTAAAATTTATGTACTAACCCTTCTTTTTAGAATGGACTAGCCCAATTTTTTTTATATGCATGCAATGTTGTACATTATCATGACCGTAACTTGACACCCAACCAGTAAAATTTGGATCAAATTTTGCTTATTTAAAAAAAGAAACTTGGATCAAGTTTGATCCTAAACTCATGTATCCTCTTTATGAAGTTGTTGGAGACTACGTTGGCTATTATTATTTATTTTTTTACGACCAAAATGGCTTGCGTCAAAATGTTCAGGGACCAATTTGAATCATTATAAATAGTCGTGTTCA
>Ga0315915_1004698_pt1 | contig 17162 bp, 15 predicted proteins | sample MpolbnodulesMG_FD_207738 | JGI IMG/M metagenome (GOLD analysis project Ga0315915, IMG submission 207738) | Medicago polymorpha root nodule microbial communities from Los Angeles, California, United States - branched nodules | ecosystem: Host-associated > Plants > Roots > Nodule | place: USA...
AAAAATATTCACCAGGTCCTACAAAATATCGTCACATTTTTTGTTTTGTTAAGGACCAAATCAGATATATTATATCAATGTGATATATTATTCAAAACTGAAATACTATCTTTTCTATGTGCTTTACATTGAAATCACACACCCTTTTGTTAAGGAAAATTATTTCAGTACTCGCATGTGAATGATTTAATGGTAAAAACTCTACATTATATTTATATAACTATAATGCCAATAAATTCAATATGTCATGTATTATTTTTAGTGTTATTATAATCTTGATTTTGACAACCTTGTATCAATTAAAATGATGTAACTTTTATGTCTGGAAAAAGTCAAGTGAATGTAGCAAATGTACATTTTCATAAAACCAAAGTTTTGGAAGAGCTCATAAACTGTGTATCAAACCATTTTTCCTTTAGTTTGGGATTTACTGATCAATGAAAACCAATTCAAGCCTTTTTATCAAATGTTATTCACACTCAAATAAACACAAACTCTATTTCAAACCTAGGTATAGTGCGTGTGCATCTTTAGAGCTGAATGTTGCAGTGTGGTAAATGTTGATAATAATGCAGATCTTGTCTAATAAACAATACAGCCATCCATTCACCAAATGAAGGCCTCAATCAAACATTTTCATATTCACCACTGACATCAATTTCCTCGTCATCTTCCATGTTCATTGAACCGGTACCAGCTTGACCAGTACCATCGCCGACTTTAGATCCTTGTCCCGGTATCCTTGCATCTTGTATGATCCCCATGATTTCTTCCACACTTTGGCTTGGTTGGTCCTTCTTTGTTTCCACATAACCTTTTCTTTCAGCTTCAATTATCTCTTTAGGCATATTCTTCAAAAACCAAGGATTCTGTTTGATCTCCGGGATGGTGACCCTCTTTAACAAGGATAAAAAAATAATTAGTTTGAAAAAGGAACATATATAATCTCATTATACAAGACCTAAGTCCTTTATCTGCTTTAATTCTATCAGTGATGTTAGATGCACTTCTTTACCTTGGTTGATTAGTTAATGTATTTTCATTTGTAATTCTAACATTATAGGCTGTATGTATAATGTAACTATGTCTGTATTGAATGCTTTTTATAGAATTAAAAAATTATACATACCTTGGCAGGATCGGCAACAAAGATCCGAGACAGAAGATTCCTACACTCTGCAGAAATGCGTACATAGTCGGGAATGGAGTATTGAACACCTATTATTCTCTACCAACCAGAGAGAATCAGAGTTAAAATTTCCTGGTATCAGAAATTATTCGTAATGGCATTTTTTTAAGTTCAAGCTAAATAAGTACTCACCCCAATAGTCTTTCTGAAATTTCTAGGATCTTCTGGTTCTTCAAATGGATATGCACCAACTAGCATGACATAGAGTGTCACACCACAAGACCAAACATCTGCAATCTACACAAGAGCCAAAAACACTTACCGGTCGAAACTTTCGGATTAAAACGGTAAACTGTTTATTCGATTCGAGACTGTACTATTACTATGTGTCAATTGTTAAACCATGGCTGTTAATAGAAATAAAATGTGACTTGACATTATTTTTTAGGCCCTCAAGAAAATGAGTGTCAAAATCTCAGGTACCTTTCCATCGTACTCTTTTCGTGACAGAACCTCGGGAGCAATGTATGCAGGAGTTCCAACTGTTGACTTTGGTTGAGAGTGCAGTATTGCAGACTGTAATTGAATTAAATGCGAAAATTAACAAATAGTCTTTTTTTTTTTTGAAGCAGCAGATAGTCAAATACTATTAACCTTGGATATAGTCTAAGATATCATAATATGATATATCTCCATAAAGGTTCATATAAGTGAAATAATATTAACCTTGGAGTAACCAAAGTCACAAATTTTAAGTCGAGGGGATGGATTTCCGTCCAAGAGAGTGTTTTCCAATTTCAGATCTCTATGACAAATTTCCTACAACACAAAGCGTAATATAAGACACGAATTTGTAATGAAGAACACAACAAATTCTGAGTTCATGCATACCATTGAATGACAGTAGCTAACACCGGATATTAGCTGTTGGAAGAAATATCTTGCCTGAAATATAGAAAAATTGGCCACTTGGTAAGTTTCAACGTGAATACGAATTTAAACACACGGATTTTTCAAAAGGAAAAACAACAGTTCAATTCAAACACATTAATTTTATAACCTCATCTTCACTAAATCGACCAGCGGAGCATATCCTCTCGAAGAGTTCACCACCAGAAGCATACTCCAAGACAATGGCTAGATGAGAAGGGGTGAGCAAGACCTGCAGAACAGATATTTCAGTATTCATTGTATCATTATAACTTCTCAAGCTCTGAATAGTACGAATTGGAATCGTGCTTCACCGATTCAATGTGAAAGAACAGTTCAACAAAACACAACATTACATGCAAGAAGTTATACTTATTCAGCAATGTTTATTTATTTCTGAAGGTGCAACCTATGTTAATGGGATAAGACTTGGTTGTTAGCTTGCTTCTAGTTTCTGTAATGCAGATATTTTCAAACTAATGATATTGGCTTTGCACAATTTTGTTAAGAAATATTGCAATATGTAACATAAAATTTCGCGTATTATCAACAGTAATTATCTCAAATGAAAGGAATATGACCTTCTTTCTTTCAGTAATAATTCACTGCACCATATAACTTATTGCACATTATGATCCAATTTCAATTAGGTGTTATATGAAAAAGCTAAATGAGAGTACTTTTGGAAAAACTGAGGCACCAAAATTGAGTTCAGCTTATGAAAGATTCTAGTTGCTGGAATACTCATGTTTATTATAATTTATAAGATCATTTTAACATTTTCTTCACTATAAGAATTAACAACAAAAAAATTATCCAAATTAACATTATGTCGATGCTAATAACTCATTGTGCAAAGGGAACTACAAACTATACCTGGATTTCTTTTGAGTTGGTCACATTAAACTATGAACATGTCTTTTTCAAAAAAAAAACTATGAACATGTCAAATCTCATTTAGAGACAAGTTTCAAGCATTTAATCATAAAGTAATGCAGAAAACCAAATACTACAGTCAAAATGCCCCTCCAAACCTAATGAAGAAACAATTTAAGAAAGAAAAACTGTTACCTCTTTGAATCGGATAATATTAGGATGCCTTAACGATCGGTGGTTAATTATCTCCCTTTGAACATTCTCATCAATCTGGGATCACAGCCACAAACTCACTTAGAACAAACATATATCAGAAAGAACTTGAATGAAAAAAAAAATCCCTAATGTAAAGTTTAAGCTTGATAGAGAGAGCAACAAAAAACTCACTCAATTCAATGAGAAAACTTATGAATATTGAATATCACTAAATTCCATTCAATTCAAAAGTAGAACATTCAAGATTTTACAATAACACAAACTGAAGAATTTCATTCATCATTCTTAAGAAAAAGTACAATATCCAAAGTAAAATGCAAGAATATAATCATTTAACAATCTATAGCTAATAATTATACTAATTTAGAAAAATTGACAAAATAATTCATTAATTAATTTCCAAATAAATTAACTATTTACCAAGAAACATCATATTCATATCAGCATCAGAAATATTCAAAAAAAGTAACAAGGTTACTCAAGAAAACAGCATTAGTAAAATTGAATTCATGGGCAGTGAAAAAATAATGAAGATTTTACCTTTTTACCCCTCTCTATGTATTTGAGAGCAACAAGTTCCCCAGTATTTTTGTCTTTAGCCAACCTAGCAACACCAAAATTCCCAGAACCAAGTTCCTTCAATGGCTCATATCTTTCTTCCATGTCAACCCTCTTAACAAAAACTCTCTAAAACTGAAAACAAAGAACTAATGAGATAAAAAAGACAGAGACAAAGGACCCCATATAAAAAGACTATGTCTATAAAAATATATATAATTCAAGGTGGCTAATATAATATAATGTAGATAATTAAATTATGTTGGTTATGATAATGTTTTGTAATTTAATATGAAAATGACAGATACAAAGATAAAGAAAAGTTCAATGACATAATTAAAAGGGAATCAAAAGAGTTACAGTTAGAAGTGAAGGCTTACCTCAATAAAGTTATTTATGGTATGTTTTTAATGAGTTCCAAAGTTAGGAGTGGGAATGTTATTGTATTGATAGGAGAAGTTGCTTTCATGAATATTTTTTAAATACATAAAATGATGTATGGTGTATGGTATAGGAAGAAGGAGAGGTAATTATTGGATTGGACTTTGGAGGTTATGATAAAGCTATTGCCGTGTATTAATGAAAGACTATAGTTGGAATTTCATTTCTTTATTTTTGTGTCTGCTGTATGAATTTCTAGGTAGCTGAAGCCTAGTAAAATAACAACCTCAAGTTTTTTTTTTTTTTTTTTTAAATCCGAGTTTGATTTTTGAGTGACCATTTTATAGACTATATTTAACTTATGAGCAAATTTTGGATTACTAAAACTTTTGGGTTAATACCAAAAAAAATAACAACCTTTTTTATAGCCTATAGTGTTAATCTACATATAATATAACCATACCTTACCCAATTTAAATGTTTGTTTTTCTTGTACTTATCCCTCCCTCATTTTTTTTTAGGGATTATCCCTCCTTCATTAGTTTCTTTTTACTATTAAATTTTTCTACATTCTTTGCTCTCATTCTCAAAAAAAAATCATCATAAACGACACACATTAAATCGTTGTTTTGGTGAGATTGTTACTACATCTATATTGATCATTATCTCTTTAAATTTAAAAACATCAAAAAACTTTTGTTGTGATCTCATTGTTAAAGAGTCCCAAAATAGATGAGAGTCGATGATAACATATATTTATAAGGGCCAAATCCTACAATTTCCCGAATCTAGGTACTAATTTTGGGCTGCCTCAACTGTAAACTCGAATTTTAGGTATTGGAAATGAAACTTAGTTTACTAAGCTGCTTCAATTGTAAACTCAAATTGTAGGTATCTTGTAATGAAACATAATGATAAAGATTTTTGTTCTTTTAGTCTTTTAAATTCTCCTATGCAAGCTTTATGTTCAAAAACTTTAAAAAGTGTTTAACAAAATCCTATAAGTAATAAAATGTGTAAACTCGTAAGAGAAATAATCGTTATTAAACTATTCTACTATAAGCAAGTAACTAGGCATTGCAAAATAGAGGCCAAATCTAAACTATACGACTTATAATGACTCTAACTTGTCATGTATCACAATGTAATGTAGCAATGGTTTCCTTTTAATTTCTTGTATCGCAATATACACCATACACTAAGAAAGATACCACTAAAGAATTAAAATAATCTTGATTCTTGAATTTGAAATAAAATGATACACATGATCTTGACCAATTGGCCAGAAAAACATAGAAAAACTTGCTCACTTAAGGTTTTCCCTGTGGATCAACACCACCATTGTCACCATTCAATTGTGCTTCCTTTGTTGAATCCATATATAAAACTTGTATTCAAATTTGCACCAATTGGAGTATTTGGAAAATGAGAACTGGTAGAAGGTGCAGAAGAAAGATTATGTAGTTTACAATAAGCTAGTAGATTTCTTACATGATCCAACTCTTCAACAGACTTCTTTAACATGTCTACATATGAATGAATAACACCAAGACATCCAGTAGCAGGGAATCTTGCACGCATTTCCGACTCAAAGATAATTGATTTCATTGCTTCATCCTTTAGATGATCATCATCAATATTCTTTAGCATCTTCACCATGTTGGAAACGCCAAACAAACGATGAGCCTTGTAGAAGATTTCTGGTTTATCGGCTGGAAAATAAGGAGCTAAATCGCAATTTGGAGAACACTTTCTTCTTTGATATTTGCATGCTGCACAAGCCATTCTTTTTCTCTGAATATCGTATAGGAGGAGTAAAATGGTTAGTGTTTAAAGAATCAAAAGGAGAAAGAAAGGGTTTCTTTGGAAATGTTCAGAAGCATGAATCCTAAAGTAGAAAGAGAGGTTTAGTTTCTAAATTGGAAATTAGGAGAAGGATATTCTTTTATCTGTGATATAGTCCATAACGGTATTGGTTATTTTCTGTTTGTTTGTTGAAAAACGGTTAGGAATTTATATTTTATAAAAAACTATATACTAGTAAGTCTTAACTCGATAGGCATATCAATAATATCCATTAAAAATAAGCATATTACCTTACTATTAAAAACTCATGCAATCCATATTTTTTTGGCAAAATATATGTACAAAAACTATTTTGGTTGTTGAATGTGAGAGACGTTGTCACTTTAAAAATATTGAAATTGTAAATATAATCTTAAAGACTAACATTGTACTTGTAATTAACATCGTCTCACTTTTTTGACACTTTTCAAAAACGTGTTTGGAACTAGTGTTCGCGATGCTGTCGAGGAATTAATTTTCGCGAGGTTCAGCATTACCGTTATATATAAGTATGATAGAACTATTGATTAATGAGTTAGTTACCACTTCTTTAATGTCTTAGTTACCGTCTTAAGATCTAGTTATAAATCCTTTAAAGGTTAGTAACTTGTTAATAAGTATGTACAACTCCTAAACTATATAAAAAAAAAAAACAGAAATATTGATCTATTAATGAAATTTGCGAAATAAAAATAAAAATATTGATTGATTAATGAGTTCTTTTTTTATTGACAGATATCGATTAATGAGTTAGTTACCACTTTCTTAAGATTTCAATGTATTTTTTTTTGGATAAAAACTACTTGAAATACAATGCCAACAGAAAAAGGAGAATGCTATCCATTCACCAAATGAAGGCCTCAATCACACATTTTCATAGTCATCCTTGACATCAATTTCCTCGTCATATTCGACGTTTATGGAACCGGTGCCAGCTTGACCACCATCGCCAGCTTTCGTTCCTTGTCCCGGTACCCTCGCTTCTTGTATGATCCTCATGATTTCTTCTACACTTTGGCTTGGTTGGTCCTTCTTTGTTTCCACATAACCTTTTCTTTCAGCTTCAAGTATCTCTTCAGGCAAATTCTTCAAAAACCAAGGGTCCTGTTTTATCTCTGGAATGATGATCCTCTTCATCAAGGATCATAAATAATTAGTTTGAAAGATGAACATAATCTCATTATAAAAGATCTAATCTAACTCCTTTATTTGCATTAATTCTATCAGTGATGTTGGAGGTGTTTCTTTACCACGGTTGATTAGTGAAATTATTTTCCGTTTCTTAGGCAATTACCATGAACATTTGTAATTCTAATGTTTAGGTTGTATGCATAATATAAGTAATAATGTTTGTATCTTTTAATAACATTAATTAATGTTACATTGGCACATACCTTGGCAGGATCGGCAACAAAGATGCGAGATAGAAGGTTCCTACACTCGACTGAAATATGTACATCGTCGGGTAGGGAGTATTGAACACCTATTATTCTCTACCAGCCAAAGAGAATTCAGAGTTCAACTTTCCTGCTATAAAAGATTATTATTTATAATGGATGGCACTTTGAACCTAAAGTAAAATAAGAGCTTACCTCAATAGTCTTTCTGAAATTCCTATGATCTTCTGGTTCTTCAAATGGATATGCACCAACTAGCATAACATAAAGTGTCACACCACATGACCACATATCTGCAATCTACACAAAAGAGCCAAAAATACTAACTGAATCGACAATTTTTTACTAAACGGTGAACTTTTTAATCGATACGAGACTGTACTATTACTAGTTGTCAATTGTTAAACCGTGGTTGTTATGAGCCATAACAAGTGGTTTGAAATGTTGTTTTTAATCGAAAATGATTGAGAAAATCTCAAGCACCTTGCCGTCATACTCCTTTTGTAACAGAACCTCGGGAGTAATGTATGAAGGAGATCCAACTGTTGCCTTTGGTTGAGAGTGCAATGTTGTTGACTGCAATTGAATATTGAATTTGATGAAAAAAATAAACAAATACTATTAACCTTGGATATTATATAAGATATCATAATATGATATATCTCCAAAAAGGATCATTTTATGTGAAATACTGTTAACCTTGGAGTAATCGAAGTTGAAAATTTTAAGCTGAGGGGATGAATTTCCATCCAAGAGAGTGTTTTCCAATTTCAGACCTGTATGACAAATTTCCTACAGCACAAAGCATATTATAAGACATGAGCTTTTAATGAAGAACACAATGAATTCTAAGTGCATGCATACCATTGAATGACAGTAGCTAACACCAGATATTAGCTGTTGGAATAAATATCTCGCCTGTAACAAATATAGGAAAATTTCAATGTGAATAACTTATTCGTGTATACGATTTTTTTTAAATGAAAAACAACAGTTCAATTTCAACACATTAGTTCTATAACCTCGTCTTCACTAAATCGACCAGTGGTGCGTATCCTCTCGAAAAGTTCACCACCAGCAGCATACTCCAAGACAATAACTAGATGAGAAGGGGTAAGCAAGACCTGCAGAACAGATATCTCATTCATCATTTTGTTATAACTTCTGAAAGCTCTCAATAGTACAAATTGGAATCTAGTTTCACTGATGCAAATGATTATAACTTTTTGCGCAGAATGATCCAATTTTGATTCGGTGTTATACAAAGAAGCTTAATGAGAGAACTTTTGGAAAAATTAAGGTGCAAAAATTAATTTCAACTTATGAAAGATGCTAGTAGCTAGAATACTCATAACTCATGGTTACTGTAAGATCATTTTAAATATATTTTTCTATAGGAATTATAGCAAAAGAAAATTATCCAAACTAACTTCCCGTCAACGATAATAACTCATTGCACCAAGTGAACTACAGATTATACATGAATTTCTTTGAGTCGGTCGCATATCATTATGAACAAATCAAATCTATTTCGAGACAAGTTTAAAGAAGTGTATAAAATGAGAGCAGTAAGCATGAAGTAATGCAGATAGCCAAATACTATATTCAAAATGCCTCTCCAAACCTAAAGAAACAGTTTAAGAAAGAAAAAACTGTTACCTCTTTGAATCTGATAATATTAGGATGCCTTAATGATCTGTGGTTAATTATGTCTCTCTGGACACTATCATCAATCTGGTATCACAATCACAAACTCACTTAGAACAAACACATATCAGAAAGAATTTGATTAAAACTTCTTGAATAGAAGAATATCCTTAATGAAGAGTTTAAGGTAATAAATTAAGCTTTGTTAATACACTACACTTCTTCATAGTGCTGCTGAGTGTGATCAGCCAAGCTACTTAAGCTTGACAAAGAGTTCAACAAAAAAATCAATTTAATCAGGAAAAATTATATGTTTACCTTTTTGCCCCTCTCTATGTATTTGAGAGCAACAAGCTCGCCAGTATTTTTGTCTTTAGCCAACCTAGCAGGACCAGGTTCCTTCACTGGCTCATTTGCTCACTTGCTTCTAATGGCTCATAACGTTCTTCCATGTCAACCCCCTCTTAACTAAACTCTCTAAAATCCGAATGAAAGAGCAAATGAGATTTAAAAAAATTATAATAATAAGACAGGGGAAAGAAGGTCGAAGGACCATGTATACAAGAATATGACTATAAAACTATTAAAATTCAAGGTGGTTGATATAATATAATGTAATGTAATTTTATATCAAGGTGGCTGATATAACACAATGTAATTTATTTAATTTAGTAATGATAATGTTTTGCAGTCCCGTGAGTATAGTTCAGTTGATAGGACAATGCATTATTATATGCAGGGGCCGGGGTTCGAACCCTGGACACCCCCACTTATTCACCTTATAAGGTGAATTCTAGCCACTACGCTACCTGGCCAAAATATTAAAAAAAAATGATAATGTTTTGCAATTTAATATTGTTGGATCATGGTAAATTCGAGGATCATTTCTGGTGGAGAGAGACTAATCATAACATCTTAATCCAAAATCTTAAAGTATTTGGACTCTCTTATTTTGCACTTACCATAACAAATATGAAAGAGACGGTTATTTTTTTATTTTTTTAAGAGATCTTTTAAGCTCTCGCCGTGACCAACATTAGTACCAATGTGGTAGTTTAACTAACGGTAACTAGTTCTTTGTATCGAAAGTTTTCATGATATTGGTGATCAGTTTTTGTCCTCTTAATGGTGAGTGACAACAACTATGCAAGTGTTTGTGGATGAAGAACTTCTCATTCGCAAGAAAATGACTTTTTTTTAGGGGAGGAGCAATTACAAATGAGTGAAATGAACTCACAGTAGATGAAAACATGGATGTTGAACATTTTAAATAGAGATTTGGCGTCAAATTCAACTCGTATAGTTACTCATAACATAATATAATGACACTGATGTTGGCTTTTCTAAAAAATCCCCCTGGCGACCCATCACAATTTGCAACTAAATCAATAGGAGTCCCACAATTTAGCTCATTGTTTCCCATTCTTCTTCCTGCGTTATCACAATCATCATCTCTAAAACTGTACTAATGTCTGGGTTTGGCACCTTATGCCCAATTATTTAATGCATTACTTTGGCTTTTTCTCAAAAAAAAAAACCTATTAAATGATAATAATGAATAAAATAGACTCATTGAGTATGACTGCTTTGCCTGATCAAAACTAGACATATCAATTCATCGCAATCCCAATGATGAAATTGAGTGATGAACCAGCGACCGACCGTGGATAATATTCTTTTATATGCTTACAATTTAGAGGTGCTTATAAAATTTAGACATCTTAATAAATATTTAGGGAGCCCGGATTATGGTCCCCAATTTTAAGGGTTCATCAATGGTCCTCTCTAAATGACTTTCTATAGCAGGTTTTTAAGAAAAATGTTTCATGACCTAGCAAAAAAAATCATTTTTTTAATTACAGCAGCAAAGATTACTTTTGTGTCCTTCCATATAACACCAAAGTATCTAGGTGCAAAATCATTTTTCTCTCTTCATAGCCAGATTCCTTCTTCTTCTTTTAAATAAATATACAGTCAGGTTCCTTCTACTCCAACTAATAATGTTCATCCAGTCAAAAATAAAAAATCTAATGGACAAGCTAATGGGACCCAAATTTGATCTTAGTTCTTGTTTTGGTTTATTACCTGTGTTTTTTGTGCAGTGACCATAACTTACAATGCACCGTGAAATTAATTTTGAAATACAATGTAGGTCTTGGGTAATTTGTCTTTAATTTAAGGGAATTAATTTCCCTCATGAGAAATGTACTCTCAACATGTGGTCTCATATACCCACAGCTTCTCAAAATCTCACTCTCTTTTTTGACAAAAATTTAAATCTCACTTTTGTCCACATATTTTTCATAAAAAATAACATTTCAGCACATTTCTGTTTATGGTTTAAATGAAGGGGTGAAAGGTGAAGATGAGATAGAGGAAGAAGGAAGGAGCCTGGACTTGGAGCGATTAATAGAGAGAAATGGAAAGAGGAGGAAAATGATTGTCAGCCTATGGATTTTAGGATTACACAGAAGAAGAAAAATAAAAAGTAAATTAGAGAGAAAAAAGAAAAAATGAAACCTGCTGTAGAAGGTCAATTAGAGAGGATCATGGGTGGACCTTTAAAATTGAGGACCATATTAGGGGCTCCCCTTAATAAAAATGTGAGAAAAACTTCTCGTAAAATATAGACATATTAATGATCAATGAGATAATATGGTTCAATCAGTCTGAAATCAATGATTTTTTCTAATAGTATGTCCACAATTATCCTTTAAGAGACAGTTGTCCAGGTAAAGGTCCAAAAACCACTACCACTTCCTCGCACATTTAAAGCGCTTATTGACTTGAGTTTTGGAATGTTTTCGCATGTACCATTTTCCTTCTTTGGAGAAGAAGGCTATTGAAAATAAGTTCGTTAAATAAATGAGCTGAACTTGAGTTGTATATAGTTCGACTCGATTGGTTTATGAGCTGACTCGATAATATATATATACTAGTTTTGTATAAATTAATAAAGTACAAGCTTAAATATGAAAAGACAAAATATCTAATTTATTACAAGGTTCCTCTTTATTTAAGTACTTTGTTTTTTAGAGGAATTATTATTAATTTAATTAAGAATTAACAATAATTATAATAAAAGAGAGAGAGAAAAAAGAAGGTAATAGTATACTTGTGCAAGCTTTTTACCAAACATATGTATAACTTAGTCCCACATCGGTGAGTTTAAGAACATTAGAGAGGAGGAGTCATTATAAAACAGAAGCTTGTGTGTACGGATAGCATAGCACTACCGTAGTAATTATATGGTTGGTACTACTTTTTACTTTAGTGGTCTTAAGACCAACATGCTCCACAGTTTTATTTTAGTTTAATTTTTGTATTTTTTAATGAATTCAAAGGTTAAGTTACGCCTTTTTGACAAAAAAAAAGAAGAAAACTTTTGAATGGTATTACTTGAACAAGCGAGTTGAACCTATCGAGCCGAATAGAGTTGTTTGTGAACTCTAAATGAGCCGGTCTCAATATGAGAACAAACGAGAGCCGAACCAATTCTTATTGAGTCGAGCTCAGACAAGGTCGACTCGTCTCATTTCCAGCCCTAATAATAAGCAAATAAATATTAATGATTTTTTATAATGCAAAATGACAAACTCTCTCCGGTTCTATTTACAAGAGAAAGTTGACTTCTTAGATACATTGAATAATTTATGTATCTAGTCAAGAATCTAAACCAAATACATAAATTATTTAATGTATCTAAAAAATTAATTGTCTCTTGTAATTAGGATCGGAGGGAGTATAATTTAAGGAATATGTTAACTAGTGCCCCAAGGATAACAGTTAAGCATCTAAAACAAGTAAGTTTTCATGAAAAAGTTGTGTAATTATTACTTTATCAAAAACAACATCTTATATTTCAAAGACAAAATTTTCATTTATAGAACCTTTAACCATTGTCCCGAGGACAAACAAAATTTGTTAAACTGAAAACATCATGTAATTTGAATAGGATGGAGTAAATCGAGGGAGCACCGAACTTTTTGAAATAGTCAAAATTTGGTACCATGGCATAGTAAAACTACAAATGTCATACAACCTTTAACAAGGGGAATGTGAATAACTAAGTAATTAATTAACGTTAAGAAATACTAGTTTGATTTGGATACCACACCGTATCAAAAGGGAAAGACACGTTGAAAAATGAACACAAAACAATTAATCTCATCATATCATAATACTACTGTAGGAATATTCGAGGTAAAGTTATTATTATTCCTATCAGCCACTAATTCAGGGTTAAATACCTTTGTGCCGCCACACACCAACTAACTTGTTCGCCGTTTCCAACTTTACTTCATTTAGAGACAAAAACAACATCACCGTGAATCTCGATATTCTCTTCTTTTTATTTAATTTAAACCGTTTACACTTCACCCACCCACCCTTTACACCTTTCTCTGTTTCTACTCGCTGCTAGCTGGTGAGTTTCTCTTCCAATTCTCGCGATTTCCATTCTTTTTCTTACTTCCATTTACTTCTTGTTTCGATCTTACTTTTACTAATTGCAATGTGATTTTCATTTCTATTTTTTTATTTGATTGGGTATCATAGAATTTTATGATTTTGATTGTTTCATCGTTGAAAAATCTTAATTCAAGGTCAAGTTTTTCATTTGTGAATAACTATGTTTGCTACTATATAATATATGTTTATTATTTCATCTTTGCTTTTCATGCGCCAAATTGATTTAAAAAATCAATTTCTTCTTTAATTATTGTGATTATGATCTCACACCCATGTTGTCATACTGATCAATTATTCATTTCTGACACGCGGCGTCGAAACCTTCTGACTGCCGGCATTATTTTAATTTTCTCTTCATTTTATTATAATTTTTAGTCATATTGAGTTGATTTGATATAAACTTGAATGGTTGAATTTTTTACTTGTTATATATTTTTTATTGAAATTAAGTTTAGTTTTATTATATTATATGTTATGGTGTTTCAATTTGGGTTTGGATTGGATGAATGGGATTCTCATGATATATTTAAATCAGGTAAACCTGCACTGGTTCTGTACCGTGCATCCTTTGCTAACCAACCAATCATAAATGGGCTGTTTCAACTCTAAGCCAACAAGACAGTATCCTGGGAAAGAGGATCCCGTGATTCTTGCATCACAGACGGCTTGTAAGTCGATTTGATCTTATGCTTTAGTTTTGTATAGTTATTGGATTGTGGGCTGTTGCGATTCGATCTGTTTACTGAAATTTGAGTTTATATGCTTATGAGTTATGAGGACCTGCTTAGTGTGAATTTACATTTGGTCTTTCAATCTTGCTGAATGAATCTTAAAAGTATATATATAATAATGATAATGATAATAACTAAGGCCCCGTTTACTTTATGAAAACATTTTCTGTTATCACTTTTTTAAAATTTTTAACAAGGAGATGGAAGATTCATGTAGTAACAATTGTGATACAGAGGATATGGAAGACAGACTTGAAAGAATGCATTTTCAGAAACAATGGAAACCATGAGCTATATGAAGGAAAATGAATTTCACCGTTTTGTAAATGTGTGTAATATCTGTGGGTATATAAATGTTTGGCTACGCTGTTAAACTCTTAATTGTCTTTCATCTACTCATTGCGGAAGTAAACTGAACCGAATAACATGGTTTTTTTTTTCTATATTTGCTATTCTTTTACTCATCTGTTTTGTTTGCTTGCCTGCAATCAATTAGTTTCCATTGTGTCACCACGTCAACCAGAAAAAACTGCTTTCTCTTCCATTTAAAACTATGCATTCAAAAAGCTCTGTCTGTTTAAGAAACAAAAATGAGACTTGTTGGTTCATTTGTTTTGGTGACTCAATTGAAATTGCTGGGAGTTTAGATGATTGTATTTTTAGTTTTCTTAGTTATATTATTTAGAAAAATGTTTCCATCTTGTGATGGATTTGTTATGGAATTTTACTCATTTCTCAAGCACTCAAGTTAGTTTTTGTAGTTTAAACCTGTGTATCAAATTTTGGTTTCAGTCACTGTCAGTGAAGTTGAAGCATTATTCGAGCTTTTTAAGAGCATCAGCAGTTCTGTTGTTGATGATGGGCTAATAAGCAAGGTACTACATAGAAACTCTGCATAAGAAATTTTAGGGAGTTTATGACAATAAGCTGAAAATAATCTATGGATATATCCTAAGCTGTTGTCACAAGCTCTTACAAACACTTGATAATGTCATGAGATAAGCCGAAATAAGCTCTTCCAAATGCCTCCTAATCCAGATAACATTTTTGTTTATTTTTTCATTTTGGTTATTTGTTGTTTTTATTGAACTTTTAGCCTGTGATGTGATTATGGGCATTCTTTCTTTGCAGGAAGAATTTCAATTGGCAATCTTCAAGAATAAGAAAAAAGAAAATATCTTTGCAAATCGGGTACTTTATATCATACTTTTACTTTCTTAATTACTAACTATGCCATAATTCTCTGCAAGCATGTCAACTGCCTATGGCTCGAGTATTTGTCAACTTCATAGTTTATATATGTAGGCTTTATTTTTCTCATCTCCCGGTTTCTTTGAAGATAGAAATCAATGTTTGATAAACCTCGCAACTTTCTTATTTTTTTCATGATCAGCATTATATGCCATTCTTGTGAAATAACGTTTTCAATTGACTGGATATCCATTGATACGATATCAGAAATTTATACGTGCAGATCTTTGATCTATTTGATGTCAAGAGGAAGGGTGTTATTGATTTTGATGACTTTGTTAGATCTCTCAATGTCTTCCACCCAAACGCAGCGCTAGAAGACAAGATAGAATGTGAGTTAAAAATCGAATCCTCCACTTATTGTTGTTTACCTTAAATTCCTCACTTTGATCTGTCTGTCCTGATATATTATGTTTGGGATTTTTCCTGCAGTCTCGTTTAGGCTCTATGATTTGCACAATACTGGCTTTATAGAGCGTCCAGAGGTGAGATGATGGCTATTTGTTCATATACCCTCAATGAAAATGACATGATTGTCACCTGAATTTTATGTTTTTATTCCTAAGTGGAAACTTTCGTTCTGGTCTTGGTTTTTGACATTATTCTTTGTTGCTATGACATTTATCCTCTTTTCATTGATATACTTTTAATTTGACTTTGCTTTTCTTTCCCTTATTTGGTGATGTCTGACAGGTCAAGCAAATGTTAATTGCACTTCTTTTCGAGTCTGAAATGAAGTTGGCGGATGATGTGATAGAAACAATTCTAGACAAGGTATGTTAGCAAAATTCATAGTTAACATAGAATATTAGATACTAGAACATTTACCCGTGCTACCGCACGGGTCATTGATAGTTTAGAAGGTATAAGAATGCAACATTATCCATTACAAAGAAAAATAAACAGTACATGAAAAAAAAATACTTTAAGGAAATACGGCAGATATTTAAACATTTTGGAAAATCTCCTTATATACTACATTTGAAGCGGCGTCGATCCAATCTATATGTATTAGGCGTATAATATTGTAATATGAAGAAATTATTCACAATGTTTTCTTGCTGTGATCAACTAACATAATTATAGTTAACAAATACAATAACAAAATGGGTACATTCCATATCATGTTATGTATCTATATTACACAACACCACGCAAGGTTGCGGCAACGCCGATATTTAGAAAACGTAATTAGTACACTTCCGCAATATAGAAGCACAATTGATTGGAATAAGAAATAACAAAAACTTAAACATAAGAGAATCAAACTGCATAAAATCATCATCCTAATGTAAATCATCCACACCATGATTGATGTAATTTCCCTGTTTAACTACTTAGGATACTAACATAAGTATTCATGATTAAATCAAGTCCAAATTCTAAGACATAAACAAATGATGTTAATGCCTCTAATTGGGTCGAAATTGCTGAAAGACACGGCAACACAACGTTCTTATACATGTAATCAGTACAACACCGCAAATTAGAAGATTAAATGATATAGAAGGCAAGATAGTAATACCATAACAACATCTTAATAGCATAACTATTAAACATAACAAAAACAATCTTGCAGAAATCAAATATCCATCGACAGTACTTGCTTATTCGGAAAAAAGAAAGAAATAAAAATTCAAAACAACGGCGATAGGCTCGTTGTAACAAAGTTCATGCATTGCTTATATCACTTCAATTTTTCTCCACCTTGACAGCCTTCAACTTCGGTGG
>Ga0315915_1004700_pt1 | contig 17158 bp, 14 predicted proteins | sample MpolbnodulesMG_FD_207738 | JGI IMG/M metagenome (GOLD analysis project Ga0315915, IMG submission 207738) | Medicago polymorpha root nodule microbial communities from Los Angeles, California, United States - branched nodules | ecosystem: Host-associated > Plants > Roots > Nodule | place: USA...
CTTTTTCCCCTTTTCTCTTAAAATTAAATGTTCGGTCGTGAAATAAAATAGTGAGTCAAACGCTAATCAAATAGCCTTGATCTCCGAAAAATGGCGCGACAACAGTGTTCGCCACCCCAATGTAACTAATACACCACTCACCTTTTTCCTTTTTGTTGATAAAGATTATCAGTCGCCTTTACATAATATAAAACAATAAACTATAAACTAATATACTAATAGTAATATATATAATATTTAAATAATAAAATAATATATACTATTTATTTAAGGGATGATATTATTTTTTTAGCAACTAAAGTATAATATTTTTTGGAAGTACTATTTAGTTCATTTGAATTTCACAACAGTAATTAATTTGCTAATGTGCGCAATTGTCTGGATTTTTTTTAGGGGAATTGTCCAGTTTTATTTGCAAGAAATCCTCGTTGGAAAGTCGGGAATAATTCTTTGTAATGATAAAATAAATTGAAGGTGAGAAAAACACAAGAAGGGGGTGTTGAATTGTGGTTTCTTTTTCTTCTCCTAAAACTGAATTCACTGTTCAGAACCTGATAGAGTCCAGTTTCTGAAGTAGTGATCAGAGTTTAGGTGCAGCAGATAAGTAAAGAGAGAGAGAAAGAAGAAAGACACAACAATTTATAATGGTTCCTTCCACAAACCGGAAGTAGTCCATCCTCCTTGCACTTCCAAGGAGAGTTCACTAAAATCAATACTCCCTCCGTTCCTAAATATAAGTAAATTTGACTTTTTAGATTCATTCAATTAATGATGTATGTGGTTCATATTATGGACCACATACATCATTAATTTAATGGACCTAAGAAGTAAAATTTGCTTATATTTAGAAACGGAGGGAGTATCTGATTACAAATGCTCACTGCTCAAAATAGCAAGAAACTTCAAACTACTCAAGCACAATTGCAAGAGATTTCATATGCTCAAGAACACAATCAAGAGACTTCTTATGCTCAAACACAACTGCAAGAGACTTCTATTCAAATAGAATTACAAAGAAAATGTTTGAGGTTGAACACTTGATATACAATCAGCGGTGTTCACAGATACAAATTAGATAAGACTCTTAAAACTTTAGAATTTCTAAGATATGAAAGTTGTTAAGAAATTCTAAGTAAACTTTGATGTGGAACAATTTCTACAGAGGTTTGGCTCTAGTAAATTGTTGTGAGTCTTTTAGAAATATTCAAGTCTTCACTCCTTTATATAGAGGTGTGAAAGAGACGTTGTTGATTGTCAGCACATCAAAAGAGTCGTTGTTGAAGCTTGCTCAAATCACCAATGATTTGTTGCTTGATTTGGTTATTGTCCTATGGAGGAACAATTTCAAATCCATTCCATGTATAGAGCAAAACAGTGTAGGTGCAATTGTATCCTTGTACAATAGCAGACATGGTGAGTGGAGTAGTGGTTGTACAATTGTACTATTGTCCTTTTTTTGCGCTCTTAAGTGCATAAGCATCCAATGTCTTCAAATTCCTCTGAAATAACAACATTTAACAAACTCTGAAACTTCCAGTCTTTCAGCTTCTGATGATCTTTAACTTCTGATGATCTTTAGAACCTCTGATGACGTCAACTTATGGTGAACAAATTCTGATGAGAGTGCTTCTGATGACGTCAGCTTCTGGTGATCTTCTGAACCTCTTGTCTTCAGAAATTCTTTTCTTCAGATGCTTTCTTGATACTCATGCTTCCTTTTTATAGATTCCATTGCTCTCATTTGTTCTTCAGAACCTATGCTTTATTTAAAGACATTTAAATTTTTGTCTATTTTCCTACACACTTGAACAAATATTAGCATATCCAATTGACATTTTTTAATACCTTGTTATCATCAAAACTCAAAGGGTAATATTAAACACATTTTGTTCCAACATAAATCACTTGCTCCTCGCAGAAAAAAAAATCACTTGGTTCGTATCCAGAAAAAATAATTGACTTGCTCTATTAAATATAGCATTTAACTTCAATAAAACTTTCTCATTGTGGATAGTGCTAACTAAAAATCGTAAATCTTAATTACAATCAAAACAATGGTTGATTAATAGCTACGCGATGGATGGAAATGCTCTACGACACTTAACTGCCGATGGATGGAATTGGAATTCAACAATTAACTATCGCCGATTTACTTCCGCGACAGTTAACTGTCGAAGGGATATTTATGTATTTTACTGGTGTTTCTTAGCCATCTAATATGTGTGAACAACAATTTTCTTCCATTTATCCAATTTTGAATGCAAGGGTGGCATACAACTTTTCTTAATATCAGGGGCACTTTGAGGATGGATGATTACTCTAAACATTTTTAGAATGACAAAATCAGGCATTGATGAAGTAGAGGTAAAATTTGATCTAGTACCTGGTGATGAACGAAATTGACAAGTACACCAAATCATAACAAGAAATAAGGTAGTAAGTTTATCGTTCTTCACAATGATTGTCATTCAACTTAGCAATTAACAAAACTTATTTTAAAAAGTGAAATTAAAAGAGATTAAGAAAAGATTGCAGGGTTTTAATTGTCTTGCTCAATGCGAGGTTAGGTTTGTGATTCACAGGTTTAATGACAATTAAGGAATCCTTGAAACTCCTTCTTCTTTATTGGAATTAACTTAGTAAAATATCAGTCATATGGTGTCTACTTATGATTTATGAAACTAGTATTTAAAACTCCATTAAAGATCTTACGACAACGTATGTTACGAGTTAACCTATTTAAACTGCGGCGCTCCTCAAAGAAGAGAGTAGAAAACCCTAAATTTCAAACTTAACTTTCATTACCATAATTAAGAAATAAGTAATTAGAACTTGCCACGAACAAAATAATAATTTCGGGTTGTCAATCCTACTAATTCTATAAGGATCAATTTTCAATGTTGCCGATACATATTCTCAAATAAATAAATAAAATTAAGCACAGATAAGAACTATTTAAATCGGACACAAGAAAAGCATAACTAAATATAAACTTTATTAATTGAATCCAACATATAAGAAAGGGTTCATCTTAAAACTCAAATCAAGTGAAACAAAGTTCTTAAAGAATACATTTTCGCAAAAAAAAATAAAAATGAACAATACGTTTTTTTTTTGAGAGAAAAGTGCTTATAGCATTTCATTAGTAATCAAAGTTTCAATACAATTGGGTATAAGAAAATAAATAGTGGGACTAGCAAGAAATGTGGCTTCCCCTGCGAGAGTGTGAGCAACCACATTAGCTTGTCGTTGAACAAACTCCACCCGAGAGTTGTTAAATTTGGACGAGAGCAAAGACCGGGAAGCCGTGATGATGTTGCCAAATTCAGTCATGTCTTCCCGACCCAAGTAAAGAGCGTCTTTTGTGGTTTTAGAGTCGACCTCAAAATCAATATCATCTAACTGCATATCGCTCGCCCATTGAAGCGCATGGTAAAGGTCCAAAGCTTCCCCTATGTCAACCGGATATACACCAATAAAGTGTCTGTTCTAGCAAAAACAAAGACTCCATCTTCGTCACGAATGCAAATGCCTACGCCTGTTTTGTTACGTTGACTGGAGAACGCCGCATCAACGTTGCATTTCATACGGCCATGCTCGGGAGGCTGCCAACGCGGCTGGACAGCAGCTGGAACAACACTTGCAGCAGCTAGAACATAACTAGCAGTAGAGCTAGCAGCTGCTGGTTGGAAAACAGCAGGAACAGCAGCTGTAACGACAGAGAAATAAGTGCTAACAGCTGTTGGTTGTACACCTGCAGAAGCAACAAACAAGCTTTCAGCAGCAAGGTCATTTGCAAGATGCTAGTCGTCAATCAAGGACCGTGCTCTTTCCACCACTATTGCACAAGTTTCCGTGACGTCTTCCCACACCTTTAAGTTCCTATGCTTCCAAAGACTCCAAAATATTGCAGCCAACCGTTGAGAAAGTGTGGCAGATAAAGAATGTAATAATGCAAAAATAGCCTCAATGGCCGAGGGTGACGATGCCATCGCAACTTGAATCTCTTGCCATAAACCTGCCATAAATCCTCAAAAAATACAAAAAATACATTAGATAAATCCTCATGATTAGAGTCACAACTTACGCACTGAGTGGGACATTGAACACCTTTATCCAACAACCGAACACGAGTTGGTAAACAGCCCCGACACATACGCCAAATCAGATTTTTAACTTTCGGGGGAGTTTTAAGCTTCCAAATACCAGCCAATATCCCGGTTTGTGAAGGTGGGACAAATATACTAACTCATTGACACACAGTCGGTAAGCACTACGCACTGAATAGCGCCCGTTCTTCTCAGCCTTCCAAAGTAGTGTGTCTTGCTGAACTTGCTCCAAAAGAGGTGTGTTAAGAATTTTAGAAGCCAATTCCTCACTAAACACTTGTCGGACAACAAGTTCGTTCCACCGTTTAACGTAAGAATCCATAAGACTATTTAAGGAGGCATGGCTCACATAATTAGCTCCTGATATGTTACTTGGAATGGTTTCCCCATTAAGCAACCACGATTCATTTAAAATGGGAATATGATTCCCGTGACCAATGCTCCAACGCGCTCCTCCCCGAACTATGAAGCGAGCCTGGAGAATGCTACGCGACACGTAGCTTGGATTATGGCCAATAGTAGTCGTGAGGTAGGAATTATTAGGGAAATATCGCGCCTTGAATATCCAAGACACAAGGGAATCTGGTTCCGTCTGAAACTTCCAACCTTGCTTGCCCAACATAGCTAAATTAAAAGCCGACAAGTCCTTCAAACCCATGCTTCCTTGAGTTTTATGCATCGACAACTTCTCCCAACTTAGCCAATTGATGCCACGGTGGGAAGTACGACCGTGACCCCACCAAAAAGAGTTCATCATTTTTTCAATGGAATTAATTAAATTAGAGGGCAGCTGGAATATACTCATAACGTATGACGGAATAACTTGCAAAACAAACTTTATCATAACCTCGCGTCCTGCCTTCGACAAACATTTGCTACTCCACGAATTAATTCTTTGCCACACCCTGTCTTTAATATATACAAAAGTTGCATTTCAATCCCTGCTAATCATTGAAGGCAAGCCTAAATATTTACCAGTCCCAAGAACCGCACGAACACCCAAAATGTGCGTAATAGCATTCTTTCGAGTTTCCGCACATTTCGACTATAAAAAATCTCAGATTTTGGGAAACTGATGATGTGTAAATCCGCAAGTGCACGGTTTACCGAAGTAGTAAAAAGAGTATCGTTCTGACAGGGAGTTATGAATTCAATTAACTTTAAATAATGATTAGATGAGAGTTTGAGATTAAAAATTTGGATTTTGTTTTTAAAAGGGAAATAACAATAATAAAAAGGTGCCTTGGGATTATTGGTTCGTCATGGTGACAAATTCTTCACAAACCAAACCCTAAACCATAACTTTATATTGGACCCACTTTCTAAAGACAAGTTTCTCTTAAGCCTATCACATCTCCTTTCGGTCTCAGTGAGTGTGTTCCTCTAGCAACCACGCCCATTCTCATGGTTGATTGCTATTGGAATCCTTGAAGAACGGAACTTTATTTGTCTCAAGGTTTTCTAGACTATTCTCATGTTTCGCAATCCTTGTCTAATTTCACTTGTTCCAATATTAAAACTTCATCTTTCGATCCATCACTTAATATTTGTGATGATGAATTAACATGTACTAACCCTCCGTTGTCGCTTTATGAGTTTGATACTTGTTAATTCATTATAAAAACAGTGAAATTAGATTAGAAAGTAGATTTACATAAAATTAGGGTTCAAGGCTTGGTTTGATTAGGATTATGTCATTTAGACTTATCCAACAATCCCAAGACAAGAAGAGTCTACTCACTCATGTTCATCGTAGACATAGACATAGAAGAGAAGAAGAAGAAGAACAACATAAAATAAAATAAAGAAAATAAAGATGAACTTTTATTCAAAGAAACAATTGTCACTTATTATTTCCAAGAACAAAAGATGATTTGCAAACTAGATGGCTGCTCTATTTATAGTCTAACATTGACTTGAGCCCCAAGAATTAAATCACTAAAGTGTTGCACAAGAAAACATGGGCTCTAGGTCAAAAATACTAAAATAGGCAGCTTGTCAAAGAAGCAAAAGCAGCAAAAGGGCAATATGGGGCGCGCCTACGTTATATTTTGGTACAAGATCTTCCAATTCTTTGCACAAGATATTTTTGTGTAAGATCTTCATACTTTTGGCATGAATTAGCTCCAATTCTCCTTTCTTTTGCTCCAAGACTAAATCTTTTGAATATTTGTTCCTGAAATAAAATAACTTGCAATTGAAGTCAAATAAACTTAAATATTATATAAAAAACACTAATTATTGACTTATTATTGACTCATCAACTAATAGATTGACCCGATGCCGCTTCATAATTTAACAGGATATTCTTCATTCTCTGTGCCTGCTCCTCTTCAGCTCTAAAAAATAGAAAACAATCGTCGGCAAAAAGGAGATGTGAGACCGGTGGGGCACCTCTACCACTAGTACCAAGAATGTTGTTTTGAACGTCGGCATCACTGATGAGGGAAGACAAACCTTCCACACAAATAATAAACAGATAAGGGGATAGTGGATCCCCTTGTCGCAAACCACGACAACGTATAATGGGGTCGACTGTTTCACCATTAACAAGAAAATAATAGTCCACGGATTCAACACGTAAACTCATCCAATGTATCCATTTGGGATCAAACCCCATTTTAACCATAACTTGACGGAGATAGTCCCAATCCATGCGATCGTACGCCTTACTAATATCCAGCTTAAGCGCTACATATCCGTCGTTTCCTCGAGTCTTAGTTTTCATAAAATGAAGCACTTCAATAGCAACCATTGTCAAGAATGAAGCGACCCGGAACAAAAGCCGACTAGGAGTCGGAAATACAATGAGGTAGCACAACCTTCAATCTATTAGCAAGGACTTTAGAAATGAGTTTGTAAAGAACATTACAGAGAGCAATGAGACGCCAATCTTTCATGCTATTCTGAACAATATCTTTGGGGATTAGAGCAATGTTTGTCATGTTGAGATCAGCCGGAAAATGCCCCATGTCAAGCCAAGCACAACAATTGTTATAGATATCGTCGCTGCAAAGGTTCCAAAAATGTTGATAAAAACCGGGGCTGTAGCCGTCAGGGCCCGGACATTTATTCGGGTGCATAGAAAACAACGCGACCCGGAATTCCTCCTTAGTGAAAGGGGCTGTGAGCCTATCATTGTCATGGGCAGAAATGGCATGCCGAATCACCTCAAGTACAGGAGCAGAAGCGCTAGTGTGTTGCTGAAATAAATCAAGAAAATAGGTTTTGGCTATATATATCTCGCATACCTTGATCATTTGTGACCTTATTACCTGCGTCACCTATAAAAAATTCTCATTTCGCCAACAAGTTATTGTACTATAGTATTAGTGTGGATATCCAATGCACGGGGGAAAATTTGCTTGAATGAAATTAAAAATAAAATATTTTAAACTTCCTCTAAGAAAAGTAGACTTCATCTAACACTACCTTAATTTAACAATTTGAAGCATCATCCTTCATATAGTTGTAAGGACATAACGCCTTACAACAGCTCCATCTATGCTTCCCAACATCAAGTCCAACATTCAATAAACAAATCTATCTAGTAGGGGGAAAAAGAAGATAATTCTACTTAGTAAATACACAATGTAATTCCTATCATTGAGGCATACAAAAATATTCACGTCCTCTTTTCAATGTATTGTTTGAAAGTTTGATATCATTCTCCACTACACTATCTTTCATTCCACCAATGTTCCACAAGACAAGTGCTTCCAAATTCGAGTTAACTCTAAGGTAAAAAGTTTTTTTTTGTTGCTAAAATCGGATTTTGCAACGAGTTTAAGCGAGTTAACACGTGTAAATTTGGTAAACTCGCATAATCTCGCTCGAGTTTACCTTTTAATAAAACAGTTTTTTTGTGGCCTATATTTTCTTCGGGGTCAATTTTTTTTTTCAAGCTATGGCCAATCAACTTTTTTCCCTCTTTTTTTTTGAAGGAAACCTTTTTCCTTTCTAGTTCACAAACATTACTAACGTTGACACTTACGAAACTTGTTATTTTTTTATGGTTTAGAAACTTATTAAACTTATGATTTTGCGAGTTAATTTTTTATTTTGATGATAAGTTGAAAATAACGTTTTTATGATACCTTATTTTTTTCTTTCAAGTTCATATTTATACAAATATATTTTTACTTGGTCCATGTTCATATTATTTCTACTCCCAAACTTTACATTGTTGAGTTTCTTTGTCAATTATTGAAGTTTGATTGGTCTTTTGGAGCGCTTTAGCTTTTGTACTCTCAACACTTGTTTATTTATCTTGTTCCATTCTCTTTTAGTCAATAGAAGCTCTATGACTCTGCAACCTAATCATACAAAGTTACTTACAATGAATCATATTCATATCTCGCAAACACTAAATAATTAACGGCAAAAAATGATAAAGTTGCTGAATCCCAAAATCATAAAGCCTAGCAAACTCTACAGCAAGAATAGATGCCAAAATGCTTCTATAACAAAACAAAAAAAACCACTATTTTTTGGTTCTCAACACAAAGAGGTATTGAAATTCTCTATATTTCTCAGTTATCATCATTACACAATGAGCAACTGAATACAAATATCGCTTTAAAGCATGAAAATTGGTAAAAAGCACAACATGTGTTGAAAATTGAATTTTGTTATAAAGTACATCTCTTCGAATAGCTAATACCCAATTCAATTCACACAAAACTTAAAGAAAAGAATGCAAAAAAAAATAAAAATTAAGGAAATGATTTTGAAATTTTCTTAAAAGGGGCAGAAGAACATTAATCGGAATGAAATGCTTCAAGTGAATCAAATGTGCATACATTAAGCATGAATTTTCAAGAACACTTCCAATATGACCTCCAACTAAGGCTCACACTCCATCTTCGTATAATGACAAACTTGATCGAGCTATACAAAGAAGAAAAATAATTGTTTGCAGGTGCTCACACAAAATCTAGTTTCACATACTCACATAGATTACCCTTGATCAAAAGATATGATTTCTCTGCTACTAGTGACACATTCTCTGCTACTAAGTTAACGCACATACAAGCATCATGTGAACGTACACCATTAGATTTCTCACAAGTCTTTGATTTCAAGAGAAATATGTAACTAAAGGATTAACCTGAACGTGTAAATAAACTAACTGCATGAATGTGTGATTTGGTGATTGCTCGGAGTCCAAAACAGAGATGAGAAAGTAACCAAATTCAATGTAAACGAATTTTCGATGGTCCTTTTGCTTCAAGGTTATTGAGTATGAATTTTCCCTTGTACAATACCTAACCAACATACCTTTCGGTTTAAGGCTTCCAGAATATGTAATAAATAACTAATAATTCATGCGATCCACAACTTCTTACTAAAGAAACGTCGGAAACAATCAAAAGACATACTCAAAAGCAATATAATTATATGATGTAATTTACAAGATCCTTGCATATGCATGCAATGTAATTGGAGGAGAACAATATACTTTGTTTGGTTTGGTTTGAATGAAACACACTATTTATGTATGCAACCATTGATATCCTTTAGGTCAATGAGTTGCCTCCATAACAAGTAAAGCATTGTAACAATCCATATATACAGTGGTTTTGAATTGTGGACTGCAACAAAATCAACTTATGTACCTAGGATATAAGATTTTCAAATTAACTCTGTTTCCTTATAATCTCCTTATGCATAACCATTGGTTTTGAACAGCTGCATTATTATTGTTAACTGCATCGCATGGCGATTCCAGCGGATTTAAAAATTACAGGAAATTCTAAAATTAACACTGCATTGATTGCAAAATAACACATGTAATGCCCACGTCTATTATTCTCAAAAACAACACTATGATCCTAGAGTATAGCTCTAACTAAAGCAAATACACGTCTATAAATGCTAGAGAACTAGGCATCCATGACGCAAGAAGTAGTCCATCTATCTCTTACTAAACCCATTACGAGTTGGAGGAGTCGTTATTTTTCTTAACAACGGCCTTGAAGATACCATCGAAGAAACAACATCAGCATGGACTTTCTGACAACTATACAAACTAATCTTTCTCAGTTGCGTGCAGTTTTCTACCGCATGCTTCACTCCCTTCTTTGTGACATCATTTCAATTTCTAAGGGACAATTTCAAAAGCCCACAAAAACTCTTTGAGATCATATAAAGTGCTTCATCATCAAATTTTGTATGCGACAAGTTCAACACCTCTAATTTGGGAACTTCCAAATCCATTTATAGTTTTTCTATTGAACGTTGGGATAAGTTCAAATGTCTAATGTTACAACATATCCGTAAAACTTGAACAATACCTTCTTCAGATATGCGACAACAATTTCTCAAATCAAGTAGCTGCAAATTTGAGAAGATAGAAGCTAACATTGTGATATAATCATCAAATAACCATGGATTGTGAGTCGAAGGAAGATACTTTAATTGAAGGCAAGCAACAAAATCCATTCAAGATTTAGTACTCTCTAGACTCTTTTTCCCAATACACGTGTGTTCCATTTTGATCTCACTAAGTGAAGGGCAGTTCTTAAGGAGTGCAAAGAAGGCTGATTTTGTAAGCATTGAACAATGAGTCAATTTTATAGATTCCAAATCAACAAGAAACGAAGACATTTCCACAACATGTTCATCATTCAGAAAAACAGCATTTTAAAGATCCAAGTGTTGGAAATGTTGACATTTAGATAGCAAAGAAAAGATTCCAGAATAGCAATATAGCTGGTGCAATCTTGGAGAACAAGCCTTGTCAAAGGAAGACCTTCACATGCAACAGAGGAGAGCAACTCATCTGAGATATTTGAAGATAACAAATGAAGAGAAGTCAAGTACTTCAAACTTACCAAAGAGGAAATGAATTTTGAAGTGATATAAGTTGACTGGCGTGTCTGGTCTACAGGTCCAACAGTATTGAAACTCAGGTCCTACAGATTGTTGGTGATGGAGAGCAACATACTGTTTGGAGACGAGTGAGAGAGATTTCAAGCATAGATTGTCGTCGTTGAGGAATTTGAAGACACATTCGCAACACTCATCTGGTAAATATGAACCAGAAATCATTGATTTTCTTCTTTTTGCATCACTGATGTTCTTCTTCTTCTTCTTTTTGTTTGAGTGGACTTCATAGTTGCCAGATGAGTGTCGCCTCGGCTTGCACCACGGAAGACAGTTTCAACCATATCAATGAACTCTTGTTTGTCTCTGAGGTCAATCATAAAGTGCTTTAAAACATAACCGTACGTTACTGTGTAAGTATTAGCATCCCTTTTCTCACTATCGTTCTAATTCTTAGATTTTTTTTAGGTGGAGTTGGATTTCGGGACTCATGTAACACTAACAAAGAAAATATTGAACACCCAAAAAAAAACTTTGAACAAGTCTAATTATAATCATTAATTAGTATTAGATTCATATATATATAATTGAATCTCACTTTTCTCCTGATTGATCAACTTATTTGTTCATTCAACAACACGTACACTTGTTTACAGATTTTTAAACATCAATAATTTCATCTTCTAAAATATGACCAATTTCTTGACCAAAAAAATAAAATAAAATATGACCAATTTAAACTCTAAGAGAAATCAAACATTATATAGTTACTTGCAATTATTTGCATCTAATAATTTTATCAAGTAAGTGTAGCTGGTGCCTTCCATTGTATGAGTCTGGGTTTGCCCTTGTCGGTTCATAATCAAGATGAAGATTCAACCAAGGCCCTCTCCTCCTTAATGTTGGTCTATGTTTAGGGGAAAGTTTGTGAAGCTCACGGAACACGTTTTTAATGTCAAGCGCGAGGCGCTAAACTAGTACGCATGAAAACTCAGCCCTAATATTAATGACCGCACGGAGCACTATAATGTCTTGAGCCCCAGGTGACATTTGATTAACGATTCTATGATAAGTTTATTGCATTCTTCCTCCATGGAAGTCATGTTCAACTTTGCAAAATTAGAGTGCATGGGCATTAGATGATAAGCTTGACATCCTAGCTAGGTTGAGATCCTAAATTCATTACCTATAATTTGCAACATCCTAACAAATTTATTGATAAATAAAGAAATACAAAAAATATCTTGGGGGACTAGACCAAAACCCAAGAAAACTACAAAGAGTTTGGACAACTACCTCATTAAAAACCTTATCAAGAAAACCTACTACGATAAAACCTCATGAAGGAAAAGAGTACAATTCAATAACACGACTAACAACAAAACCAAACTCAAAATAAAGCAACTAACCATCATCTAAATTTGTAACATTCTAAAGAAGTCTTCTTGATACACCTTGACATTAATACAGTTTGAATTTCAACATTTAATTTAGATGAGGAGAAGGAAGAGCTGGAACATAGTTGTCCTTATAGAGAAGAGGGTGGAAATTTCCATTCCATAAGGTAGGAGGAGGAGATGGAATGCTGTCCCTGTAAAGAAGAGGGTTCAAATCTCCATTCAATGAAGTAATGTTAAAGTTGCTTCTTTTTTTAGTCTTTTTTGATGTAGCACTTTGGTGAAGGAAATGATTTTGAGCATGGCTAGCAACTTGACTTGGCATTTTACTAGGAACATGTTCTGAAATCAATTTTCAATTCCTCTTCTTATAAATCTCGAGCCCCTCTACAGATAACCTATAAAAAAAAATTATGAGAGGAAGTCAAATTTTGTGGAAATATCTAAAAACAAAATACTTAATCTAACTAAAAAATGAAATAAAAAATGACTTTTTTCCTAATTTGATTACGAGGATCCAAATCAAAACTTGAATCGGTGAAAATAAACATTGTACTATATTTGTTAGTCAACAATACTTCCTCAATCTTATTATCTATTCTTTTTCATCTATTACCTGATCAAATGATAATTCTTCGTAAATTCATTTTATATCATGGTGAAAAAAAAAATCGAAAACCCAACATATTTGTTACTATTGTTAGTGTCAAGATACATTAACATTTTTTTTTTATTTCTTCAAGTTTGTTACAACTTTCTTTTTAATCCAATTTAAGGAATTAGGTATAGTAACACAAAAATTATCAACCAAAAAAGTAATGATGCAGGGAAATCAAAATCTATAATGAATGTTTCAATAGAAAAAAGGAATGAAAGTTTGCCTAACAAAAGAATAAACGTTTAACAAAAAAATAATGCCCCTTTCACAATAAAAATTAATATGTTCTTGCCTCTTGGAATAAATATTTACCGATCTATCTTTTTATGGAATTCTAATCATGCATTAAGACTCATTCAAATGAGAAAGAAAGAAAAAGAAGTTAAGATAAAAATTAAAATGTAAGTTAATTAATTTCTAAATAATTACATTTACCTGTGTTCTTCTTCACTCCCATATTTCACTTTCACCACTTTATTAGTCTTATTCTTAATTGGAGGAGCTTTATTCTCATCGGTTGAAGCATTGGCTTTTGAAATAAAATCATCTGAGTCAGTTGGAAAATGGATAAGATCTTGCTCAATGAGTGCTAAGTCATGCAACAATGCCTCATAGTGTTCTTTTACTTCGGTTGACGATCGATCGCAAACAAGAGACATATTTTCCCATCGACCTTCTAGTACCCCCTCAGGATATTTTTAGGCTTTGTTTACGAGTTCGGAAGGGAGGGGAGAAGTTTGGAAAAAAAAAGGAAGGAGAAAGTGGAAGAAATAGATGACATTGATAGGGAAAGATTGTGGGGGGTTAAGGCTTTGTTCCAACAGGCAGCATTCCAACATCTTTGATTTGATGCTTCTCAATGACTCTTTTATTTGTAAACTCTTAGAAGTCTCTTTCAATTGTGATTGAGCATTTGGAAGTCTCTTGCTTGTGTGCTTGAGCATTGGAAGTCTCTTGGTTGTGTCCTTCAGTAATTGTAATCAGTTGTGATTATGGTGAAAATCCCTTGGAAGTACAAGGGGACTGAACTGATCCTGGATTATAAATAGTATAATTGCTTTGTGTTCTCTCTCTCTCTCTCTCTCTCTCTCTCTCTCTCTCTCACTCTCTCTCTGTGTGTGTGTGTGTGTGTGTGTGTGTGTTTGATTTTATCCATTGCACTCGGACTCCGACATGTGAAACACTTTGAAAAAAACCAATACAATTCAACCTCCTTGTGTTTTTCTCACCTTCAAAGAACTTTAACTGATAAAGAAACCAATACGATATTCCAAGATGCACTTGACTCTAATTAATATCAAACTCGAGTCGATTTTTGAGCTTAACAAATTCTTATCGTACATCTAAAATTTATGACCTCTCATTCATATTTGAATATGAATTAATATTGTTCTAGACCAGTCGGAAAGATCTTAGGCCCAATCCAATCCAAGCTCAAATACTGCATTTGACCATATTACTCGTACCACACCCCTTCCCCGCGAGGGGGGTGCACAAAGCAAATAAGACCAGTTCAAAAGAACTGCAACGTCTCTTCCCACGTTCCCGTAAATCTCTCTCCAGCAGTTACACTTCCCACGATTTCGTAACCGCCGGACACACGTGTGCCATTACAACGGCTCTGCAGCCACCCACCTCTATATATAGGGGACTCGTAACAGTCCCCAAGGTAGAATATATCTTCTCTCAAAACCCCCATTCTCTGATCTCTACTGACTTAAGCGTTGGAGTGCCTGCAGGTACACCCCCCCCCCCCCATTCCAAGAAGCATTCAACCACCACTTAAATCATTGCATTCAAAGCATCTGCAGTCACCTTCCGATCAGTGGCGCCGTTTGTGGGAAATATAAGTTCTCCCCATTTTTATATTTCTAAAAACCAAAGCTTTTTCAATAAACTACCACGATTGCCAACGGTTCCAGCTCACGTATACGAAGTGAAGTTCGTGTCCTTCAATAGGACGGGATCACTTCTTCACCTTCTCATGTGAGTACACCTAGGGAGGATGCCACACAAATAATCCCTCAAACAGACATCCCTCTATAAGTCCCCCTACGACCTGCAGAAATGTCCGAAAATGCCACGCCAACTGGTGCTCTCGTCAATAACCTGATCCGCACGGTTCAACGACAAACGTCGTTAATCGAGGAACATAATCGACGTCTGATGGAGCTGGAGCAAGCACGCCAACTAGTCCAACCCAAACATAATCCTTCCCCAATATGTAGAAGAAGAGGACGGAGCCCTCGCCGCTCGCGCTCCAGATCCCCTCGGCATTCAATTAGCACCAGATCTCCCAGTCACACCAGGAGATCGACTAGAGGGAGATCTCCACCAAGACGCAACAGAGGCTCTTGGTCCCCCTCCAGTTCTGAGGAGTACCGCGGTGCCAGGAATGATCGTAATGCTTACGGTCCATTCACACGGCGCATCCGCGACGCGTCTATTCCTTATGGATTGGAGAAACCTCCTCAAATGGATTCATACGATGGAACAACGGATCCAGACGAGCAAATAGAGAACATTGAATATGTTCTCACCTACCGATCGGTGCGGGGCGCCGTCAAATGTAAGCGTCACCACTCTGAGATGAGGAGCAGTCATTTGGTTCAAGAACTTGCGGAGAAACTCTATTGACTCATGGAGCGACCTCTGCGACGAGTTCACCACCTATTTCACTGCCTCAAGGACATAACCAAAGACGTTGGTTTTCCTTGAAGCTATCGTCCAAGGAAAAAGCAAACCTCTTCGAGATTACATCGAAAGGTTCAACAAAGAAGTTATGTAAGTACGAGGTGCCGATGACACAATGAAACGGTATGTTATTGCCAAAGGTTTGCGCGAAGGCACAGACGTCAAGAAATTTGTTCACTTGGATTGCCCAAGGACTCTCAACGAGTTCCAAGCGATCGCCAAGATCTATATAAGGTACGAAGAGGAGCTGTATGCAGACACCTTCAATAACTCCAGGAAGGAGGAGCCTGCTGTTGAATCCTCCAAGAAGCCCTTTCGTGAGAGAAAAAAGGAAGGCAAACTAGCTCGTGAAAGCAAGGGACCTACCGGTCGCTTCACCAAGTACACACCCTTGGCCATGTCAAGGGAAAAGATCTTCGCCGAGATCGCTGTAGCCGATCTGACGGAAGCTGGTGTTAAGCCACCAAAGGCTCCTTCGCAGGAGAAGAAGGGAGTTGACAAAACTAAATACTGTCAATTCCACAAGTGCCACGGGTACTTAACTGATGATTGTATCCATCTTAAGGATGATATTGAATTCCTCATCCAATGAGGACGGCTCAAGCAGTTCGTCAAGAACCCAGAGCCAGAGAGGAAGAAGATCGTCGAGGTCATCACTGATGGCACCGAAACGGGCAAAGTTGTCGCTATGTCCGTGGAGCTTTTGGTCGATTTCCTTGATAACGTGGAAATCGTTCCTTATTTGTGCACTTGGGAACAGTTCCTCACCGCCAACGTCATCACGGGAGGAACAATGAACATCTCTCTGGGAAACATGAAAAGAAAGTTCGAAGAACTCATGATCGTCAATCTACCGGTCCCTCCCAATTCAAACCGGGGGGGAAGACCACTGCTGGCGTTCTACGACTCCGAACTACCCGGTGGAGCACCAAATTCAACCATCCCTCTGCTCGTTCGAGCATCGATGGCCAACACGACATCCGCTGAGTCCTGATTGACACAAGGGCCTTGTGCGACATCATGTACACCGGGCTGTTCAAAACTCTCCAACTAACAAAGAAAAACCTTTCTTCATATGTTGGAAACGAACTCTACAATTTCAACGGCTCCTCCACATAACCTTGGGGCTATGTAGAGCTGCTGGTCATCTTTGGCGAAGAGGAGGCCAAAAAGACGATAAAGATCCCATTCTTGGTGATCGACTGTCCATCCCTCTATAACTGCATCATAGGGAGAACCGGACTTGCCCAGTGTCGCGTCATTTTTCGGAGGTCAAGGCTATTTGACTAGCTTTTGACTCGCTAATATGTTTCACGACTGAACATTTAATTTTTAAGAGAAAAGGGGAAAAAAGTTCAAAACACCCCTTTGAAAAAAAGATTTTAGGGTTCGGGGGTTAGTTACATAAAGGGAAGGTGTTAGCACCCTTTACGTCCGTAGTACTCTACGGGAACCTCTTGGTTTTATTTAAT
>Ga0315915_1004701_pt1 | contig 17156 bp, 10 predicted proteins | sample MpolbnodulesMG_FD_207738 | JGI IMG/M metagenome (GOLD analysis project Ga0315915, IMG submission 207738) | Medicago polymorpha root nodule microbial communities from Los Angeles, California, United States - branched nodules | ecosystem: Host-associated > Plants > Roots > Nodule | place: USA...
TAGAAATTCTTCCCATAATCAGATAACTGCTCTTCCCCTCAAACCATCAAATTACATGAACCTTCAGCAGAAACAGTGTTTAATTTCAGTCATACACACAGTGGATGTACCATTCTACACGAACACAAACGTTCCTCCACAATTACCAACAGCATGAATATGTAGCCTTTTGATTGGAACTTCACATAAACACTAATTGTTCCAATTCCTCCAAAATAACCCCGCTAGAACGGCTCCATCGCAAATACTAATTCTTTTACATATACAAAAGCAACTCGATGAAGAATATACATTATAAGTGACATCTAATTCAGTTGTCTGCATTAGCCCAGTTATCTCTTAGGGGAATTGGTGTTTGAAGAAGAAGAATTTTTTTTATTTTAAGTTTAGGGTTCATGTAATTTGATTTACAAATTTGATGGTTTGAGGGGAAGAGCAGTTATCTGATTATGGGAAGAATTTCTACACGAATTGTAACACAGGGTAAAACCATTGCAGGATATGATTGAATGTGAGCAGTTCTACATGTTCTCTCTTTTAATTTAAATAAATCTGAACCACCTATTTAATCTATTGGTGTTTTTCTCGTGGTTCACCGGTGAGGGACCTAATTGGACCCTCACCCTAGAATCCACCATTTTAAATGCATTTTAACATATAAGCTTTTCTCAAAAAAAAAAACATATAAGCTGTTTGATTTGATCGGATGGTCAGCATGATTGCATGAAATCTGCCTCTTCATTTGTCATGCCTAAATTATCTCTATTCCGGGTAGCTTTGCAACTTGAACTTGGTATACATGGCACAAATATTATCAATGGAGTCGAGGTTTGTTAAGAAACTGTGCATTGATTAATCACATTTTAGATTTCCCTTTGTCAGCGTGTGCGTTTTGTAGGTTGCAGCCTTGTTATATTTATGGGCACCTCAGTTAATTCAATTGGCTAGGATAAACCAAGGTAGGTGGGGATGTTTGTTCTTTGTAGTTATGCAGTGAGTTTTGATAGATGGATGCGAACATGATACATTTAACAAAAGATTAATGCAAACTAAACTGATACACTTTTTTTTGGTAACACTTCTAATGACGGGCATTTTGTGCTTATGTTTTTAGTCATGATCTTTATTTTGATTTGTCCACTATTTTTTTTTCACGAATATAAAAGTAGCCGAAGCACAAAAGGAGGAGATTACTCAATTTGTAATAAAAAGTTTAAGCCTAATAAAATTTAAAGAATGATGCTTGAAAGGCAATTCTTGAAATATATGCGACATGAAACTACTTACATTTATCCGAAAATAAAAGACGATAGCTAGAACAACATAACATTATGACAGTCTCATGAAAGACTATTTAAATGCAAAAAACACTAGACAGCCATAATTTTTCGGCAGATGTTAACTGTGTCCTAAAAATATTATTTAATAAGTAGAAAGTAATTTTTGATGGAAAGTTATGTATTCAATATATTGGAAAGGGATACACTTATTTTTACAATTGAAAATTACTTTGGTTGGAATCCTAATTTTTAATATAATGGTCTAACTTCCCTCCAAATAAAAATATATAATGGTCTAACAATAACATGCATGTTGTCGTTAAGATGAGGAACCTTCACAACTTATTTTATTCCACAAATAACATTTACTGCAGTATTCCTCTTTTGGCACGATCAAGTTTGTGTATACTGTGTATGGACTAGGGAAGGGGGCCATAATACAAGTATTTAATGCAGGAGAATGCACTAAAGTCGCAAATTTGCGGGGTCAACAATATATGACTAACTCCTAAATCTACATAACCGAGTATCCAGGGCCTCCACCCCCTTCAGGCACTGTCCACTTGATGTTTTGCTTTGGATCTTTGATGTCACAAGCCTGAATATCAAAGCACTGAATTAGTGTAGGATATGGAAGATTCGAAAATATTTGAGAGTAGAGATTAAAAGTAAGATCCTCCAAATCACTCTGAAAATTTACCTTGCAATGCAAACAATTTTGAGCATTGATCTGCAACTTCAGTTGATTTTGCTCATCTGCAGCATATCTATATTTGAGAAGGATAAATTAAAAACGTCAGAGAATCATTCAGAAACTAAAAATCCTTTTGAAACCAAGCTGTAGTAAGTGTGCGTTACTCGTATACTCGTGCAGGACAATATCGTGACTCAGGAGCAGCAAACACCGGTAAATTTGTAAGTTCGGGAATCTTTGGGTCCCTTAATCGAAGGTGGGGAGGTTGATCATGCTCATGATTTGTGTTGCTTCTGTATATAAACCAAATATAAATGGCTATGAAGCAAGGAAATGAGCTTGAAATTATACATGTTGACTAATAAATCAATAATTTTTAATATTGTTATCGTTCATCAAAGCCCTAAAGAGAGAAGCTGACACAGACGATTACTACATATATAAATCAGTGCCCACTGATTTACTCTTCATTCAAAACATAAAATAAAGAGTCGTCTAATATAACTAAATGTGGTTCTTACACATTGAAATTGCCAACAAAATTTGACCTCTAACTTTAATTAGACAACATTCTCATAATAGAAGGCATCATCTAACCACTCACCCTCAAGAGTCAAGACTCAAGAGAGGCCCATTGCGAAGCCAATTCTTAAATGGGGAGGAACAGATGGCCGTTTCATGACGACAGATAAATTAGCATGGCTCCTAAAAGCTATCACTTTCGTATTTTTGAAGGATGGGTGGAAGGATAAAATAGTATTTACCAGAGAAATAAAAACAGTGTTCTATAGGATCTTTTACCTAAAATTTAGGATATTAAGTATAAATGGATGTGTAAGTGAATAAATGGATTTAGGATATTAAGTATAAAAACAGTGTTCTCTATATGCGCTCTTTGAGAAGTTCTTTTAATGACAAGATCAGAAAGTCAACCATGCAACCTTATATCTATTTTAGAACACAACTGTGAGACAACCTTTTTTCATTTCTTTGAAAAATGGTTGCATTCAATTGAGAAATGATATTTGTACAACCATTTTCTAACAACTTTTTGACAACTTTCTCTCTCATACTCACATTATCTTCTTATTCTCTCTCTTCCTTTTTCTCTCTCTATTATTTTTGATCAATCAAATGAGAGAAAATCAAAGTTGTCATAGAAGTTGTACCAAAGAGTTGTACATATATCACTACTCCATTCAATTCTCAACATTAAGCAACAGGAGGGAATTAATGTTGCAAAACCTGTGCAGAGAGGTAGGTACGTCAAAGGAGAAGACGCCATCAGGCTTTGGATAGTGAATTGGAGAATGCAACTCTGCAGCCTGCATAAATGTAAAAAAAAGTATTAGTGTCACTAATTTGCAGCGTTTTATTAGAACAAGAAACACAAAGCAAATCTGACTAACATCTCTGGATATTCAATGAAAATGGCTTCTAAAATAGCCTTTATGCCGGAATTAAAAGGACCATTTTGTACCAGCCAAGAGATGATAAATAGCCTATGTGTAAACAACAAAATTCATTCACAAGCTTAATTCCTTGAACAATGTTTCTTACATTTGTAGCTTCATGATCAGGTTTACCATGCTTCAAAGTAATTGGGTGCCTCCCCTTGAGTATGTAACTGATAGGAAAAACACAAGGGTAAGTGAAGTTCCAAGACAAGAAAAAAGGGAGTACAGGAAATTGTACTCTCCAGTGTGAAGTGTAGAAGATTAAATCCATAAGAAAAGTTAGAACTTACTGCTCCAGACCACTTAAGGCCAGTCCTGGAATAAGCCCATATTTGAAGGCCTGCAATTAGAGGTATCCCTAAAAAGTAAATATGGCATATTAACTTAACAAACTAAACATAGCATATTTTTAAGTATCACAAGAAATGAATGGGTACAACTATGAGGAATATTGTCAGATCTTTGCTACACCGACTGGGATATTGTCAGATTAGTCTTAATGAGGCTTGGACATCTTTCACCTCTTGAGATAGCTTTTGAGGGTTGAGATAGGCGTAAAACTCAAATTCTAAGACTGTATCACAACATATCCTAGTTCAATTATTAGGCCCAGATCTTTGCTATTCCATCCGAGGGAGTGTGTTGAGATCCATATTATTCCACCCACATTTATCCACACTTCAAATATGTATTTCTCAACGTGAGGGGATGTGTTGAAGTCCTACATTGACTAGAGATATGTCCAAATTAGTCCTTTTAAGTCTTAAGCAATCCTCGCCTCTTGAGCTAGTTTTTGGGGTTGAGTTAGAACTAAAGCCCATAATCTATGAGTATGTTTAAGGATTTTCTTTACTTTCACTTACAAGTAACTATGATATGTATAAGTCCTTAAGTACTAGATGGTTTAAAATGAAACAGAACTCTTCCCATAACTTATAAATTTATAATTAGTTGCAAGGAATATCCCATAATATTGGAGAATTCCAGAGTTATCAGCCTAGTAGATTCTTGGTCATATGCTAGAAAGTTATCTAGCAAGTAATCTCATGATTATGTCCAGCAGCCAAAAATCCTTACCATATAATTTGTGAAATCCAGGTTCTCATATGTTACGAAATATGAGTTTAACGCATTATCAGTGTAAAGTAGTTTTACACTAACATCCAATATGACTTTCTATTTTGCCATGCTATATCACCACTCTTAAGATGTAGTTACAAGAATGGAGTGATGTCGCAAAGTAATGAATTTTCATTGGAAGTCGTTGTAAAATGAAGTTAAACCGACAATGCATGTCCTTTAAATCGATAAAAAATAAGCAAAGGCATAAAATCATTCGTCCGACAAGACAATGGTGATTTATTTTTATAATATATTCAAAAGTCATCAAATGGATAGATAGCTATCTAAGATGAGATGGCCTCTTAGTTCTAGACTTAAAAATGAAAGCAAAAATAGCCTGAAAAAAAAAATTAATGAAGAGAGGGAAAGATAGAAAAATGACAATGAATAGCTTCACTAACAGGTCGGTAGTTCCGAGATTTATATAGTTCTTCCCATATCCATGAATTCCTCAAAGCATCCCAATATGTATTCATATCTAGACCTTCATTAAACACGCCAAATGCAGCTTCAGCTGCAAGCATTCCTAAAAAAAAATAAGTGCTAGTCTATTAGATGCATGTATATAAAAGAAAATCTGAAACATTGCTATTTGCATATCACACAGAACCATCATCACATCGGCATATGTGTTTGATAAAAGTAAGAAATGATTGGTCGACTTAATAAACATAAGAACAGAGACGACCCTAAAGAATCATACATTCCTTAAGTTTCTCCAAAACTAAATAATCAACATCAGCAAAATATAGAGCAAGTTTCCATCCCCTACCTGATTTCATTGCTGTGTGAGTTCCCTTTATCTTAGGCACATTCAAGAACCCAGCTGAACATCCAATAATTGCTCCACCAGGAAAAACTGGATATGGGACAGACTGAAATTTAACTAGAATCACGTTTATATTTAAATAACGTGCAACAAGTTAAAGAAATAATGCATTGGAACAAACAACACGCAAATAAAAAGCTAATATGATAACAAATAATTCATCTAGCTTTTTTTTTTGAGGGAAATTAATTCATCTAGCTATATATTAGTCTTTGAAAACTTTCTCTTCATGGATGTCAGATTCCTCTATCACCTATAAAGAAAACAACCAAGCCTTACATGGACCACCGTAACAGTTAGCAGACATGTTGCCTAGACTATGAAGCATAATCATTTCAGAAAAATTATGTCAATGTCAGACACAATGTGACACTTCAAAAGTACGTGGACTGCTGGACGCTTAAATTTTGTTGTGCTTTTAGTCCCTATGTTTCTTGTCCCATTTCCAATTTTACGTGCTTTAGCGTTTAGAACCCACCAAATAACGTTAAATTTGCATTAGAGATCTTAAAAGTTAGGAGTATCCATTTGACACACCCTTCATCTTAGTACATCTATAACACAAGACCTCTTGAGGCTCTATGTGTCAAACATAAAGGTAAATTACTCTACATTGTTTTCCGATTGGTTGCATGAAAAAAAAAAGAACGCTGTTGATTATTTATTTACCTGAAAACCACCTTCATTTAAAGTGCGAGCTCCGTACTGGATAACTGTTCCGCCTTCTAGAAATGGTTTGATTGCAGGATGATGCTTAAATTTCTGGTCAACCAAATGAGAAACAGGAGATAAGGAAGGAGAAAAAAACTTATTGACCAAGAGTAGAGATCAGAATAAGTGATGTAACTTTCAAGTGTTAGAGAGATAGTGTATCAACACAACCAACCAGCGAAAGATTCACAAAAAATCCATAACATAATTGGCAAATGTGGCAAGGTAAATGACTCTATTAATATGAATTGCATAAATACAGGTGATAGTAGAAAAATGAAACAATCATAACCAACTTAGAAGACAGTTGAAGTGGATTTCCGGGGTGAACATACATAGCATTCCTTAGAAGAAATAGTAAAACACTGACGGATGTCATATGACAACCCCAATCATTTAAATTGCATAAATAGACGTTCACCCAAGAAAGCTCATACATTCTTATACTAGAAAGATGGAACGACCAACTTAGACAAAACATAGAAGTGGTTTGCCAAGTTAAATACCACAAAAACCACATATTTCAGTATTTTCATTACAAGAAAAAATCACGTCTCTTAAAATACTCAGGCACATGTCATACAAAGACGGAAAAATCACTTTAAAAGAAATGTTGAAATTGCTTGTCAGGTTATATAAAAGTTTCGTTTTTTCCTACATTTAAAAAATATGAAGATTAAGTAGCATGTAATTGACAACATAAAATTTCAATTATGCACCTTAAACATACCCACAAGAAAAAACTTTACCTGGAATTCCTCATAAGGATTCATGAAAGGGTTCTGATAGTTCAAAGCAACCACAAGGCCTAAAGAAATCTGTCACAATGGAAAATGGAATTCTTGACATGAAGAATATATTGTCAGCAATGAAAGTAAAAAAAAAAACTAGCAGGAAATGATAAACTTATATAGTTCAGTCAAAGTTTGCAAATACAGCTGCAGGTGACTTGTTTATAACTTGATATAACAGATTTCTAGTCAGAAAAGAAAACCATGAAAACGTGAGAAAAATGGCTTCATCAAATAGAAATATATCAACTTGCTCCATAGTGGTTTCAAACACATTCTAGGAATGAACAACCATCTAGCTAAGAGACTGCATCAATCATAGAAATATACAGCCAAATGGTATAGAGCACACAATAATGCTGGTGGGACAATATTAATCACAATATGGGTAGCAATCAGTCTTAGAAATATAAATCTTACTTGTCTATCTTTCATGTGATACAGAAAAGATCCTCCATATGTTTTATGATCCAAGGGCCATCCTAACGTGTGAAGTACTGCACCAGGTTGATGCTTTTCCTCGTCAATTTCCCAAACCTAAAAGTATAAATTTGCAGAATCTAAGTGAATTTGGCGAATAAGATTAATGAAAACAGCCATGACTTTCAGTTAATAGAACATTCAACAATCAAATATTCTTCATTAAATTGAATAAAAAAGCAGAATCATGAAAGGCAGTTTTTCATGAAAAATAAAGACGAGATGTTTTTAAAAAAAATTCTCTTCTAAAATAAGTGTAGTTATACCTCTTTAATTCCCAAAGCATATGTCTGATGTTCTGCACCTCCCTTCTCTCTAAGGTTGTACTTTTTCATTATTTGCTGTAGGGAATACAGGGATTGATATTGGAAATTTTACCATTGACATAATAATTGACAGGAAAAGCGACAATCCTAAAATTTAATTTTCATACCTCTGATAACGATCCTCGACATCCCTCAGACAGAAGTGTTATTTGGCCTAAATGTGATTCAATATTTACATAGTTAACAACTACACCTTAGTAAGAACTAAATAATTGGCAAAACTATTTATCCAGGTTATAGTCAATTTGCTGGAGCAGCTAGACAAGCGTTAATCAGGAAAACCTTTTTGCTCCAAGAAACGAGACAAATCACATTAACATATGTACGGGATAAAAAAAATGTATAAAATGAAACCTTTGACTTCAACGCCACGTTGAAAATTCTCCTTCTTTGAACCATCTTTTGAGATTCCCATATCATTAGTTCCAATACCGATAACTTTGTTGTCAGAATCATACAATATCTGGCATGGAAATACACTAGTGAACACTAAAAAATATAGAGAAGAAACATTGAAGCAAAAGCTGAAATACCTCACTAGCAGCAAATCCTGGGTATATCTCCACACCTAACTCTTCAGCTTTTGCTCCCATCCATCGTACTAACTGACTTAAACTGTATCCGATGGGCCAAAATAAGTATTTTGGAAGTGGAATATGTGAATTATGAACAAGAACATTGCAAAGTAGACAAGCAAACAGTTAATTGCTTTTTCAGCTGTAAATAATTGAATAAACGTGTTATAGAAACCTTATTACATAGTTCCCTTTGTTGTCAAAAGGACTTGGAAGTGAAATCGCACGATTCTTTGTCAGAAACCAAAACTTATCAGAAGAAACAGGTGTACTAATAGGAGCCTGCAAATCAAAAAACAAAATTCAATGCCAGTCACATATTGAAGACACTTAGGGCATGTTTGGATAAAAGCTTATTTGCAGCTTACAGCACAAGTGCTTATCATGATAAGCACTTATGTATAAGCTACATTAATAGCAAAAGATAAAGTAATGTTAAATTGTTTTTGTATATGATATATGTTGTTTTTACAAGCTATATTGGAGAACTTGTGAAAATAAATTGAAAAAAGCAAATGAAAATTTTCATAAGCTGTTTTCATAAGTTCTCAGAAACAATGTCACAAGGGCTTATGCCAGTGGATATGCTCAAGTAAGTCAATCCAAACAGGCTCATATTTGAGCTTATCTACTGACATAAGCACTTTTGACATTGTTTTTGAGAACTTATGAAAAAAGCTTATGTCATTTTCATAAATTGTTTTCATCTCATTTCCATAAGCTCTCCAGGATAGCTTATAGATTACACAGAAACAGTTGGCCTTGATTTGATCTTCTGTTACAGACTGGACCTGTTTGGATTAACTTATTTGAGTTTATCTTCTGACATAAGTTTTGTGATACTGTTTGGGAGAACATACGAAAACAGGTTATGACATTTTTCATAACATATTTTCAGCTTATTTTCATAAGTTTTCTAAGAAAGCTTATGAAAACAACTATAGCATACATATTTAATCTTTTGCCGTAGAAAAGAACACACCTCTTGCTGCTTCCACTGAGGAAGAAGTTCATTCAACGCACGAGGTTCAAAAACGTTTCCAGAAAGAACGTGCGCTCCTGAGAAAAACAACAAGGAAATTGCGAAAATCGATTAATATAGCTTTCTTTAAGCAATAGATTAACTGAAAGAGAAACGAATTTGACTTACCAACTTCAGCACCTTTCTCAAGAACGCAAACAGATAAATCCGTATCATTTTCGCGGCAAAGTTGTTTCAACCGTATCGCCGCAGATAAACCAGCGGGACCAGCTCCGACGATAACGACATCGTATTGGATGGAGTCTCTTTCCGGTGCGGTGCAGAAATTACGAGAGATCGGAACCCTAGAATTGAAGGCATTGAGAGGTTGAAGATTGTTGAAAGTGTTTGTGGATTGAGATGAAGTGAAAGTGCGAAGAATAGTGAGAGCATTTTTGGATTTTGATTTGAACAAAAGAGAACTAAGTTTGAACATTCTTCAGACTTTGATTTTGATTTTGATTTTGTAATATTGATTTGAATTTGAACTAACTAGTTCGTTTCAATAATTTTGATTATAAATATTATTATTAAGAAGTTGCGTCACGGATTAAAATTGTATCTGACGTGTTCATTGCACGAGGTTATCTCATCTCATGTTGTCTGACAAATAATTGCAATGTGTGATGCAAGGATGTTCAATCTCACAGAATATTTCAGATCTTGTGCTCACCAAATGTTTGATTCAGGATTATAAATCAGCAGCAGCAGCTTAAAAGAAGTGTAAGTTCTACCCCTTGTTACAAAAAAATTGCTTTTCCATTGTTATTGTGTGTCAATACGCCAAATTCTGTGGGAGACTAGCTCTACTACACGACTTTAATTCAAGTTTGTTTAATAGCTTTTGTCCAATTTGGTAAAATGTCTAATTAAGTTGTTTATCAGCACATGACTAATAGTAATAGTTAGCTTTGTAAAATGTGTATTCTATTTGGATACACATTTAAGATATAACTGGTTATGTTTCAAATTTCAATGCATGCAAAGTAAAGGGTTTGCTAGATCTGCTACCAAAAGCACTGCAAAAAGAGGTTAGATGAGATAGTATCGTTTATAAGCTGTGTAAGTGCGAAGGATTGTTTTTGGTTTTCATTTGGGTCAAGGACCATCACAATACACTTTCAAGGACTTTTTTTTTTTGAAGGAACATTACACTTTCAATATTAAAATAATTACAAATCTAATTGAATTTTTTAATTAAAAATTAATTTTACTGTTAAGAGCTTAAATAAGATGGTATATGAGATTCTTTCATTTTAGCTTATCATCCAAGCTATGAGAATTCAGCAACTTGAAATTTTTTGACAGATAGTTCTTCTATCTACATAGTGTTATATCTCGCTTGAGAGATTAAGTTTTGGTAAAAATTGGGTATAATCAGCGTTTAATTGCATAGATTAATCACTTAAATCAAGTAGAATCACAATGTCTTAGACTAATTTTGGCAGTTCCCTACAAAGAATATGTGATCTATACCAAAAACATAATACAGTGATCATTATGTTGCAGGGGCATAGATTAGAAAAAATTATTTGATCAACTAAAATACTGTTACACGGATAAAGATTAAGCAATTCTAGCATTTAATTTTACTAAAAGGAAAATCCTAAACCAAGACACAAGAAATTTAACTTAATGAATGACAGTCATATTTTTAAGGGTAAGGTAAGGTGGAGATGTGATTATGAGCAACTGTTCCAATCCAAAGCTTTCCTTTCTCCTCTTTAACTTCACTAACCAGCTTCATCACTTTGCCTTCTCGATCTTCAAGAACTTCAAGAATCTTTCCGTTATCATCAAGAAGTGCAATCATAGTGTACATTTTCATCCCCATCGCTTTAGCCAACAAGCTCATTCTTACAGGCAAGCGGAAGTAAATACTCCTCAACCATGGATTGTTGCTCAAGACTTCTTGAGGTCCAGTTCGACAACAATCTATTGCCACCCAAAACTGTCCTTTTTCATTCATTCTTACATTGTCTGGAAATCCTGGAAGGTCGGCTACGCATTCCACTGTTCCATCTTTAGGACCTTCTATCCAAAGTTTCATTAGTCTGTCATTAAAGAATTTAAAGAATTAATTATTTTGTTTCGCGAATTTGGATTTGATATAGCTGCAGTATGGTGCTGCAACGATAGAGAATCCAATTTCATGTTGCTCAGTTTAAAACAATGGTTTGCAACACCAAGGTAAAAAAATATAATGTGACTACAATCAAGTTGCATCACATTTACCCTCAAATATTACAAGTTGCAGAAAAAATGTAAAATAAGTAGGATATGTTGATAAAGAAATAATTAACGCAGTTAAAAACCTGCAATTGGTGGTTTCGGTAAATAGGAGGAAGGATTGATCTTTCGAAATTTGCACTCCATTAGGAAAAACAAGACCATCCAAGACTACATGAGTTGTTTTGGTAGGAGGGTCATATCTAAGGAGCCTACCTGTTCCTTCTCCTTCCAACAATATAAAAAAGTGTGCACTGCAAACAATAGCACCCATCATAAGGACTTAGCTGAAATAAATAAATTAGGATTCCCTTAATTCGGGAATCAACGCGTTTAACATATCGATGACTGCTGAATTGAGATGACCGTCCAAATTTTTTTGTAGATTTTTTTAGCATAAAATACAGTGTATTAAATCTTAATCATTTAATCTCAATTCAACGGCTACCAACAATCTAACTCTGGTGAATAGATAGATATAGAAGAAATTACACTCGATTGTATCTTGTGCTTGTGTCTGTGAAGAAGATGGACCCATTCTTGTGAATATCAAGATCATTTGCAAAGAGAATGGGTTTTCCTTCAACATGGGTTGCCAATGGTGTAGCTAGTCCTCCATTTGGTCCAACCATAAGAAGACCATAGTATGCATCTGCTATGTATAAATCTCCATTCTCTTTGTCAAATCTTAAACCAAGGGGACGCCCACATGTTTTCTCATGTTTCCATTGCTTTGGAGTTGTAGAGTCATTTCCCCTCATGCAAATCTTCTCGGTCCTTTTAAAAAAACCAAGTTTCATTAGCATAAATGCACATATAGACATATACAAACATAACATTTTAGACTGAATGGAGTGTATACAATCACGCGATTGCGTGAAGATCAGACATGTGAATTGTGTGATCTTCATTCAACTATTATAATTGCAATGTCTCTCTCTACAAGCACGTAGTCATGAATCATAATAGTTGATTGAAGATTATATAGGTCATATTTTGAGTTGTATTATAAAGCTAATTTAATCAAATTAGCTTACAAATTTCTTGAGGATACTCACCAATTGGATGTGACAACTGCAAAAGTCTCCCAACCAAGTTGTTCCCCCATCCATCGGACAACGCGGCCATCGGCTAAACCGGTGTAAGGGCCACGACCCATGTTATCGAACTCAAGTGACTCTGGTCCATATACTTCATTTTCGAATTCTAATTTTCCGTGAAGTCCTAGTCTACTCATGTTGTCCTTAGGCCAATTCTTCATGACTTGTTTATATGGTGCAACGTTGTGTTTCACGGGTCTAAATTCATGTTCTCCTAGTGGACCTAAATGAAAAGGGTCCATCAAAATAAAACTCAAAAATAGAAATATAGCAAGAATTTTATGTTGTTGGAGAAAGGTTTCATCTTTTAGGAAGTTTTTCTTCTCCATGCATGAAAAATTGTTTTGAATATGGGAATCCAGTATCGAAGTTGAGAAGGTATAAGGCAAGGTTTTATTTTGCACAACTAGCTAGTAGAACAAGATGTACTTGGCTTGGAGGAGTTCTTATTTGGAAGGTTTTGAGAGTTTAAAAGCATGTGTACGTTGCTCATGACAACATGCAAGGTTGGAATTAGGTTGTCTATTGTTGTGCATGTTGAAAGCATGTCTTGCTCATACATATATGTTTTGTTTGGTCTAATAATAAAAGTGATAGGAAAGTAAGAGAGAAGAATGCAATGTTCTCTTATAGTTTTTTATTGTTTTTTTTATGAATCATTTTTGATTGGATATAAAGTGAGAGAAGGGAAAATGAATATTTGGAATATGAAAAACAACCCTATGTTAAATTGAATATTAAAAAGTGATTAAAAATATACACTATTCAAAATGTAAAACTAAAAAATATACCTTCATTCACAAACCAATATAAAGTAAACTATATTAATATATTTAAATGTACAAATTTTATCCATTGATTTCAAATTAAAAAAACAATACTTTTTCTATTTCATAAACGTACAAAATTAAATAGGTATCATAAATATATTATCCCTTCAAAATTAACAAAGAAAGTGCAAAATAATTCAAAAATAAAAATATTATTTTGAATGCAATAGTTAGAAATCCAATATAAAAAAAAAAAATCTGAGGTAAACACATAACCTATATACATTGGATGTTACACCTTAAAATAATTGTCTCAACAGAATTTTGTGTCTTTTTAATAAAATTGACGGTCTTCTTTCACTTTTCTTTTTGTATAAGGATAGTTTGTATTCTGACAAAAAAAAAGGGTACTTTGTATTTTGAAATGCGACCCATTTTTCTTTCCCATTCTTTTAACTCTTTTTTAAACAGTCAATTGGAGGAAACAATTTTTTCTTATTCCTATAATTTCACTTATTTCTTCCATCCTCTTTTCCACTAAACCTGACAATGTGTTGAAGTTGGGGGTTAGGTTGTCTTTAGATGTGCATGGCTATTGCATTTTATGACTTATGTTGCAAAAAAAAACATTTGCTTGAAGAAAAATCGTGTGGTTTTATATTTCAAGAAAAAATGAATCACCAAGACCAATTGATAAAGATAAAAATATTCTCTTATAATTTTTTATTGGATAAGTGAGAATAAAATGTATATTTGCAAAAGGATATACACACCCACTCTCTCTTAAAAATGAAAAAACAAATAAAATAATCATTCATTCGCAATCCAAGAAGATAAATTAAACAGTATTGATAAATTTAAGTATAAAATTTATATCTAATAAGTTTAAATAAGTTGATTATTAATTTTCTATTTAATAAGAATAGAAGTTAATTAGGTATTATGTCCATAAATCCTAACTCAATCGAAAAAATGTCGAAATTGTTAGAGCAGATCTGGATTCAAGTCTTGGCTCCTCCACCTTTGAGTGAGTTTTCAATAATTATTGTCATTTAATTTATAAAAAAAAAGTATCATGAATAACTTGATTTTAAAATTAAAAAAAACTGTAATTTTCAATATAAAGTTAAGAATCTCCATATAAAAAAGTGAAGATTAACCCTTTTTGTGAAAGAACATATAAACACATAACCTAGCAGTGTCCAGTGACCATGAATTGCATTTTAAAATAGGACCCCACATATTTATTTCACTCTTTCCTCTTCTTTCTAAACAATGTGTTAAAGTTGAGATTAGGTTGTCTTTTTTTTTTTAGGGAAAAAAAAACATTATATGACTTCATTTGGAAAACAAACATTTTATTCATACTTTGTATTTGCTTGTAAAAAAAATTGTGACTTTTTATTTCCAAGAAAATCATTGAATGCAAAGAGTCTTCAAATTCAACTAGACTAATACCCAAAGATTTTTGTCCAAGCTTAGTAGGTTCATTAACTTAGTCTTTAAGATTTTGTATTTAGGTAGCCCAAATTCTTGGCATGTCCTCAAGACTTAAGTTACATAGAAAATAATTATTTTTCTAATCATATGGCATAAGAATCTTATAAAAAAGCATTTGGAAATTCATATCTACAACAACATATATCACAAAATAAAACCAAAACAAATTTCCATCAACATAATGGATAAAAAAACACCTACTAAATTCTCATTCTTCCCACATCTTTATTCCCTTTTAACCATAACAATAACTATATCTCTTATACCATCACAAATCCACTCATTAACTCATGAAAATGACATTCACTGCCTTCAAGAAATAAAGCATGGCATTGATCCTAATTCAGTTTCTCCATCTTCTTATATCAATAGTTGGGACTTCACAGTTGATCCATGTCATAGCACTGGCTCACAATTTCTTGGAATATTATGTGATTTACCATTAGACAACTCTTCTAGTAGAGTAACAGCAATTGATCTTGATGGCATTGGTTATGAAGGATTCTTAACACCAGTTATAGGAAACCTAACAGAGCTAACAATACTCAATCTCAACAATAACAAGTTTAGAGGACCAATACCAGAAACCATTGGCAATTTGAGAAAACTCACTAGACTCACATTATCAGATAACTTTTTCACTGGTGGTATTCCTCAAGAAATGAGTGAACTTAAGAGACTTGAATATCTTGATCTTTCCGTGAATAGGCTTTCGGGCACAATCCCTTCTAATATGACAGGTTTGAGAAGCTTAACTTACTTGAGCTTATCAAACAATAATTTTTCAGGTAGAATCCAAAATCTCACTGGACTATGGAATTTGAACACGCTAGACATTAGTTACAACCAGTTTTTTGGGAATCTACCAAATCTTCCGGTGAGTTTAAGAAACATATATCTCAGCCATAATATTTTTTCAGGAGAGATAACATCTCTTAAGGATCTTATACATCTAAGATGGTTAGATATAAGTGACAATAGACTTTCAGGTATGATAAGAAGGGACGTTCTCTCCTTAAGATTTGTTAGTCATTTTAATGTTTCTTATAACAGATTCACATCAATCCATGTTGTGAACGGACAAGGACAACGACTTCGTTTGCTTGAGGCGCAAGCTAACAATTTGAAGGGTCATTTGCCAGTGAATTTGGTGACTTTCACAAACTTGACTATAATTAATTTATCAAACAATCAATTGCATGGTCCTATTCCAAAAGAGTATGGCTCAAAACTAAGAACAACATGGAGAAGATTGTATTTGGATCACAACTTTCTTACAGGAAATCTTCCTTTGGAGTTAACTCATAAATCCACAAATTTCAAAGGAAGCTTTGCAAACAACTGTCTCAATTGTCCCACAAATGTTGGTGTTTGTCGTGGAGGGCAAAGACCAGCAACAGAATGTACGGGGCAGCACAACATATGAAATTAGCCACAAATTATCTGAAGAAAACAATTTCTGAAAATCAATCAACTACAATAAAAGAAAGTCGAGTGTTCCTTTATTCAATGGTGTGCTAAGTAATAATATTAATTATTATTATATCCTAATAACAAAATAATTTTGTGAGAAATATATGTAATTTTATTCAGTTGAAAGAGATTTTCTATTCATTTTAATTTTAGCATGTTTTTAAAATTTATATTAAATTGAGTTTTTTTTTTTTTTGAAGGAATATTAAATTGAGTATTTGGTTAAGTTATATTTTGTTAATTTGTCCTGGTGCAACGAATATACTGTCTCTTTGAAGAATCATCCTTACTATAAAAGCTTATTAGGTCAATCTTTTGCTAAACCCTAATAGCTTTTGGCTTTTCCCTCCTAAGCAATCCTTAAAAGTGTGTTATGCAAGCTAAAGACACATTATTTAATGCTTTTTTCCAAATTCAAATTTCCCTTCCAAATGTAAATATCCTTTCATAAGTCTTAATTGGGTTGCCAACTACCTCACTTAATGTCTTAAGCAATCCTTAAAAGTGTGTTACGCAAGCTAAAGACACATCATTTAATGTTTTTTTTCATATTCAAAGCCAATATCATAACTGTTTCAAATAACCATTAAGCACCGGTCAAAAAGTGTCTTTTGTTTCTTTGTTTTAAGTGGAGTTTGATGCTACCAAATGCACTGGTCATATCTGTGTTGCAACTCTTGAACATTTTGAAAAAGATTAGATTTTTCTATTAAAGTCAAGATTATTAGAATAATTAATCTTTGTTCTAACGTATAGTTTTCATAGGTGTTTTCAGGTTGTTTTTCTGCATTTTTCTTA
>Ga0315915_1004702_pt1 | contig 17155 bp, 12 predicted proteins | sample MpolbnodulesMG_FD_207738 | JGI IMG/M metagenome (GOLD analysis project Ga0315915, IMG submission 207738) | Medicago polymorpha root nodule microbial communities from Los Angeles, California, United States - branched nodules | ecosystem: Host-associated > Plants > Roots > Nodule | place: USA...
TAATTTATTAAACAATCCTTCGAAATTTGAATGATTTTGAATACCACTAGACTTTTTTTAAGTGATTAAGAGTCTTGATTGAATACCACAAGACTTTTTCATGATAAAAAAGTCTTTTAAAATCCCTTAGAATCATGACCCAATACACCCCCCTAAGTAAGAAAATTAATCAAATTCCATAAACCATGTTCGAAGTATCAAAGAGTAGTTTCATGGGATACAGAAGTACAGTTCTTTCACAGATAGTTGTAACAGGACAAGACCTAAATTAATTGGAAACCATGAAGACGTCACAAAACAAAGTTTAAGTCATAATAACAGAGAGAGCATTCAACCTGAGCACACATACACTAAATGTTATGAAAGATTTTCCTTAAAAAGTATCATATGGATTCTCTCAAACTTCAATTACAAGTCTCAATGCACCCAAATCACCCGCTTTCTCTGTTAATCAATCACATAAACTAAACCTGAATAAGCACTCATCAAATACAAAAGATGCAATTTAATATGTTTTCCTTCCTCAAAAACAAGTCATCATCCTTACAAGTAAAAAATGAGTAGTTTTGTCTGCCCACGCTATCAACATAACAATAGTCATCAGCCATTAGATTTATTTCATAGCTGAAAATCAGATTATTAAATTAAATGGGACCGCTAGGCTAAAAAGTCCAGACAGGGGTGTACGTGTAGGATGTTTAACGGTTGTCCAATGATATTTAGAATATTTTCTTTTTATGTGGTGGCAAAAGAAATAAAAGATATCCATAATTCTATGTAATAATTACAAGGGTGAGATTAATTGACATCAGGTTTCAAATTTTCTTTGATACCAAAACCTCTCCCTCCATTTTTCTTTAATCTAAAGGCTATAACCTAAATCAGAGTTAGAATAGAAGAAGGACACTCACAGAGAGTCTTCGATGACAAGACAGCTGGAAGGCTCAATCCTTAACCTCCTAGCAGCTTCAAAGAATCTGACGCCATAAATCACAATTTTTCAGAAGAAAATTATCTTACTTGTATAGTAGACAAGTAACCCTCAATAATCAAGGCTAAACAAAACGTATTTTGCATCTCACATGTCAGGGGAAGGTTTCCCTGTTCGAACTTCATCTCCCCCAATTATGACAGAGAAAGAATCTTTCCATCCTGCATAGAAAAAGAATATAAATTAAGAAAATAGTTCATACTTTCATTATTACAAACAATGACAAAAGGAGTCCAAGAAGCGTAAGGTTTCTGAAATAAATCAATACCATCATGAAAGGATATTTTGGCATCAATGCTTTCCTTTGGAGAGTTTGATGCCAATGCCATTGGAACTCCATTGCTCTTCAAATGTTTAATCAACCGATTGGCACCAGGAAGTGCTTTAATATTGCACCACCTAACATGAGAATCGAGCAAATACTTCTTAGAAATATTCCTTCATAACTTTGAAGTACAAGTTCAATTGGATTGACCAACCAAGTAACTGCGTTTACAGGAGATTTATAAAACAAATTGCATATCCAATATGAGACATATGATACACAAAGGTTTCCAATTGAACAAAGATCATATAGGACCATAAACTAATTGACTGGGGACAAATTTTCTAGATGTTGGCTAAATATCTGTTAATGAATTTCCCAAGGCAAAGAGTTTTGGATATGGTTCCTATAAAATGATGGATTCACTTTATACGAAAAGGTGAGTATTTATAGCCACTACTTAAAATAATCAACAATTGAAATTGTACTCATATTCTGATGTATAAGTGTATAACTCTTACGAACTTTGAATCAGCATTCAGCAATGTTATTTAGAAAGAACAATTTATTGCAATCGGAGTAATGAATAAAAAGTTAAGTACGTCATTTACAACAATATTGGTCTAGCAAACCCATACAACATCAACCCCCCAGAGTTATACTTCTAAAAAGGAAGTGTCCTCTATTCAAATAAAACATAAAAAAAAATAAAAAACCTTTCCGCACAGTGCATACAGCCCCGAAATGCCCCAATGAATAGCCTATTCAACTAAGAACACGAGCTAACCAACTCAAAAATTAGAAAACAAGGTAACAGAATATCATCCTAGGAAAACAATGACAGACTATGAAGTTATTTAAATTTGAACATCTGTTTTTTTAATCAATGACTATGATAATAATTCCTCACAGTTTTTCTCTTAAGTAAATCTTGCAATGGTAAATCTAGTGTGAACCTCCTCCTAGGCCCCTAAGATATTAGCAGCATAGTATTACAAAACAAGCTCTAAAAGTGCATTTATATACCACGAGTTTACTCTGGATGAGTGTTGACACCGACATATATGATTACATTGAATTATATCATTTTCTCAAATATTATCGGACGTGTCAGACTGCTTCATAGGACACAAGTCAACATTTAAAATAAGGATTAAGAAAGATAGTAATTACTTACTGATCGGAGAATTGGGGCGAAAGCTCGGAAACAAATTCAATTGGGGAGCAAGGAAGTCCATAATCTTCAACAACAGCAGAAGCAGCTTCCAAAGGTGTTTTCCCGACAATTTTAAGGGTTTCTCTTCCATCCCATTCTTTTCCATACTTTCCTAACGAAACCTTCAAAACGTTGCAAACTATGCCATCTGTGTTGAGCAATGTGCCATCCAAATCAAGGATAACACATTTAATCAATTTTCTTGCAACAGACATTTTATATTATAATCTGCAATGAAAATTGAATGAAAAATTTAGATAATTGTTGGTGGAATTGAAGTAAGAGGGACGAACCACCGTGAAGAGTGTTTGTTCAACCTTTGGAGTTGTTTCACGGACAGGGTAAAGATGATGAAGTATTTGCCCAATATTTATTGGTAGAGTGAGTTCGGATCTGCTCCAGTTGTGTTAAAGTGTTCAATTTCACGGTTCTCTTCATAGATTTATGACAGGTGGCCTTTAAAAAATCAACCGCTGAGATTAATAAGTGAAAATTAACATTTTTTAAGAAAAACATTACACTTGGAAACCCGCCCGATTCACACTGCCCAAAATAAATAACCGTCGCTCCGATTCGCCGTTGATGTCGGTATCTCTTCAATTCGCCGACAACGATAACTATATACAGTCTTGATTCCTCGCCTCCTCATCGTCGCGGTGTTCCACTTTGCCATGGAATTTTCAATTTCGCGGTTACAGCAAAAGCATGGATGGAATTTGATGAACAGAAACTGAAAATAAGATTGAGACAACTAAATTAAAAAATAAATGAAGAATGCTTGTGCAGCTTCGGAATGTAGAGCTCCGACAAAAAAGGGGGAAATAGCGGCGCATACTGGGACAGTGAGGCGCGGAGGAGTTGGTTTCGAATTGAAGGAATGGTTCATATCGGAGAAGAAGAAGAAACATGTTTTTTTATTTTTTTTTTTTTTTTTATAAAATACTGGGTTTTTTAAACTTTATTTATAGCCATTGAAAATTTTAGTCACCGCGTGTCAAACATATGTGTGAGGACCCTTTAACAGAAAGGAAATGTCTGCACCTCTCTCATAAAGTTCATGTTAAATGAGAAATGATATTTGTACAACTATTTGTGACAATTTTTTGACAACTTTCTTTTTCATACCCACATTATCATTTTATTCTCTCTATTCTTTTTTCTCTCTCCATTGTTTTTAACCAATGAAAAGAGAAAAAAAAGAAGTTGTCACCAAAAGTTCTATCAAATAGTTGTTCAAATATCACTACTCCTATTAAATAGTACAAAATAGTCTATGTGCACTTCTGTTATTAGTTTAAGCTCTGACATTATAAATCTGTTAACTGATGAGGTAACGTGCATGAGAGGTGTCACAGGGATTAGAGTGAAAATAGAAAATAGTCTTAAACTGAAAATCAATATTTTTCTCAAATTGAATCTCAAATCCCTAAATTCAATTTGAGATTTGAAATTCAATTTGAGAAAATATTGATTTTTGGTTGATGAACTAAAGTGACCATTTCTACTTTCACTTTAGTCCATATGACACCTCATGCACGTCACCTCATCATTTAACTAAAGTTTTTAACGTCAAAGACTAAACTGATAACGGAACTGCACATTCAGGGACTATTTTGTATTTAATCTTGAGTCAAGGACCTTTGTGACCGCGAGGTGCAAAGTCAGGGACCAAAGTGATCATTTACTCCTTTAACAAATGGAGTAGATCTCTATAGTGTGTTTTGGTACGTAATTCTCGAGCAAGTATCCTCTTCATTTGACAAAATAAATGGAGTATGCAATTTGGGGAGAGATGGACACCAAAGAATAGATATTGGTCTTACCACTAAGTGAGTTTCATCGTCATTAATTATTTATACTTTTTTTCAATCTTTTGTGTTTTCATCTCTGCAAATAGAAGAAATGAAGAGGATTCTAACTCGTAATTCTCAAGGACTTGATTATTTTTGTCCATACATTGGATTGATCGCACAGTTAATATATAAAAACGCAATAAAATAAGGCCACAATTGTTGTTTACTATGTTGTGAACTATTGGGATTTACTAGCAGGGGAAAGTCAATCTTATGTGATGAAGTAGATTTTAACAAGGTATGAGGAATCGTCAGGTCAAGCCATCAACCTTCCTAAGTCGGAAATATTCTATAATAGGAATGACCAAGACTCCTTGCAACAATCAAGAGAAATGATAACTTGACATAAAAAGAACAGACACAAACAAGACACTGTATTTTACGGTTCACTTACACCGTTATTTTTTATTTTATTTTTACTTTCTCTCTCATGGTACCATCTCTCTTCCCCGATCTCCGAACAAACAATGTTTCCTCTCGCTGTTCTCTGTTACTCTCTTCTCTTGCAACTCTCTCTTTATCTCACCTTCAACCGCTGTCTCATTGGTGCCACTCTCCCGATATCAACAGCGACCGTTGTCTCTCCCTATTATTGTGCTCTCGCGCCATAACTCTCACGGTCATGACATCTTTGGATATCGAATTCCGAGTAGGCGATGGCTGTAGAGGAGAACAGTGGTTGTAGGTGGAGAAGACGAGATCTGAACGCGTCGTTCTCTAGATTTGAAATGGATTGTAAATCGACGACGATGGTGGCGCGGAGGGAGGTAGTGGTGACCGGTGAAGATGACAGTGGTTTTATGAGGGACAATGGTGCGAGGGAATAGAAAGATGGTGGTCTAGTGCCTCTTAGATGTTCACACAAAGAGAACCCTCATATTCAGTTGAAATTTCAAAAATGCATTGTACTTTGACGCAAAATTACAGGATTCCCCCTGATATTGTATTTGTGTCAATGTTTTTGTGTTTGGTTATCATTTCTCAACAATCAATTACTAATATTTTAGGAGTACGTGTTGCACTTGGAATCGACAAATACATTGGTTTACCATCGATGACATGGCGAAGTAAGAAGGCAACATTCAGTTTTATTAAAGATAAGGTGTGGTAGAAAATAACCAATTGGAGTAGTAAATGTCTATCAAAAGCAAGAAGGGAAGTAATGATTAAATTTGTTCTCCAATCTATCCCTTAGTATATTCAGATTACCAAACACTCTCTTAGATGAGATTTAGAAGATAATGAATGAGTTCTTGTGGGGAAATAGGGAACAAGAAATAGAGGGATAGGCTTTAAAGATCTAGTCGTTTAATGTTACAATGATTGGCAAACAGGGTAGAAATTTCAGGCTATTACCCCAACTGTAGCTATTTACGGCCGAAACTGGGACATAATCCTAGCAGCTCAAATAATGCACCAAACATTATCTTTAATCTATTAAAGCAGGCGCCAGCAGCTTAGACAAAGCTAAATACCACTATTTTGTGGAGTATATGGAAAGCTAGAAATCTCAAGCTATGGCAACATGTACCAAATTCAAGTAATACAATAGTGGTTAGAGCAAAGCACCTCTTAGAAGGTTGGAGGAGTGCAAACCATAAGCAGCAGAGTTCATCGCATACAAGTACTCTCGCAGATACAGATAGTCAACTGCAGAATAACCCGACTGGGAATAATAGGAATAATCAATTCGAGTGGAGGAAACCGAAAAGTGGTCAACTCAAATACAACGCCGATGTCTTTTTTTCTAACTCTAGTAATAAAGTAGGTATAAGTATTTGTACAAGAGATGCAGGAGGCCAACATGTTCTTTCCAAAACTATGTGGTTCACTCCTTTATGTTCAGTTGATATTGAGGAGGTTTTGGGACTTATTATGTGATTCAGTAGATATATGACCTACAACTCAGCAATGTTGATTTTGAGGTTGATTAAAAAACGGTAGTTGATTACTTCAAATTTCAATAGAGGAGGGGGATGTATCACCGAATTTGGTCTCTTTATGGATAGTGGTATAAAAAAAATTATTTCTTATTTAACAAACTCTAAAAAAAATGTATACTGGCCATTAAATAGTAAACTCGTATGAATTTGTTTATATTAAAATTACAAAAATGCTAAATATCCCGAACATTATTATCCCGAAAGCATCGCGAACATATGTTTCTAAGTATTGCACAGTGCGTTTTCTATGTATATTTCCCTTTCACGTGTTTTTTTTCTTTCTCCCATGGTATCTTCTCTTTTACCTCTCTTTTTTCTTTAATTCTTCACACCAGCTTCTACCTATTGTTGTGTGTGCCTCAGCTCTGACTAATCATGTTGGGTCAACTTTAGAAAAATATGAGATAATATTTGTGAGCGGTGGTAGTTCTATTATTTTATGATATACGTAGGAAATGAATATTATAACTTAAATTGGAAGGAAGGCATATAATAATTGTCAAACAGCATTTCGTGAAACAGTCGCGAGCATATGTCTCGCGACATATAGCATAACTCATACTTTTGTGTTTCCATTTGGTGAGGCAACAATCACTTTGGAAGATGTCATGTTTGGGGGGTTACCCTGTCATTGGTGATCCTATTTTCACACAAGTTACAGACCAAGAAATGAGAGAGGTGGAGAAGAAATTGATACTTGCATTAAAGCAACTTACTACTCATCTGAAACAAGTAGGTAATTCGTCTAGAATAAAATTATGGATAGATATTTTCATTGATAAAGGTAGTGAAATTGAACATGAAGCATTCCTTGCTACTTGGTTGTCACTTTCTGTTTTTCCTCATAAACTCTCTTGGCTGAAAAGTTCTTTGTTTTCTATTGCTGTTCTTCTTGCTAGAGGAAATCCTATTGCTTTAGCACCAGCTGTTTTAGCTACCATATATAAAGAGTTAACTTTGTTTAAGAAAAAAATTGTTGATCCTGATATATATCCTTTAGAAGTTACTCTTCAATTACCCTTTTACTTGGTTCAAATTTGGGTGTGGGAGAGGTTCAAAAATTTACAACCACAACCCATGTTGATAAACCATGTAGACCCTTTATTGTTTAGGTGGCATAAAGTTCAGGCCTTGGAAATTGACAGCGTTAAGTTGGCATTAGACTCAACTATCAATGATTTTCTCTGGCGTCCATATGTTAGATATGCTGATAAATGTGAAATGTTTTATCCAAATGATGCATTTTCGGTACCATTTAAGAAAGATTTGGATAAACAAATGCTCTCATTTTTTTATATGCTCAAGAGTTTCCGAGCTTGTTGGATTTGACTCTATAGAGCAGTATTTGCCACACAGAGTTGCTATGCAATTTGGAATGGATCAAGATGTTCCAAGTGATGTGCCTAGATTCAATGAGACTAAAATCACTGCTTGGAAATACTATTGTAGGCTTACATCTGATAAAAAATTGTATTTTCCACCAAGACTCTTTGAGGCAGATGTAACTACACGTTATGCAATGTGGTGGAAGCAATCTGTATTGGGTAATGGAGATTTTGTTAAGAACATTGTGAAGCGGAAGAGAAGTGAAAGTTCAAGGAAACATAGACCTCATCTAGGAAAAACTAACAGAAGTAGTAATGATGTTGGTGTTCCACCTGGATTTCCTCCCAATCTTGTTGACCTTCTTAAGTATAGAAAATTTTGTCATGATGTTCCTGCTGGAAGTTCTTCTCCTGTTTGTACGACAGCTGATGAAAATATTGATGCTCCTGCCATGTCTGTTGAGGATAGTAAGCCTGTGTTGAAAATCTTTGTTTTCTTAAAAGAGCAATACTTGAAGAATCAAGAGGAACTCGGGCGTCTGGCAAGACAACAAGACAAGATGTTACGGCTAATGAATTTGATGATGAAGAGGTTAGGAGATATGAGTGGAACTCAAAGCAGCAAGGAAGATGAGATTCAGGAGGAGACTATTCCTATGGGACGTGCAAAGAGAAAGAAGCTAAGGCCCAAATGGCTGAATGATTATGAAGTACCAAGGCCAACTAAGTGAAGAAGAGTCTAGAAGGATAACACCTCATTAGGCTGAGAGGATAAGATCACCATGAGTCATTGTTACCGGCTGTAATAGTACCAATCATTTCTGTATTGAGTACTAGTATTTCCCTATATGTATGGAATGTAATAAACAGTGACAGATTATCAAAAGAATCATTCAACTCTTTCATTGTTTAGGAGGTGCTCCCCTCAAAGGAGAATTCTATTTCTGCTATTTGTTTTACTGTTCTTCTCTTTTGCTTTGTTAACCCTTTCAGATGAAGAGTTGAGATAACTTCTCATTTGTTTATTTTTTGTTTTCTTAATCTCTTGTCTATTTCTTAGGTTAATCATGGGTTAATTTCTGCTTTAAATCTTGTTTTACATCAGAGGAAAATAGTTTTATTGTTGATCAAGTAAAAGTTCATGTGATTCTCCGAACAAGAGTTTGACACCAAAAACCAAGTGTGAGCATAAAATAGTTGACGCAACACAGCAGAGGGTATTCTTTCTTTGATTTGCTTGATCAAAGGTTTGAGGGCTGAGACCATTTAGAAATTTATAACTTTATTCTTATTGTAGCATGATGTAAATGCAGGAAATGATTCATCATGTAGACATTGGTTGACATATTATTTAAAAGCCTCAGTTTAAATTGTACAGGAATGCCTCCAATAAGTAGGTAGTATAGGCAATTTTAAGGACAATCTGACTAATAGTCTTTCACTCTCACTCATATTTGTGAACATGTTATACTAAGGTATCTTCACTCCTCCAAATTCTTTTGCATACTATTCTGTTTATATTGATTTCTTAAAAATTTCATGTTTATGTTAAAGGAAACAATTTTGCATTCAGATGTCAGTTGAAAGGAGATCTGCTCATCTCAAGGTGTTGCCTAAATCAACAAAGTTTTGTCATTATGTCCATTTGTAGTGTAGTTTTTAAAATTGAAGTATTTTATTGCAAACATGTTGTTATGTAAGCATTCTAAGCACAGCACTAACATTATTTTCGACATGCTGTTGTTTTATTGTAAAGTTGGAGGAATATTTATAATAACATTTTCGAATTTTTGTATCCTATTTTATTAGGTGGTAAATCAAAGCTCATCAACAACTAGAGTAAGAGCCGCGTGTTGCACAGTCGCGATAATTTACTTTATTAGATTTGAAAATGGTATAGAAGATGCTTTAGTGTGTGTTTGGAACAACTTACGCAAGCAAATTCTCGCTTCCGATGCATTTTTCATTGCAAAATCAGAGGCTCTAATGCATAGTTTGTTGTTTTCGCTGCAATTTTGTTGAAATTGAAGGTGAAAAATAACATCATAAGAAAAATATATGTTATGGTAATCCTATTTAAAGTTTATAAATGAGAGGAGTACTTGTTTTAATTTGAATAGAAACGTAGTTCTAACACTGAGTTGTATTGCTTGTTAAAAAAAAAGCACCAGGTTGTATTAAAAGACATGTTTTTTTGTTTGGTTTAATTGTAGTTTTGGTCTCTCTATTTTTATCATTTTTACGGAATTGTCCCCATATTTTAAAATTCGAATATTTCAGTATCTACATAAAAAATTTGGTCTAAAAAATATGACATGTATTTTTGTTGCACATCATTATAGTTTTAAGAGAATTTTCTTGAAGGTATCACAAATTCACAATGGTATGCTTATCTTATATTTATTTCATTTCACTCAAAGGTTTGCTTTGTTTTCCTGATTGTTTACAATTCCAAATCTATCTGTTATTCATTGCAACTTTACTGACAACATTGCATTCACATTAAATCTATCTATATCAACTTATAACAATGAAATCAAGTGCCTCACTCAAGTAGATTAAACTTGTTATTATCAAGATATTTTTTTATTCAATCAATTCATTTTGTTAAGATATTTACTCTCATCAATACCATGTTTCCTAACAAAAAGCCTCAAATGAAGTTGAAATAATCTGTTATTCATTGTAGCGCTTAAAGAGATTAGTCTTTGTGCTACCTTTCCCTTTTACTTTATAAAAGAATGCTTCAGAGCTTCCATAAACAAATTAAACCTATCATACATCCATTGATCTAGGATGCAATGTCCCTTACATTCGTCCCCTCTGCCAATGAAACTTGAATGTTACTCCTGAAAGGGACACATTAAAAACATTTAGTAATATAAACAATCTCGGATACTTAACCAATTCAGAATGTACACTCTCATGTGAAGGAAAACAATCTGTGGCAACCTTGCTACTCTGATTGAACGAATGGCATGAACTCTTCAGATGCAAATATTTTCTTCTGCTTCTTATCCGAAACAAGCATTTTTCATGGCATGAATTCTTCAGATTCAAAGAAGTGTCTTTGGTTTTGGTGACTGCTATGAAATAAACATGTTACAGAACATATAACACTCCTTAAAACTCCATTCATTCCTGATAAACTATATCGACAAGCTTTGATTTCTCGTATGCATTTAGTTTGAAGAAGCTTATTACCCATCTCCTAACTCGCCACAGATTGAAGCTGAAAAAGTACATAACTCAAGTGTAAGAAAAAATGTATGGTACCAAAGTTATATAAAGAGGAATTTATGGTTTTATGCATTTAACCTGTTTAACAAGTTTAGAAATCAGTTTGATTAACTTGAATAAGAGATATGATTGAGCTCCAAAAATAGCTCGACGATCACCCTCAAATTGTGCATTATCAGAAGAACCAACTAGCAAACTGTTCAAGAAATTTATGAACCTGAAGCATAAAGGAGACACCTTACTCTTGAATCGATATTTACGCATATCTTCAAAATTTTCTATAGAATGCAACATTTCCAAGGCATACTTGTCAACTGATCAGTAGAGATTTTATCATTTGAATCCCGCCATTTCCTTTCAGCTGATGATGAGTTAACCATTGCTGAATGTATCCACTCACACCATGTCTGTCAGATTAGCTTGCAATGCATTGTATTGTATTGTCACTGCTGTTAACTCGTCACTAATCCATGATCAAAGGCAAATTTAACCCAAAAAATTTGCGCAAAAACAAAAACCGAGAGGCTTAAGCACAATAACTCGTTTTCTCCAATTCATTTTCAATTCAACATCAGCACGATTGATACATACATTTACATATCTACTTGAGAAAATGACACTTCATGGCCAAACCTTTGATTAACTTCTAGGATACAATGTTGTCAAGAAAAATTTATAAAAATAGAAATTCAGAAACACAATCCAAAAGAATAAGACATCATTCTCTAATCCAGTTCAGGTATCAACAATGTGTGCAAAATCACGACATTGGGCTTGTTTATGAAGAATGCATACATATAACTTAAGGGTGTGTATGCCTCATTAAATATATAATTTTGTACCTTATGCATTAAAAGATGCCCGGTCGGTGGAAACAAAAATTCTCAAGGAAATTTTAATTATGGAATCTCTTTGTTTGCATATGAAGCCTTTTTTATTTAATTTTTTTTAATTAAATGCCTATAATGAGCTTTAGTAGTCTTACCATTATCCCGCCCTTCTTGATATAAGAAGAAAAAACAAGGACAACATTTTTTTAAGGTATTAATTATTTTTCAAGATATTACTTATTTTTGGGGGTAAATAGCCATTTTTGTCCCTGAAGTATAGGGATAGCCACAACAATCTCTCAATGTAACAAAAATTCAAAATAGTCTTTGATTGTATATTTTGTTGGTCAAAATAGTCTATAACATTAAAATAGTCGATAAATGATGACAGTAACCTTTTTTTTTACAATGACTGGTATGAAAGTAAATAAATACTTATAAAAACTTATGTGACCGGTAACTAACAAGTGATGTGTTGCCTCCCGAATGGATGGTACAACTTGTTTTTTTGCAAGATGGGTGATAAAGGTTTATGAATAACTAATTTGTTTCTTGCAAGGTGGGTGATAAAGGTTTATGAATAACTTCCTTAAAAAAAAAAAAAAAAGTTTATGAATAACTTATACTCCCTCCATCTTGTCCCAAAAAATATTATACTTTTTCTTAATAATTGAAATGAATAAAAGAATCACTTAAAATAAGACGAAGGGTTCTTTTAAAATAAAAAAAATAAAAACTTCTCTATCCTTTAGAGTATGTAAATGTTTCCATTGAAATTAAATCAAATCATCTATCATGATATCAAAATCATCTGGTGCTAGTCGATGTGCAAGAGGCATGATGCCTTACATAGTAAAGAAATTCCAATTTTATATTAAATTTTTTGGCTTTGTGTATTGACTTTAGACATGTGGGACTTCTTCAGCCTCTACCACTCTTCAATTTTTCATTTTAAAGGAAATATCCTTATCGTTGTCAATGTTGCCATACAATGGTAATATGGTATGCTTATCTTATATTCATTTCATTTCACTCAAACCTTTGCTTTGTTTTCATGATTGTTTACAATTCCAAATCTATATGCTATTCTTTGAAACCTTACTTATGGCATTGCATTCACATTAAATCTATCTATATTACCTTATAACAATGAAATTGAAGTGCCTCAATCAAGTAGATTAAACTTGTTATTATCAAGTTATTAGCTGGTAAAAAAGCAAGTGTTGCTGGATAAATCCAATTCATAAGTCCTTCATCATGAAGAGGAAGTGGCCTCCTCCACGATCGTTGGTTCATTTGTACCATCTTCCTCATTTTCACATTTTCTCTTATTCAATCAATTCATTGTGGGGGTGTTGGGTTCCTATATGTCGTGGATGGAAGTTTTGTGCGTCTTCCACATACTGACGAGAATAAATTAAATTTGTTGATTCTTTAAAATAAAATAAAAAACTCATTGCGTTAAGATATTTCCTAACAAAAGCCTCAAATGATTTTGAAATAATCTGTTATTCATTTTAGTGTTTAAGAGATTAGTCTTCATGTGCTACTTTTCCCTTTACTTTATAAATCCAAATTTTTTACATATCAATATCCTAACAAGATTTTTTTTTTTTTTTTACTGTGAATCTTTATAATCTTATGTGTTTTACTGCCAGCCTTTTTTTTTCTTCCCATTTTTTGTGTTTGTATGTGGCTTGAAAAGATGAACGTAGTAACCGGAGAAGCTTTGGTTGAGGAACCTTTGGACACTTGTAAGTTTTGTGTTGATTTGTATTTTTTTATATGAAAATGTACGAAGTTATTTGCTTTTATGGTGTGTTTATATCTCTATATAATTGAAGAAATTATATGAGTCATGTGCATAGTTATTTGTGTGTATGTATTTGATCACGTGTTCATTATGCCTTCAATGTTGTTTAGTAATATGAAGAATTAAACTAGCTTTTGTTTAAGAGTAATGATATTTGAACAACTATTTTGTAACAACTTTGGAACAACCTTGTTGTTGTGTTGTTCTCTTTTTATTGGTCAAAAATAATATAGAAAAAAAAAAGAAATAAGAATACAAAGTGAGTATGACAGAAAATTTTCCAAAAGTTGTACCAAAATGATTCTACAAATATCATTTCTCTTGATTTGCACTATGTTTACTACTATTAAAATTCTACATTATGTTAATATTAAAAAGTTTCACATTTTTTTATGTTACATACCTTGTTCTATAAAGATTAAAAGTCTCACATTCATTTTGTTTACATTACAAACATTTACGTAGTACTTAGTACTATAATGAAATTTTTTATAAGTCTCATAATGTTTGATTTCCCTATATAATATATGTTTTTCGTTTATCAATTTTGAATTTGCTCTGATTTATTTATCTACTATAAGTGTATGTGCATGTTATGCGTTAATTCAAATTATACTTAAATTGTATGTATGATATGCATGTGTTAAAATTTTAAAGTTTTGACATGTTTGATTTGTTTGTATGTGTTTGATCTGCAAGTATGTGTATGTGAAATGCATGTACCATATGTATATATAAGTATGCTCATGCACTGGTGTATTTTCCCACAGTATGAGTATGTGCATTTTCAGAGTTGAACACGTAGACAATTATAACTAATAACAAATCTAAAACACTTGAATTTTTATAATTTTTCAGTGATAGAGAATCAAATTCATCATAGTTATCATCAAACACAACTAGCAGCAACTACTCAATAATAACAACCAGCAACTGTTGTGCCTAATGATGCACTTCCTTCCATTTCTGCTGCTAGGAGAAGAAGGAAAGTTAATGCAAATCGTTATAGGAAAACCTCTCCTGCTTGGTTGCACTTTAATGAGTTACCCGATGAATATGAACCTACAGCCGTTTGTAAGTATTGTCATAAAAAATACCGCTGTGATTTTAAATCTCATGGCACATATAACATGTTAGCGCATTCTATAGTATGTCATAAAAACCCAACTCTTATGCGAAGAGACCCAAGAAAAACAAACCTTACAAGTGGGGAGGGTGGTTTCTTAGTTTTAATGAGCCAAATGTTCAATGCTAAAGAATGTAGGAAAGCCCTTGTCAACTTTTTTATCCTTGAGGTACCTTTGTGATCTCTATCTAATTAGCTCAACCATGGTAGAATTTGTTAGGCATTCCCTTGCGAGCTATCCAATTCCATTGCAAGAAGGTCGAGGAGTTTTTACAATCGGAACGAGGATATCCCTCACACAATTCTGTTAACCTAAACACAAGATAATACCTTCATGAAGAGCCTCCACGAGCAGGTCCCTCGCTCATCCAAAGTTATCACTCTTCATCAAGAGCAACGACTTGGGAGGCTACTGTTCTGGACCGACTAAAACCCTGAGGCCCAATTACTTAGGCCCAGTACAGATACAACCCAAATTCCACATTTGGCAAGATTACTCGCAACACACCCCCTCCCATCGAAGGGGGTGCTCAGAGCTACAAAGACCAGTTCAAACGAACTGTAACGTCTCCTTCCACGTTACCACAAATCTCTCCCCGCACAGTTACACTTTCTACGAATTCTTAACCGTCGGGCACACGTGTGCCTTACAACAGCTTTGCAAACATCCACCTATATAAAGGGGACTCTTCGCAATCCTCAAGGTAGAATATATCTTCTCTCTAAACCCCCATTATGATCTCTCACTGACTTGAACGTCTGAGTGTCTGCATGTACACCCCCCACCCGCTATTTTAGTTAACCAACTAACACTTTCCACCACAATATCACCACCGTACAAAACAACACCGACAATCACCTTCTGATCAGGTATATGTGTGTGTGTGTGTGTGTGTGTGTGTGTTTATGTTGGAGTTTTAATATAAAAGAAACTGCCTTGCTATATGGTGTGAATGGTAATGTATGACCTAAACACGATAAAAGGTGGGTGGTGATTTAATATTTTTAAAATAAATAAAGCTAAAATGAAAATTCAATCCAATGGCTACCGTGAATAAATCCAATAAATATAAGACATTCGTTGATTTTCGTCGCTTATGTGTCCTATCATTAAGCTTTTCCCATAAAAAAATTGATGTTGACATTGCAAAAAAGTGAAATGCATCATTGCTTTGTAGAACCACCATGGTATAGCAGAGGGTGTCTTTGTTTCTCAAATATTGGTAAACCACTGTAGTGAATTTCTTGGGAGATGTGAAGACACCATCCAAGTCAACATATATTGATGCTCATATACAACCTTTAAAAAAGTCTAAATTAGACCCACTGACCCCACTATATACCCACCTAATTTGTTATTGTCCTTGACGTTTAATTTGTTATTTTCCCAGGTTCCCACGAATATCTTACAGGCGGTTACACTTTCCAGGATTTCGTGACCGTCGGACACACGTGTGCCATTACAACGGCTCTGCATTCACCCACCTTTATAAATAGGAGGCTCCTCGCAGCCTCCAAGGTAGAATCTCTTTCACTCTCAAACCCCTCATTCTGAACCTCTACTGACTTGAGCGTCGGAGTGTCTGCAGGTACACACCCCTCATTCGGTCCGACGCTCGTTGAAGTACTCTCACCACCGTGAACCACCAGATTAAAGAAAGCACCGGCAACCAGCTTCTGATAAAATACGATCGGTATTTAAGATTGTTAAAGTACCTTTCAAAACGAGTCAAGATCCTCTCCATTTATTAGTCTCTCCATTTCTTCAATTTGGAGAGATGAAGACACAAAAAGTTTGAAAATAATTAATAGTAGTGGAACCCACTTAGTGGAAGGATCCACTACCTACAATTTTGTATCTATCTCTCATCAAATAGCATATCCATTTACTTTTAGCAAATGGAGAGGATCTTAACTCTTAAAAAATTTGTTAGCATTTCGCAAAATATAATTGACATATAACTAGATTGTTGACCCGTACATCGCACGATTTTATTGTTAAGGGATTGACATACGAATAATAAAATGCAATATATAATTGGTAACGGTGAAAAAAAGAACAGGTGATAATCCATAGTAGACAAAATAAAACACTTCATAAAATGTATAAAATCTGAAAATATTATAAAAGAAAATTCGGTAATCCTATCAATAATTCGATAAAAGAAATATGAAAATTTTAGTACATTGGCATGTAGTTTCATCACACATTGCGAAGTATTTCCTCATATACGACGTTAGACGTCACATTGGTATCTTCACTATGTTCATCAGTGATCAATATCTTTAGTCCTTCTCTGGATGTAACTCTTGAAACAACAACATACAACTGTTCGTGAAAAACGATTTTTCTTTTGGTCGACCAGGTTGACCAAACGATTAATTTTGTCTCCGAAATCAGCTGCAAACATGTTTGGTAACTTGACAGTGAAGTAGATAAAATAGTCACAAGGAAGGGGGGGTTTGAATTGTGACCCTTTAATAATTATTCTGTAACTTAAAAAGTAATTCTCAAGTTGAAACTTGGAATGATTAAGTTAGTACCAGACTTCA
>Ga0315915_1004707_pt1 | contig 17139 bp, 9 predicted proteins | sample MpolbnodulesMG_FD_207738 | JGI IMG/M metagenome (GOLD analysis project Ga0315915, IMG submission 207738) | Medicago polymorpha root nodule microbial communities from Los Angeles, California, United States - branched nodules | ecosystem: Host-associated > Plants > Roots > Nodule | place: USA...
GCCTTCACAATATGTAGCATTATTCTAGTACTCCTTCCGTTTTTAAATATAAGCAAAATTGACTTTTTAGGTTCATTCAATTAATGATGTATGTGGTTCACATACATCATTAATTGAATGAACCTAAAAAGTCAATTTTGCTTATATTTAGAAACGGATGGAGTACTATCTAGCATAATTTATCGAACATATTTTGTGAAAATTTATCGAATCATAATGAATTTTAAATTCCTTTTTTTTTAATCGAATTAGACTACAAATATAATTTTTAATGCTTATTATTAGTATGAGATGATGTTTTAATCTATTATTTATCATTTTTTTAAAATAGACTAAGTGACAATAGTCTCTTAAAAAGTCACACACATAAAATGGAGGAGTCAGGATTCAGACTATGGTCACGACATTCAAACTAAAAATTTCGACAATTTTACTAGTTAAACTGAAACATGTGAACTTTATCAAATTTTTAATAATACTTATTAGTAAATTACAAATATAAATGATTTTTTTTTTACTTCATAATATTAATTTTATCATGCTATATGTTATATATGTTGTTGTTTTTTAATTTGTAATATTTTTCCAAGTTGGTAATGAAAGCTTGTGACCTAAGTTGAGACGTTAAGGTGTCGGAAGGTCCTCAAAAGTGTGCCAAAAATATTTGTAATATGTTCTTTTTGGCCAATAAAACTTACAATATACTATTCAAGTAATATAAACATGTTCAAATCAGATCACATTCTTTTAATCGTTATATCAAATGACTTTCTCCTCCAGACTAATCCAAAAACAACAATGTTCTCTTTAGATTGTTATTTATTTTATATATATAAAAACATCGCACACCAGAACTGCATTATTATGACAAGGAAGACACACTGCTAATCTTCCACTTATTTAAGTAGTATTTTGCAAAGCCTAATACTGTAATACATATTACTATGGATTTATCACTCTGCAGTTCTTCCTGATCTGTCCAACAGACCCTGTTTTTGGACTTATATTCCCCATCTTGATCATAGATTTGACAAAGTCTCCATAAAAAAGGACAATATTATTGCTATAGCTTTGGACTAAAGGTTTAGTAGTTAAAGTGGCCTCATTAGAAGAAAACAGGATCTGGTCAGAGCTAAGGAGACCCTTTCCATTGAGCAAGTTCTTAAAATAGTGATTGTCAAATATATCAGGTGAGTGCCTATCAAGAACAACATTTACGTTTCCATTTCCATTTTGGGGACACAAATTTTGCAAGTCAGCGAGCATGTTAGCCTCTAGTGTACTGTCTGGTGAACCTGTTCCATTAAAATTGTACAATCTATTGCTGAACAATGCACACTTTGCCCTTCCAAACGTATGAGCACCTTCACAAATATATAATTATAACAATATTAAATTAGTTCTTTAAAAAAAACAATATTAAATTAGTTAACATACACACGGGAGCAATTAATTATAATAATAAGTGTAAAAAATATAATTTTAGATGACTACTATGGAAAAGAGTCATGATACCTAGACAACCTTTAATTTATAGAGTCATTTGACATCCCCTCATATCTCTATTTTATGTAACTCGTCCAACAAAAAGAATAAAAATACCACACATGTCGGTGGGAATAAATTTATATTCCTCGTATAAATTGTTGATTTTTATTTTATATAATTTAGTCAACAATGATATAAACTTACTTTGCGAAACCGATAAATCATTAACAAAATTAAAGTTTAGTGATGAAAGATTTTGCGGACGTCTTTCTTGTAATAGGCATCAAGATACTTAACGACGATAGACATCTTTGTTATCAAAAAGAGTTATATTAATAAAGTTATAAGAAAATTCAACAATAAAGTTAATAAACTAGAGAATACCTCAATCACCATGGGATATGATTTAGTCTCGGTTATTGCTAAAAAATTGAAAATTTAGAAAATTAAGTATTTTCCTATATGCATGCTTTGCTTGTGTCATATGTATGGTTTTATGCATTCGTAAACAACATGCATGATAAGATTAGTTTTCCTAAAAAAAAAAAGATTAATGGGAGATGCTTGAAAATTTCATGTTTTGAATCGACGGAAAAGGCAACCATAAAGTTGGTTGAAACAAAATAGATGCTCACATACAAGAGAACTTACATTTGGAGATCACCAATATGTTAACAAAATAGATGCTCACATACAAGAGAACTTACATTTGGAGATCACCAATATGTTAAATCTTTATCATTTTTATGTCTATATATCAGGTATCTTAACTCATGAAATGATTGTAAAACATATGAAGAGAGCCTAAGACACAAGAAGTTCTAGTTGAAATAACCACAAGTCAATGGATAGCGATTATTGTGTCTAATCTATGTATTATTATTGTTTATAATCTTTGTATTGAGCATTATATGTGTGAGTGTGAAAATTATTGAATTAATTCCAACATATTTTTTCTAAGATAAAATCTCCATCTCTTTGATTGTGGAGTTTGTAACATGTCCAAAGCCCTTAAAAATTGTTGGCTGGTTTGAAATATATCGTGATTCAATCATTGTCCCCTATTTTAGGCATATAGTATATACTATTGATCTCCAAAAATATTGAAATTTATTATTTACCTGATAAAGAAACAACATCTTTAAGATCGAGCCCTACATCAGTAAACTTTGAAACGATAGAATTTAATGGTTCAAATGGAGAAGGAAGCCCCAAATTTGCTAGAGATCCATTTGAGACTGTTCCATCTCTTCGTCCTAGCAAAACACTCCATGAAGGACCACCAGTCTGCCAAACGTCATATAAAGGGTCATATAGTTTTTTTTGGAAGTTATATAAGTTTCATATTTCCACAACATATATTTTTAAGAGTCGTACTGTAACAAAATATATATAATTAAGGGTCATATATTATGGTCGATGAAATTATATTTCGTACACAAAGTAGTCATTTCAAAAAGAAAAAAAATAATAGTTGCTAAAAAAAATGGTATAAAAGAAAGTTATAATATCCTTTAAGTTAAATAAAATATATTTCATACTTAGTTCTTATGCATGTTTTTTATTTTTTTGGATTGACCTCATATGTATTTTTTTTTTATTGTAAACAAAATAAGTAAAATCAATAAATCAAGAGAGTAATTACAAGGTGAACAGAATCTCTGGCAGCTATGGTTAGGATATCAGCACATGAGACAACACCATTGCATGCACTCTCCACTGCCGTTTTTATTTTATCAATAACTTCAAATCCTCTAACAGAGTTGATATTAGGAAGAGCAGACTTTTCACTATCAGCACCACCATCTAATAATATTGATCCATCACAACCCTGATAATCAAAATAACAATTTGAAAGTGAATGTGTAGTACCATATGTAAATATTTTTTTAAATTACCAATTAAGCAATCAAATGAAGTATATACGCAATATATTATGCATGCATGTAAAATAAATAAATATGCAATATATATCTTAAGCAACGGAACTCAAATCTCAATTTTAAAATGATTATTCATGTCATTTATTAATAAATTAATAATATTTTTTTCTTCCCCATTTTTTTATTTATAAAAAATATATGTATCTCAACTAAACTTACATTGACAAAGCAATCATGAAAGTGAAGACGAAGCAAAGAAGCAGCCATTCGTTTCTCATTAAATAAGGCTTTTACAACCTCTATCTTCACAATTTCGTTAAGTTTAGGACATGACAACTTATAGAAGTCTGTTGTCAATTGGGACCGTACCGTCAAATGCAACAAGAACAAATTGATTAGCAAGAAGTAATAAAAGCTACATTTAAATGACATCTTCATTGTTTGTTACTTAATCCTATGACAAAAGCAAGGATGTAGATTATACAAGGGCAGGCCACGATGAATGAGGAAACCTCAAAGCTTAATTTATAGACAAAACTTTCATCCTATATTGTTGGGTCAAGTGACTTGACTTAAACTTCACGTCTTTGCCCAAAACATATATGCATAATGCATATGTATTTGTGACTTATTTTTTATCCAATATTCACTTTTTCATTTAAATCAATGTCACATATCTTCCGTGACGGATCTAAAAATTTCGACTTGCGAGGGCTAAATTTTATATAATAAATATTAATACAAATTTTTAGCAATGCAAAAGTGATAAAATAATAATGGCTATTTACCCCTCTAAAAAATAACAATGGCCAATTATTTTCTCACCATACTCTCTTCTCGTACACCCTATTCGTATTATAAAATCTGGAAAAAAAATTGAAGGTTTTGGAGGGTGTTTTAATGTTCTTTGGAGGATCTTATCATTGAGCTAAATACTCGAGCTTATAAACACTAATACTATTATATATTAGAAAAATTAAAGACTCTTTAACAGCTATAAATTAAAATTGTTCTTTACATGTCTTTATATTTAAAAAAATATGGTAGATTTTTATTTATTTTCAACGTTATAAAAAATATATCTCTATGTATGTGAAAAAAAACCATTGTAAATTTCACCTCAAATATATTTACACATTTGATTTTATAAAATTTATGAGAGAAATTCTTTTTATGGTATAAATCCTCATTTAATGGGGGCAATTTATTATTTTAAGAAGGAACAATAATTAAAATAGCAAATAATTAACGAATATAATGAGAATAGTAGTGGCGGCAGTTGCCTTCAATCTACTATGAGTAGATTCGTGGCTGCATATCTTAGAATTTAGATCGGTTTTAATTCAACCTTACAAACCCATTAACATACTCTCTTTCATCCAATGTTGGACTCTTAACATACTCCTCCAATGTGTGTGGCTCTAACACTTTACTCTCTATCCCTAATTGTTCAATTTTCTTGGAACAATTTTTTTTTTATCGAAGTTATGATCTAAGCAATTTTAATTTTAAAAAACTTGTAGCAACTATTACTACATGTATTGCCAATAATATATACTTTTTCAAATAGTTTAGTGGCTATAAATTAACTTTTTAAGGTGAATAAGTGAGATGTTCGAAGTTCAAACTTCGACCCCTGCATGTATTATGCATTGTCCTTACCAACTGAGTTAAGATATATTTACGGTTCTCAAAATAATTAATCAAAATCATCCATATATGAATATTCATTAAGTGCATGTTTGTTATCATTATAGAATTGTCAAAATCACCATGGATCGTTGTGATTTCCGCAATCAATCGTAATATCAAACATATACTACATTTTAGAAACTTTTTAATGTTATGTCAATATTTGTTTTCAACATCTTGTTACGGTTAGAAATGAGTCCAATCGAACTCGCATTGGCTCGATTCGATAAAAATTGATTCAGCTTAAAACTCAACTCAAGTTTGATATAAACTTATTTTGAGCTCAAACTCGGTATTTTCAATTTACGAGCATTTCGGCTCATAAGTTCAACTCATTTGCTCAAATAACTTAATTTAAAAGTCAATTTCATTGTAAAAATAAAAATCAATTTTTTTAGATTTGTAATCTTGAGAAATAATTGGTTGTATTCAACCTCAAAAAATAATTATTCTAGAACACACATAAAATTATACATCATTTATAACTATTTTAAAAACATGCATAATTTGATTTATAGTTTCCGGTTAAAAAATGCATTATATATATAATTATTTGTACCAGATTTTTTTTTTGAGAGGACTTGTACAAGATATTTTAATGAATGGAAATTGTACAAGATATATAAACGGTAATCTAAAGGTTGAATTTTTACCCTCTCCTACCCAATTCTTTCTTGTGTTTGTCAAAATCTGCCTAAATCTCATGCGTAAGCAGTTCATCAAGCGATTGAAAATTTGTATGTAATTTTGTTTTACACAATTTATTGCAACATGCCTAATTATTTGGACTTTTATTTGTCAACTCCTTGTCACTCCATCGTTTCATTTTAAGTCGTAATTTCAGTAGGAGCTTTGTCTTATATTCATTTTGTCAACTCCTCATTACTCCATCCTTTCATGTCAAGTGGTCATTTGAGTATGAGATCTGTCTTCTATTTAATTGTCATTTCAATAGTTTACTTGTATGATTTCTCATATGTAATTATGTATATCATTTTTTAAGTACTCATGCTTACTCTTTTTTAATAAAATTAATTAATGTTATTTTTAAAAAAAATCAAGCATGTTAAAGTTTATTTTTTGTTATCTGTAAATAAGATGAATAACATTGTTAACAATTTTAAATGCAAAATAAAAGAAAATTTGATGAAAAAATATAAGACACTATAAATGTTAAAAAAAAGAAAGAATAGAAGAGTCATTTAAACAAAAAGAAGAAAGATAACATATCAAACTTATTGTAAAGATATAATGCGTATAAAAATATAACGTAATGCGCATAAAAAAATATGAATTTATTGATGAATTAAAATAAATATACCCTCTAAATAATCCATTTTCTTAATTGAAAAGTACTATTCTAGAGTGATATTTAAAAATAAACGTAGGGAGTAATTAATATACCGATCAGTGCAGCACTTAAGTCAACAACCTTCCTTAGAATCAACTTGCATGTTCCACCAGTCACTAGACTATCTATAAAAGGTATGCCCCCTAAAAACAAAATTGGGCCGAAGTCAATGGCCTTATTTGCCCTGTTAATAAGAAAATTGTTGTTTAGACATTTAATAGTTCCTAATAACATATGGAAAGTCCTTAAATGCCCCCATCAACAGTTAACTACCGTTGGCTAAACAGGCAACAGTTAACTATCGCTGGCCTCAGCGGCAGTTAACTGCCGCTGCGATCTGTATCTTAAGAACGCAGAAACTCTAGTTTATGGTTTACAGAAACACATGTAAACCTTCTCAAATATAACCAAAAATTACCCAAACCTTCATTTGCACGAAAATCATCCAATTTGCTTCAAGTAAATTACAAGTAAGTACCTTTATTCCTATTTACATGCATTGTAGGTTGTTTAGGGTGTTATTTTCATAATTTTAGCAAAATGTTAGTGTTTAGGTTAGGTTTAAACATTGCAAATTATGATAGAATTTGATGTTGTAATGAATTGTTTATGCTGACATTGTTGTTTAGAGTAGGTTTAGGTACAATGTAGTTGTTTAGATGTTCAAATAACACTAATTGTGCTACTAATTTAGAATGCACTTAAGGTGTTTGATGAAATACCTAAGTGAGATAATCTTGCTTTTTTTGTGTAATTTTTTTGCAAATATGTTAAATTTTATAATGTATATATGTTATAATGATTCTAAGCTTGAATTTTTACATTTTTTTTGTCAAGTTTGAATAATTACATAATGTTATACGTTACATAAAGTATGATGAATGTATATATGTTATATTAAGTTTGATGAATGCATAAGTTTGTTTTGGTGATATGTTACTTGCATTTTGGTGTTGTGTATAATGTGAGGGCTAGATCCATTGTTCCATGCCTTAGGTTGTGTTACCATAAAAGTGTATAGTTTTTAGGAAATGCCTAAATACATTGTCCACGTATATATGTTATTTTTAATTTGTTTTTGTACAGATATGGCTGAGGAGGAGGATGAGCAACAACGACGTAATAGAGAGGCCAGGATGCACAAAGGTAAAGATGGGACTACCGCTAGCGCTCGGAAAGAGCGGGTGGAGCAAAACCTGTATGTCCCAAAGACTCGAAAGCGGAGGGACGCGAGGCTAGTTGAAGATAGCTCACAGTCACAGATGGATTACTCCTCCCACGTGGTTGATCCAACACAAGCGCATGAGTATGCCAGGTATGCGGGAGATTTGAGGGATATGATCGGATGCAGGAGAAGGCTATGTTTTATCAGCCGCATGAGGTGGCAGAGGACGAGGATGCTGAGGCAGATGATATTGTGCCTGAGCCTGAGCCCGAGCCTCGGCGACGTCGTCGTGCTCCGTTGATACCGCTCTGCCTGTTGTAGGGCCTCCCTTTCCTAGAGGTCATTAGACCACACATTTGTTGTCGAACTACGGGAGGCACGTGACGATCCCTCTTTGGGTGAACCATCATAATGTAAGTGTTTAAATTCTTAAAAAAATTTAGTGTAAAACTTTAAATTCTTTAAATTATTTAAATTCTTTAAAATTCATAGTGATAATGTCTTAATTCATTTGATTTTCAGATGTGGTATGATGAGGAGTATAAGTGTATAAATTCAGGGAGAAAGGTAAGAGAGCTTTCATTGCCGGAGGAGGGTTTGAACTGGTTTTGGGATCCTATGGAGGCGTCTGGCTTACATGATTTGATATACACCGGTTATTCGACTGTGACCTATGCCATGGTACGTGCTCTGTGCGAGAGGTGGCACACGGAGACAGTAGTTTTCATCTACCTGTGGGGGAGATGACAATCACTTTAGACGATGTGTATAATCTCCTCCACCTTCCTATTCAGGGCAGCATGCTGGACCATGACGCGGTAGTCGATCGAGCACATGAGATTACACAGATGACCAGGTTGTTGGGCATGTCAGATGTTGCTGCTCGTGCTGAGGCAAAGACTAGTATGGTGCTGATATTAGTTATCTCGTACTGAAGCGACTTTATAAGGAGCACCTGACAGAGGCTAGACGTCTGGATGACCCACAAACGAGGGAGGAGGGGCTGGAGAGAGATAGGAGGAGGCAGTGGTGTGCGAGGAGTTTTCTTCTATATCTTGTCGGTAGTGCGTTGTTCACTAACAAAACGAACAGACACATGGACTTGATATGTCTTGATTGTATGGCGGACTTGAATGCGATTTGGAAGTGGTCATGGGAAGGGATGACCTTAGCTTACCTATATGATTATCTTGATGATTCTATTCGTCTGAATAACAAGACGATGACTGGTTGTGTGACCCTTCTTACGGTAATAATTTGATATTTATCTTCATTATTTTATGAATTTATTTTATAATTTTTATCATCATGTTAGATTAATTTTTCCTAAGTTCGGCTACATTTATTTAGGATTTTATTTAAATATTTTTGTGAAGCTTTTATAATGTATTATATTTATTTAATATTTAACTCGAATATTTATTTTTGTGTATTATTTTTTGTTGCAGGGATGTATTTTGGAGCCTTTGTCAGGTCCGTACCCAAGGAAGAAAAACAAGAGCTGGAAGCCGGAGAGACAATATGCAGGGAGATGACTTACTATCAGAGGGCATATATATGTGCATTATTACCGCGTACTCCTGGATCGCTTAGAGGTGGATGATGTGAGGTGGTCTACATATGATGATCATAGAGAGATGTGCCCTTTTCAGCCTATTGTCACTTACCCAGGACGATTTATGTGCGGGAAGGAGAGGGTGTACCGTCATTTACCTGAGCGGGTTAAGAGGCAGTTTGCTTTTGTACAGGACATTACCAGACATCCGTCAGATGTCGGTGAAATGCCTAAGGAGATGCTGGCTACTGTGTTGATAGACTCTGTTGCGTGGTTCTACCCTGATTGGAGACAGAGGTGTGAGAGACAATGACAGCATGAGCCTGGCTACATGGCTTGGTATGCCAAAGTCTCGCACCCTCAAATTATCCCACCTTATGAAGGATCTCCTCCCAGGCCGGCGAACCGAGAGCAACTTATAGAGGAGGAGCATGTCAGAGAGCTACCTGACACACTGACGATCATCAGGGATGTCGTGCAGATGGCTTATAATATTGTGGCCATGCAGGCAGAGATGACTAAAGAGGAGCTGGTGCAGGAGATGATCTGGATTAGCAGTACTGGTCGCCCTGCCCTTACGTATCAGATTGCCAAGCAGCGCAGGGGGCAGAGGCATCGTAGGCAGCATGGTTGATTATCATTAGGCTATTTTTTATGTACATTTTGACTTTGATTATGGTGATGTATTATTATGACATTATTTGTACCTTGTGATATTTCTATGACATTTACGTACGTACCTTTTATATTATTTCTTGTGTTTTAATTTTATCATGTTAATTACTTCGTACCTTTTATATTGATGAATTTGAAATTGGATGAAAAGAGTGAAAAAATTTGTTTAAGTATGTGTAAAACATGTGTGGGGAAAAATGAAAAGAGAGCTGCTGGAAATTGAATCAAGAACGCAACAGCAGTTAACAACCACTGGCTGTAGCGGTAGTTAACTACCGCTGGCCTCAGCGGCAGTTAACTGCTGTCGGATCTCACAACGGTAGTTAACTACCGCTGGGGGATGTTTTGAAATTTCCATATGTTATAAGGAATGTTTCAAAGTCAAAACAACAATTTTCTGTTAATAGTCTGCTCTACGCGGGGCGTATCCAGGATATTGGATTAAGAGGTGCGAACTTCTTTACTTTAATTAGCGTTAAGCGGATATTTTGTATGTCCGCTTTTTTATTGTGTTAACGTGTATAAATTATGAATAGTAGTGTTTAAAAAAAATTTGATTTTGATTAAAATTAAGACTAAAATATGGTTTTAATCCCTGCAAATATGCTTCGTTTTGGTTTTAGTTCCTATAATTCTTTGTAGCCATAACTTCTTTGCCGTTTTATGTTATTAACATGGAAGTTGTGAGTTTGTTCGTATATCCGTCCTTTTTCTTTTTAGCGACTTTGAATTTGTATTGTATCGATGTATTCTATCAATTTGAATGAATAATATCGTTTATTTAAGTAAAAAAAAGTTATAATGTATAATTCTTTACTTATATATATATATTACACTAATTTTTTTATGACCATTTCTCCTTTCAATTTAATCATTCATTTAAACTATAAATTTTACAATCTTTAATCTTTTTACCAAAAAAACAAGTCAATTCTTTTTAAAAGATATTTGCATAAGAAAAATAGTATGCACTGTCATTGTAAACTAGTTTAACAATTTCCATTTCATGTACGAGTCCATTCATTCATCTGAGTGTGTCTCCTGACTAACATAGAGTCGGTCAAACCATTAACTTGGATACCATCGATGAAGCATGAAGGGAGCGTAGGAGATAATCACCATCCTCATCATTTTGGTTTTGGGCAACATAGAAGTTGACTTAGACAACACATCTTCATCTATATCTTAAGGCAATAAGTATGCAAATTCTCCCACTTATATGTTGCTCAATAATCATATTTCTATTTAATGTGAAATTCTTACTCACATTTGATATATATATATATATCAAATAAGTAAAATTATGCATATAATTATGAACAAATAAATAATATGAAAATTATAATATTATCTCTTGCATGACACGGATAAACACACTAGTTTATAATATTAAAAATCTAATTAACCCTTTAATATATAAGTTTTATATCCCAAACTTCATAAAAAAAATATATAAAAAAAAATCAAAGACCAGAAAGGATTATAAGATGGCTACTTCAATTCTCTTTATAAGAATTTTAGGTGATAACAGCTGAACTGAAACTTGAAATTGGATATAGAATCATTTGTTTTCTTTCAATTTTCTTATATTCCAAGGAAAAAAAATAGACATATTTTATCACCTATTTTATCCGGCCTAACAATTTACCATATTTTATCACTTGAGCTGGGATTTGTCTTTTTTCTCTCTAGTAACAAGTAAAATTAACATACATTTTAAAAATTGAAAATAAGAAAATAAGCTAGAAACTAGATTTTTTTTCTTCAAATCCAATCCAACATAAGCTAGAAACAACAATCCTATATTTTGGTCGAGAAGCACACCCTTACAAACAAGTAAGCAACAACAACATAACTGCACTATCACAAGGAAGACACATTCCTAATCTTCCATTTATTTCATATTTTGCGAAGACTAAAAACATATCTATTACTATGAATTTATCACTCTACAACTCTTCCTAATCTCTCCATCAGATCCAGTTTTTGGATTTATATTCCCCATCTTGATCATAGATTTGACAAAGTCTCCAAAGAAAAGTGTAGCATTATCGTTGTAGCTTTGTACTAAAGGTTTAGAAGTTGAATTTGCCTCATCAGTAGAAATCAAAATCTGATCAGAACTAAGAAGACCCTTTCCATTAAGCAAGTTCTTATAGTAATGATTATCAAAGAGATCAGTTGAGTTCCTATCAAGTACTGCAGTTGTGTTTCCATCCCCAGTTTGAGGACACAAATTTTGCAGGTCCGTTAGCATACCAGTTTCTAGTGTACTGTCTGGTGAGCCTGTTCCAGAAAAATTGAACAACCTATTGCTAAACAGTGCACATCTTGCTCTCCCAATCGTATGAGCACCTTCACATATGAGCAATAAATTAAAGATAAAATTAAGCAAGTAGATGGATTCAAGTGTTATTTAAGGTCAGATCGTTTAGGAGCAGCAAGTTCAACATTTGATTATCACAATTATTGATCAGACTTTATTTACCTCATTGTTAAATGCCTAATTACTATCGTTCACTTTTACTAAAATCAGAAGGTTAATATTAAAAAAATTAAAAATCAAACTTAACATGTCTAAAGCCCTTAAAGATTGTTAGCTAGTTTGGAAGAGATGGAAACTCTTAGAATTTGAGTTTGAATTTACTCAATCCCAAAAGCTAGTGACATCTACGCGCAAAAATTGCAAGATTAGACATTTGCATGTGGTACAACAGATCTAAGATAAACTCTGAAACAATCATAAAATTTTGATTCGAGTCTAACTCAATTCCAAAAATAGGATCATCCCCTATTTATAATCACATACTTATTTTAGGCCTATACGATTTTTATGGATCTCCACAATGAAATTCACTATTTACCTGATAAAGAAACAACATCTGTGAGATTGAGCCCTACATTGGTAAACTTTGAAACAATAGTATCTAGTGGGTCAAATGGAGAAGGAAGCACCACATTTGCTAGAGATCCATTTGAGATTGTTCCGTCTCTTCGTCCTAACATAACACTCCATGAAGGACCACCACTCTGCCAAACATTATATAATGGTCATAATATAGTTTTTTAAAAGAGTATATATAAAAGAAATTTATTATTATAGTCTATATAAGTAATTAATTGAAATTAGATTTCATATTTAGTTCCTATATATGCATGCTCCTTGAGACAAAATATACAAAAGAATAAATTAAGAAAGTTATGGGATTACAAGAAGAACAGAATCTCTGGCAGCTATGGCAAGTATATCAGCACATGAGACAACTCCGCTACACGCACTCTCCACTGCCGTTTTGATTGCATCAACAACGTCAAATCCTCTAACAGAGTTGATATTAGGAAATGCAGACTTTTCAAAATCATCACCACCATCTAATAATATCGATCCATCACAACCCTGATAATCAAATTAATAACTTGAAAGTGAATCCATGTTATAAAAAATGTTGTAAAATGCTAAATGTCACAAAATATTGTTATCACGAATTTGTACGTTGTTTCAGACTTTGTCATGTTTGTGAAAAATAATTTTGAGACAAATTAATATTAATACTTATATGTGTGCATATAATAAATAAAAAACCATGCATGCATGTACATATATCTCAAGCAATTAAGCTTACATTGACAAAGCAATCATGAAAGTGAAGACGAAGCAAAGAAGCACCCATTCTCATCTCATTCTTTAGAGCGTTTACAACCTCTTTCCTTACTATTTTTGTAAGGTTAGGACATGATGACTTATAAAAATCTGTTGTCAGTTGGGACCTTACTGTCAAATGCAACAAGAACATATTGATTAGTAGGAAGTAATAACAGCTCCATCTAATTGAGTTCTTCATCGTTAATTACTTATACTAGCCTAAGACAAAAGCAAGGATATGCAGATTATACTACAGGGTAGACCACGATGAATGTGGAAACCACAGGGCTTAATTTATAGTACACAACACTCTGATCCTATATTAGAGTATCACATTTATTTATTCCTATAAATTCACCACTTGACATAATTTTCTCTTCGTCTCAGTGCTTATCGTGTTTGACTGAATTCATCACCTTATTACGTAAATAATCGTAAATGGTATTCTTATAGGTGATATTCAAGTTAAATTCAAAGATCACCGTAGATGACAAAAAAGGTTGATGAAGAGGGCCAATATGAATATTGGCTTATTATTTTAAATTTTTGAAGTTATTTACACCTACAAATAATTTAGTTGTTAGTTGAGTACAACAAACTGCTGAAGTCCCTCTAGCTGAATGAAGGATAGTGGACCAAATGTGACCAAATACGAGTTAGGTCAATCTTTTTCTCGAGTCCACTAAGGTTCAAGCATATCACGGAAGTGTGATCAGGACCAATCAAAGACAAGTGGAACTCGATAATTCAACATTTTGCTTACATTCCATGTTTGTAGCATCACAAACTGAAGCGAATTATGGGGGGTTGGGTAGCTTAGCTGGGTTGAGTCAAGGGTTAAGGACTTGGAGATCCAGGGTTCAGGTTTTAACAAAGAGAAAAAAACTAACATAACAATTAACATACTAACTTTTGTCATTAAAAAAAAAATGAAGCGACATTCTAAGAAAATGTACATGCATGGATAATGAAAAAGGAAAAATGCTTCGAGATGGGGAAACATATCAAATGTGGGGCGTCACGTACACCCAACAACGAAAAGAATCACACATTACCAACATTTGGTTCTCTCAATTTACTATTTAAATTCGGTTGGCATTTAGTTCTGAAATGCTATGTGATAAACAACTTAATTTGCTCTTCAAGTTCATGAATCAAGACACTCTCCAACTCAAGTTGCGCACGCATCAATTATAATCCTTAATTAATCAATCTTTATTATATATATATATATATATATATATATTTAAATCACCCCAAGTTTGCTTATAATATTTGTACTCATGCATGTTTGCTTCTTCCTTTAATTAGCATACGATTATAACTATGGCCTGGTCCAATCAGAGCTCTTCCTGTTGACCAAAGTGGATTACAATTTGATCCTTGCTCAATACATCACAGTGCATGTGCGAGTGCATTATGCTGGAAATTTGTCTTTATTATCAATATTCAATTAATTTTTTTTTCTGTTGGACATTCCCTCTCTCGTTATGGCTGATCCACTTACAAAATATCACTTTTCTACTACTACCTCTTCCAGCAGATGAAGTTAATTAATTAATTGACAGAATATTGATGACAGGTAGGAAATCCATTAGAATCGACATATATATGTATATATATGTGGATAGTTAATAATAAGCATGCATTCTTGTAAGTAATTAGTGAAGGAAAATGTAAAACATGAGGCTTATGAAGATGTAGAGTGGTCGTCGGTATATAAGGCATAATGAGCGGCTCCCAACTTTTTTTAGGTAAACTGAATTCACATCCAAATGATAGGAGTCATGAGCATGTGCATGTATTAGACTGCAAGGTAGAAGAAATGCTTATAAGAACGGTTTGATACTACTATATACATCGTTTTGATAGCCTATTCCATAAGAACTTCATAGTTGAACGTGCTTGACTTGGAACAATTTTAGGATGGGTCAGCTTTTGAGAACAAAATACGTTGAAAAGACTAGTGTTGGTTTGTGTAGTCAATCAACAATACTTAAATCGTCTAAGAGTTCATCTTATTTAATCCCCTAGTCTAAGTATGAGATGATAGTTACTTGACAATAGTGGGCAAAACTTATATACAAATTTGCGGTGATAAAAACATTACATCTTACTCCCTCCGTCACATTTACAAGCAAAAAAGCTTTTCAGATTTATTGAATAACACATGTATCTTGTCTATATATAAATAAAATATAGTAGTTATTAAATGAACCTAAAAAGTTGCTTTTTGCTATATATGTGATCATAGAAAGTATCTCGCAACTGCACTTTATATGATAAAAGTTTATAGAGACATTTGATATGTTGAAACATGAGTTCGAACTTATAATTTAAACACGAGCTCGAACTTACAATTTCCCACTTCTTAGCACTAGCGTTTGTGAATTTCCATTTCACCACTTTTCTCAAACTTGGATGCAATGTTACTGAGCTTTGCTAGCATGACATTAATAGCCTTACCGTGTGCAGTGTGTTTGTGTGCTAACTAATTTATATTGAGAAGATCCACGATTTTAATTTTCTTGTGTCTCTACGAAATCTTCATCTCCATGTGCATGTAGAAACATGGTATTAGATATCCATTCATATTTGCAAGGGAAGGAACAAGATTCAAAGAAACCAGAGAAATGGTATTTTAGTGGGGCATATGCCCCAAAATGCTTGTCAATACAATCTTCTAATTCCTGAAAATTAAAAAGATTTTGTAAGAAGAAAAATAAACCTTGCAAAGTCTTCATTCCTTCCACTTGTTTTTCTTAATTCCTCAAATTTGACTAGTTCTTCAATATATTATTTGGCATCTTTCGTCTTAAAGTTTTAGTCGGAAATACAATATTGCAGCCACCAGCACTAAGCAGTTTACGTAATACATAATACAAAGGAATAATTGATAACGATGAAGCCATTGCTAAATCAATGGTGGCTTGACTACAGTTTTATTACTTTTATATTACAAGTTTCATATTAAAAATTGAAAGCAGAAGCCCTCTACCGAATGGTTAACTTAAACGTAATAACTTTATGGTTATTTTTCCCGTCAAAAAGCTTCAACTCCTTTTTGGCTTTGCATTAGCAATTTCATTAAACATAAGACTTTATCATACTTACGTTATTATGTATAAGATATTTGAATACCATGAAATAAAGTTAAATTGTTTTCATAAACTCCCTGTAACCTCTATCGGAATGAGAGAAACCTTTGCCTTACATTTTGAAGGAGAGGGTCCTTATTGGGTTGAATTTTATTCAATTTCCTTAATTAACTATACAAAGGAGCATTGGTAGATCTAAACAATCAAGCTATAGATATTAAATTCAAAACTAAGAAAAGAGAAAACAAGAGAAACTATCTAGAAAATTAAAAGACAATTCTTCATTCATTTTGGTTGATTTGCAAAGTGTATCAAAGACACTAGGGTGTTCGCGGTTCGGTTTGGATCGATTTTGAGGTAAAACATCAACCGATCCAAAATAAAAATCATGTGCGGTTTGATTCGGTTTGGATGATTATGTTAAAAAAAACCGATCCGATCCGATCCAAATATATGCGGTTTAATTTGGATCGGTTTTTGGATATCCAAAATGCAACATGTAATTTTTTTTATTAATATTAATACTACTCATACACCATAAAATAATAGGTTTAATACAAAATATCACACAAATTTATTTAAAAAGTTA
>Ga0315915_1004709_pt1 | contig 17137 bp, 7 predicted proteins | sample MpolbnodulesMG_FD_207738 | JGI IMG/M metagenome (GOLD analysis project Ga0315915, IMG submission 207738) | Medicago polymorpha root nodule microbial communities from Los Angeles, California, United States - branched nodules | ecosystem: Host-associated > Plants > Roots > Nodule | place: USA...
CAGCATGGTTTATTCATCATTTCTTCCCATATTTTCCGTGAAGGAAATGGTTGTGTAGACACCATGGCTTCCTTGGGTCACAATTTGACTGTTACTTGGTATTATTCTATGTCGGCTTCACTTGCGGTTGATTTTGCTAGAGACAGACATGGGCTTCCCAATTATAGATTTCCTTAGTCATTTCTAGTCATTTGATTTATCTTTTCTTTGTTTCCCCGAGGGTTTTGGCCTAGTCCCCCCCTCTTGTACATATTTTTTATCTTTTTTAATAATATTATGTATTGGGAAGGCGGTAGAGGATGGGAGTTTCTATTGGGTGCCAACCTAGTTGGGATGCTTCAGATTTGCCCGGATGCCTAACCTTTCTCTTGGCCTTATCAAAAAAATAAATAAATAAATAAAAAGAGTAAATTACAAACCCCCTCCCTTTAAAGATGCTTGAATTACACTCTCCTCCTCTCTTATGTTAAAATATACACTCCCCTCCCTTGAAAAGTAAAATTTATATTCCCTTCCCTTATAAGATGCTTGAATTACAACCCCCTCCCTTAATAATTAAATATGCACTACACTTTAATCTATTTTAGCATAAATAAATATTTATATGATATATATTAATTTTGATCCACCATTTAAGAAAAATAAATTCATTTATTTATAATTTAAATGTTAATGATAAATAAAAATTAACATAATCCTAAGAGATTTAAAAAAATTCATAATCTAAAAAGATAATCCTATACAGAAAATAGGAACCAACCCTAAAATATTAGAAACTAATCCAATTCCTACTTCTTCTTTTTTGAGGAATAATCCTATTCCTACTAAAAACAAAATTCCACCAAAATAAAATTAAAATAGATCTAACCTAAGAAAAAAGTAAACCTAGTCTAAAACAGAGAATACAAATAAAATGAATAAAATTAATATTTTCAAAATAAATTCAACGAATTGTCTTGTTGAAATACGATTGATAAGTGCATCAAATCAGAGATATATTGTAGCCGCAATGTCCCTGATGGTCTCAAAACCACTATTACCAACATTCTCGGTGTTCAAGCAGTTTTGGGTACAGGTAAATACCTAGGCCTACCTTCTATGATAGGCCGGGATCGCAAGGCTACTTTTGCGTATATAAAGGACCGTGTCTGGCAGAAAATTAACTCCTGGAGTGGTAAGTGCCTCTCAAAGGCAGGGCGTGAGGTAATGATAAAATCTGTTTTGCAGGCTATTCCCGCTTACGTGATGAGCATCTTTCAGCTGCCCCATACTTTGATTGACTCTATTGAAAAGATGCTAAATTCCTTTTGGTGGGGAAATGGTAAAACAACGCAACGAGGGATACATTGGATGAATTGGGAGAAATTGTCGGCACCAAAAATTCATGGAGGTATGGGTTTCAAAGACCTCTCTGCTTTTAATTTAGCTATGTTGGGTAAACAAGGATGAAAATTTATCACAGAGCCGAATACTCTAGTTGCTCGAATATTTAAAGCTCGATATTTCCCATCCGGCTCCTATCTCACGGCTACTGTTGGCCATAATCCGAGCTATGTTTGGCGCAGTATACTGCGCGCTAGATTTATCGTGCGTGGGGGGGCACAGTGGACTATCGGCTCGGGTGCATCTATCTCTATTCTTAATGAACCTTGGCTGACAAATGGGGAATTTATCAGTAGTCATGTCCCAGGTGCTCACTCTATACACAATTTTACCATTAATAGTTTGATGAATTTATATGACAAAAGCTGGAACGAACAGGTTGTATGACAGGTATTTAGTGCGGACATCGCATCTAAGATACTTCACACGCCACTAATCTCTCAGGTCGAGGAAGATAGAATTGTCTGGAAAGGGGAACGGCACGGACGCTATTCTATACGTAGTGCTTACCGATTGTGTGTCACAGAGCTTATCGATTCGTCATACTTATGGCGCCCAGGGTACTAGTCGGGGATCTGGAAACATAAGGTTCCACCGAAGGTTAAGAATTTACTCTGGCGCATGTGCCGTGGTTGTTTACCGACCCGTGTCCGCCTGTTGGATAAAGGCGTAGTTTGCCCCACTGCCTGTGTTAGCTGTGACTCCTCCCACGAGGACCTGTTACATGTCTTTTTTGAGTGTTCGTTTACTATTCAGGTGTGGAACACAACTGGTCTCTAGGGCTCCGTCCATCACGCACTTTCTCAGGCTGCTTCCCCAATGGAGGCTATTTTTCACCTCTTAGAGAACTTGTCTGCATAGTTATCTCAACGTATGTCAACGGTCATGTGGAGTCTTTGGAAGCACCGCAATCTGAGAGTTTGGGACAATGTCACAGAAACAAGTGCTGTGGTTGTAGAGCGTGCTAGAAACATGGTAGCAGATTGGCAGTTAGCAAACGCTCCGGACGTCCTTGCAGCTACCTCGCCTTCTTCCTCGGGTTTGGCAGCGCACGTGGGGAACTCCGCCCCCGACCACCACACCGGACCTTTGTGGCAGCCTCCTATGCCCGGTAGATATAAATGCAATGTTGACGCGGCTTTTTCTTTTCACCATAACCGCACAGGGATTGATGTTTGTGTTCGCGACTCGGAAGGTATCTTTGTTTTGGCCAAAATTTTTACATATCCTTGTACTGTTTCGGCGGATGTGGGTGAAGCATTAGGGCTGCACTCTGCTCTACAATGGTTGAGTGATATGCAGCTCGATAATGTAGACTTTGAGACAGACTCTAAATTAACAGTTGATGCCTTCCGTTCTACTCGGAGCGACTTGTCTGAATTTGGTTGTATTATTTCCTCCTGTCGCTCTTTGTTTCATAATCTTTTTTCTAACTCTAGGGTGTAGTTTGTTCGGCGGCAAGCCAACGGGGTGGCCCATACTCTTGCACGAGAGGCCACGCGTTCAGCTAGTCCCGCCACTTATTATGATAAACCTGCTTGTATCGAAACTCTTATTATTACTGAAATGTTATAAGCACGCTTTCCTAAAAAAACTTTTTTTTTTAGAGATCATCGTCAAAAACTTGATGCTCGGTTGACAAACGCACCAAATTGAAACAAATAATAAAGTATCTTCTCCACATAGATCGTCATTTAACTTAGCAATTAATGAAGTTTATTTGATTAGAAAAGCAATTAAAAGAATTTATGAGCTTTGTTTGCAAGTTTGAAAATAAAAGGGTTCAGAGGTTTAGTGGCGATTAAGATTCTTTAAATCTCATTTAATCTATCTTCTTTGTTGGTTTTAATTGTAGGAAGAATATACTTATCGCTACAATGTTGGATTACTTCATAACTTCCATACCTAAATTATGAAAGACATGTGAATATATCTTTGACTTCAACATCTCGTATGTCTCATGAATTGTCATCTAAAGGATTTACACTTTATGAAGATGTCTAACACTCATACGTTAAGGGTGCCAGATAAATTAAAAACTCTTGAGCAAGTCATATGTAACGATTCAATTAGAGCGTAAGATTTCGCCTATGAACCCTAGCATAGTTTGTAAATATTCAAATGGCGAAACACATGGAAAGCAAATATAACTCAAATCATGTTGAATAAAGAAATTACATTAATTTAATAATTAAAAAATAGATATTCATCTTAGAACTCTAACCTCAGAGGTTTAGTTACTTATCGTAACCAACATCATAACAAAAGAAAAGAACGTACCATAGACAACAAGATATTCATGAAACCATGGACAACTTCTCTAAAGGACATCTTATTTGTTTTTAAATACAAAAAAGAATATCTATAGCATAGTCAAAATATCATATGATGTCCCGTCATCAAAATACACCACGCATTTTGAGTCATATGCCACCTAAAAAACCATCCCCGAAGAGAATAAACTCTTTCTTCAATCTATTTTACATAATCCATGACTTTATTCACAATAAAAATATCATCTAAAATTTAATGGTCTTTCACAAAAATAGGTTGAGTATATAAAATGATCTTAAACCTTTCCCAAAACTTGATACATACACCCCACTAAAGAAATGGGACGAAAACCATGCATTCTTTGCTAATATATAAGCTATAAACATCCATAAACAATAAAATCATATAAATATATAAAATTTATCTAAACCAAACCCTAACTTGTTCCGGCTGTTGAAAATTTAGAATGATAAGAGGAAAGAAGGAAAGGAATTACTAACTAAATAGTTGAACTCCATAACTTGTTGGAGTTTTATATTTAGTATAGATAGATTTCCCTATAAGCAAAAGGCAAAGGCAAAAAGAAAATTACTTTTGAGCCCCATTTCACAGGACACAATCTGAATTTTAAAAGACCCCACCGCACTCAAAAAGGCCTTCATTCTCAAACAGCCCCCCCGAAAGTCTCGCGCTCTTAGTTGTGGGACATGCTTGCATCTTTTTAACTGTAACGATTTGTCACGTTCTCGTATCTTTCTTTAAGGATTACTTAATGAATACATAGAGAGACAAAAATAAGAATATATACCAAAACTGAAAATATTTAGTTGAACAAAGATTTTTTTTTTTTATAAACTAAAATAGTTAACGAGGTTCATCAAATGAAGAATCGTTTAAAAAAATTGTGTTTAATTTATATGTTAAATAACTTTTTATCATACTATATTTTTCTCACAACCAAAAAATTGTTATTTCTATGAGAATTGAATGGTTAGCACACAAAAAATAACTACTTAAACACAAAAAATAAGAAGGAAAAGAACTAAATAATGTGTATATTTAAAATATTTAAATAATTTATTTTTTCATTGCATGGAATTTTTTTTATTTGAAGTTGTTGTCGCCTAGATATTTATCAAAAATGAGATAAACTCAATAGAAAAAATATATTATTTATAAATAATATTGCAAATAATATTATTAAAAATCATCGATCACCATTCAAACGCACAAAAATTGGTCTAGTTACAAGAATTAAATAATGTGGTGTCCGGGGTTCGAACCTCAGACCTTTCATATATTATGCATTGTTTTTACCAACTAAACTAAGCTCACAGATACAAATTCAACAACCATTGATATCGTATATGCATCTCCATTTGGGGAAAAATGTGTTTGTTGAGTATAGCAACTTTAATAAAAACATCTCTCTCAAAGATCCACGTGTTTTTAAAATTAAATATATGCTATTGTTGAAATTTAATGATATGAATAGGCATAGCTATGAGTCTGAAATCTTGTCGTCTCGCATCGAATTGGATTACAATTTCATAATATACACAATTTTTGGGTTTTGTGGAGGTTCACTGTATTTTTGTTTTTAATTGTTATGGAGTTTGATATTGGATATTACGCCTATATGCGCATCCTTCTACTTTTATCCCCTACTATTTGCGTCTTGTTAGAGTTTGGTATCAATAAATTTTGCTGATTAAAAAAAAACTTATATATGTGAATAAAAGACTGAGGAATTATTCAAGAATGTGTGGAGATACATTATGATAGCAAAAATCTCATTCATTTGGAAAGTCGTAAAGTCTATCATAAAAGGATAAAGCACATTGACATCCGTTTATATATAATTATAGACATGATTGAATCTAACGAAATAATGGTTGAGAAAGTTGATTCGGATGATAATTTGGTGGATGTGTTCGTCAAGTCACTAATTAGACCAAGGTTCAAACATCATTTGAACTTGATCAATTTCGTTGAACAGTAATTCAGGGCTTGAGAGCAACATGGTGGTTGATGATTAATCTAACATTATCATGGATTAGAAGGCAAGGTGGAGAATTGTTGTGTACGTTTTAAAATCTCACTTGGAGAAATCAGGAAATTTGTTTGGTAATGTCAAATACGTAGGGTGGTTAAGGTTGGGTGCCAAGTAGTTCAAGATCAATGTTTTAGGGTAGTTCACCATTGCCTCAAAAAGGAGTAAGGTGCCCCCGACCAGGGGACCAATAGTACAATTTTATACTGTAATAACCGTTGAAAACATGGGGAAGCTATGGACATGTATGGGACACTTGCTTCAGTATTGGTCCACTGGAGCCTATGAATGCAGTTATTTTGTTGTGTAATTTTGAGAGGTCGTAGTAGGGGACTTTTATGACACTTAATTGTTAGAGATTGAGTGCTTTTGAATGAGATCCTAGGGTTAGGAAGGAAATTATAAACACATAGCGGCATCTCATTGGAAGAAAGATCTAAATTTTCTGTCTCGACTTCTCTTTGGATCTTTTTGTGGGTCAAATTTAGGCTGAACTGGATGAACAATCTTAGTGTGTTTGTTCTTCCACTCTCTAACTTGTGCTCTTTGATTTGATTGTGAATTTTATATATATGTAGGTTGATAGATTTGTTCTTGGTTGAATATTATTGTTGAACGTGTTTGGTTGTTGGTTGTCGTTGTTATTTGCTCCACATCATGGTTCTAGTTGTTTTGAAAAGGGTTCGAATTCACAGCAAAAGTTATGCGGTTAAACAAATATAAAAGAATTAACACTCACTTATACAATTGTGTTTGTTGTTTCATAGACTTAAAATCAACAATCATCATGTATATGATAACTTTTTTTGCAATCTCATTTTCAATATAAATAAGTATTTAATCCTTCAGAAAAATATCTTCCATGTTTCTGTTGTTGTTGACCCCACTTGTAGCACTCTTTCAATCAATATTCAATAGATAAGAATTGAATATTGATTGTGATTGATAGGCCCCACTTGTAGCACTCTCTTTTGAATAGTCTATTTAGGACTCACTCTTTTATTTGATAAAATCAATGCAGGACCTACATTTTAAAAATGAAATCTACATAAAGTTGTGGGACATACATTGATTTCACTTTGTAAAAGAGTGAGTGCTAGAGAAAGTGCTCAAAAGAGAGTGTTATTAACATTTCTTCTGTATTTATCCATCTCAACTGACTTATGACATAATTCATCCATAGAATCATTGTTAGCTCCATTTCTCCAACCTATCACTTCTATTGATCTTCTAATGAGTTAAACGTTAGAGTGTTTGTATTTACATCCAAATGCACTACTGACGTTAAACCACTGCAACACAGTTGTGCTTCAACTTATCCCGTCAAAATAGATATTTAGCTAAATGAATCATTTTAGATTTTAGAAAGAGCTAGAAGTTTTTTATTTTTTTTTATTTTAAAAGAGCTAGAAGTTATTGTGCTCTATTATTCTTTTGATTAGAGGATGTGCTTTTGTTTGGTAGGGGATGAAATACCCCTCTTTTGTGCCTGCCACTATCGATTGTAGCAAATCTTAATAGTTAGATAAAAAAAATGATTCAAGAATATAAACTAAACAGGGGCCTATCGTTGAAGGACCCATGTCTGCCATTAAATCATATCAAATGTGTTTAGCAGCTACCTTTTCTACATTTATTTAAGCATAATATAGTAATAGATAAAAATTGATAGCATAAGAAAGACAAAGCTGAAGAATTATGAGATAAAAATGTTTGCTGTTGAATATATATCTATGTAAGAGAGGACTGGATATTATCTTTAAAGTTTAATTTTCATGTTATGGCTACGTAATAAGTTTTATTAAGTCGGCAACTTAGCATATTACAATCAATAATGCGTGTAATTTTAAAAGTTGGTCATTATAAAAGCAAACAATTCTAATAATTTGATGTAGTTATAATTGATTGATAGTCAATTATAACTATCAAATTATATATTTGATCTATTAAAAAAATTGATCGATAGTGTAAATATTATTTACTAAATTATATATTTGATCTATTAACTAATTTACTAGGTTGTCTAAAAGTGTTAGCTCAACTGACAAATGCCGAAATTGCAAAGCTGAACGTCATGACTTGGGTTCGAATCTGAGGCCCCACAGTTATGTGTGAGTTTAATTTCAATGAATTACCACTACATTTAAAACCAAAAAAAAAACTTCTTTACTAGTTTTAATTTGGTCTCACAATTAATTGTTGTACTGTATTTTTGTTAGTCATCTATTATTAATTTTAACCTCAAATGTATAAAATGAATCAATATTATAGATGACCCATTAAAGATTTTAATAATTTTTTCAATTTTAACCGATTGGCCTTTTTATCTTAAAATAAATCACTGAATCTTACGTGTTTATCGCATCTTATAGTGAACCACCGCAACAATTTTTTTACATTGTTTTCTCTTGTTTTCATCTTCGTCGTCGTATTCATAAACCTTCGTCTAACAAACCAAGAGAAAAATCTAAATTTGTTAAATAGTCATTAGAATTTTAATTTAAGAAAGCACTTAGAAGGCCGTTGATCTTCATTGCATACTCTAAAACCGTTTCATAATAAAAATATGCTCATCTCCATGTAATGATGTGCACAAGGAACTCAACTTATTCCCTTATTTGTTTGATGAACGTTTACTAAGATCAAACGGTTAAAATTAAAAAAATAAATGAAATTTTTGATGGACCAACTAGAATATAGATTCATCTATGAGATTTGGAGTTTAAAGCTAACAGATGGAGACCAATTTAATTAACCAAAATACAACTAAAAGATATAAAACTAATAAATAATTTAATAGATCAAATATATAATGTAGCCTATAAATTAATTGTTCATCTTTAACTACTTGTTAAGCAAACCAATGAACCTTTGGTAAGAAAGAATCCGAGGCGATAATGTTTAACTTTTGATTCCCAAATTGATCAATAACTTGCGACTGATGTGGAACGATTTCATCCACGTTCCTTGCTAGGTTGGAATAAAATCAGCACATAATATATAATAATGAATAATTTTATTCTAATTATTGCTAAGAAGAATTGGCTTGCTTTATTAGGTAAAATTATTATTCCACTTTGCTGTCAAACAATGAACGTAAAAGGATAATCAAGCGTGATTAGTCAACAAAAATGAGTCATTTTTCTATTAACTTAATGTTAGTACAGCAACAAGCACTATCTATTGACTATGCCATTGAAAAGATTGAAGATGTCAATTTAATATGGAGATAAGCAGATTGATTAGTGGGAAAGAGACAGATAAATTCGGATGTATCATCATTGTAGATTTCAAGCTAAAAATAGTAAGAGAAGTTGTTAATTTGTGGGGAAAAAACGAGTTCTTTCTCTTACAGAGTTATTTACAGTTTTTTTTAGTTAATCCGAATGAGTAAATGAGAAAATATGCACCTCTTATATCAACAAGGAGGTGACAATATTTAGAGTTTAGGTATGCTTGTTCTCATACCCGTATTCATGGCAGCGTTGGAACTAGATTTAAAACCTGGTACCTATAATCCTTTTTTTTTTCTTTCTCATTTTAAACCTCCTCAATTTTTCATATTGAACCTGTCATTCTCGCAACTTTAGTTATAGATTTAATAATAATTTATTAGTTATAATTGATTTAAAACATAAATAAAACTTTATTAAATCATATAGGTTGAAAAAAACAATGATGAAACTTCATAAAATAAATAAATTGATATGGTTTAAAATGATGAAACAAATTTTTTTAGTAAAAAAATATGAGACAATTGTTAATATATGTTGGTCCAATTGGTAAGAAGTTGACACAAACCTTATAAGGGCATGTGTTTAATTCATGGTGAAACAATTGTTAATATAGGATGGTCAAGTTGGTAAGAAGTTGACCCACTCCTTATAAGGGCATGTGTTTAATTCATGTTGAAACAATTGTTGGTGGATTTTTTTTTTCCTATGACATGTGCATGATTTATAAGTACCTTTGCAAAGGGTGTTCAAGTCACCTAAACTTCTCTTGACCAAAAAAGTGAATTCCTAAAAAAAAACCCACATAAAACCGCGTAAAGGACAATTGTAATCTCCATTAAGATAAATGAGCTAACTAAATTAACTTCAACACCTGGAGGTGGAAGATGGTTATGAAGACTTTAATGTGTCAAGAGGAAGAAGTGAAAGAGGAGAAATGACAAAGGGGAGAAATCTATCCAAATTGAGGGGGAAAGACAATCGAAGTACAAATGTTTTGATTGTCACAAGATCGATCACTTCAAAAAGGATTATCTTAAGAAGGGGGTCAAAGATAATTCCTTACAAATGTTGTTATGAGTACCTTTTAGTTGAAAGTCAAATGAACGTCTTGTTTCTGTATCGTCTACGACTTAGACGGAGTATATTGTTCTCATTTAAGGGGGAAGAAAGCTATATGGTTGAAGGGTGTGATTGGGAAGCTTGAAATTACTCAAAGATGTGAGATCATCAAATCATCACCCAGATCAAGGTTCAAGCATTCATGGACTTAATCAAATTTGTTGAAGAGTAATATAAGGTTTATAGAGAGTATAAAGTGGTTGATGGGTACATGTTGAGTATCACCGCTGATTTGAAGTCAAGGTGAAGAATTATGGTGAACATGCCTCAAAATTTGTGTTTTTTAACTTTCAGATATGATGATTCAAATTATGGTAATGTGGGTAATAAATTGATTTGAACCATGGTATTGCAATCACTTCTTGTTACATTCTGGCATTAATGCTTCAAATCATGATACAATTTTTCATTTCATGTATCTTGTCAGTATTACACGATTCTAATCACTGTAAAAAGACTGATAGGTTGGTTTGAATCATGTTGGTCGTTTAAAAACAAAGTTGTCATAAGAGTTCAGTGTGTGCGCAACAATGAGGGCACACGAAGGAGAAAAAAGAGCTTCATGTGGAGAACATTTTGGGTTATGAAACATATTATAAACATATAGATTATTATTAGGGGAAGAATTCAAGCTTTCTTTAGGGTGCAAATCATTTAGGATTGAGATAAAAAGGTGTAGAAATTGAGGATTGTTCGTCTTGAATAATCGAAGCTATTTTTTTCTTTTTGAATCTTTTGTAATCTCTTACAAATGCTAGTTGATAGTAAATTAGAGAGTTGCTCTTTTCCACATATGTAGGGTACCAAGTTTTCGGTCGAACCAACAACGATATTATTTCGCTCTACTCTCTATCTTTATTCTTTGAATTGATTATTTGAAATTTTTATTTACACATAGGTTCCAGGTTTGTTATTATTTGAATATTTTTTTTAGGAGCGTTTGAATCTTTATTCGATGTATCATTTAATTTAGTTGTCATTACTATTTGCTTCATTTCTCTTGTTAAATCCTCAACATATATAATTATATTATTTGCGTGCGATTTGCAATATAAATCGAAATACATAAGATGAGTTTTTTTTATATACATAAACCAGAATATTGGTGTATGAAATGATTTTTTGGGTTCTCCCCTCCCAACTTGAACCAACTCCCTTTTTTATATCTGAGTTTTGAATAAATAAATAGAAACAGAAGCAGGTTTCATTCCGACAGAGAGAAGGTAGAAAGCAAATTATTAAAAAAAAAAACAAATGAATCATTAAATCCGTACGTAAGACAGTTTGAAAAACATGGAGACTGAAACAGTGAAGAGGAAACACTGTAATACACGAATCAAATCAAATATAACATAGAGACTTAATTGAAACTGAGAGTTGTTATTTCAATATATTTATGAACTTTTCCATATGAGGGGGATTACTCAATATACCGTCAGTATCAGAGAAGATTAGAAAACACATCTGAAGCAGATATACTTTACTGTAGTTCACTATCAGTTTGAGTTGAGTCTTTTTCTGACCGTGCCTTTTTTTTCCACTGTCACCATCACTATGTTCAGTCACATGACCCACAATTATACACGAGGAAATCTTAGTCGGTAATAAACACAAATAATTAAAAAATAATTAAGCACACGTAAATAAGAAAAAATTAAGATTAAAATATGATGTAATAAAATTTTTTTATTTGTATGTTCGTTCAAATATTTTCATTTTTAATTTAGGGTTGTGATTAAATGAAAATTGTTCAAATATCGTATTAATTTTTTTATAGAAGATAAATTTATACATGTGAAGCACACCACATGCAAAGTTAAAGAGAAACACATCCCAACTTTATTAAGATTTGTAAAAAAAAAAACTTTATTAAGAGTTTCTTAAAAAAAAATATTAATGAAATTCTAAATTTGAACCCAAATCACATATGTCTAAGTAGCCAGCCAAAATGTATGTTGTTATGACCTCAAATTCACAACAATGTCTTTTCGGTGTATTTCAATGGGTCATGCTAACTTGTCTTAGGGCATAAGTTAAAAAACTAAAAAAAAAATTGTATTGAAAATATAAATTCTTAAACTTTTACATCATTGAATAAAAAAGTTTAAAAAAAAAACTTATATCTTTAGCTTATTAAATTGTGTCTTAAGTGCATAAGTTAACATTTTCCTATTTCAATTTTCAACTTGAAGTCTACAATTTAGTTCTAATGTATTATGCTTTGTTCGTTGCGTGAGCTTTCATGGTTTATTGAATTAAGGATTGTGTGTATAATTTATAAACTACTTTTGACATTAATTTTCAAACAATGTGAGGTTTTTGATGCAATAAATCACTTGTTAATAGGGGCTTTTATGGTGCATAAATCAAATTGAATTGAACCACAATATATATCAGGATGCAGTTTAATTATTAAAAACCACTTAAAAAAACTGGTTAAGTTTTGAAAATAGTTCAGTTCTATTTTGAATCGGCTGTTAATCATGATTTTCTAGTTTTGTACTACATATTTGTTAAGATGTACCTTAAATTACAAGTTAGCAAATATGATATAATTTATTGATATGAGAGTAAAAAGTAGATTTATAAATGATGCAGAGTAATTTATTTTGCGTTAAACAAAATAGATTTGATATTTATACAATTATTTTTTTAACAATGTTTAGACAATTCTTTCTCATACTCACAATATATTTTTATTTTTTTCTTTTCTCTCTATTAATTTTGAGTAATAAAAATAAAAAAAATAAAATAATTCTCACCAAATAATTTTACAAATATCATTAATTTAGACAAAAACCATAGTAATTTACATGCATTAATCTTTCTGAGTAAGGGGACCCTCCAAGTGTGTCGTTTGATGAAGGTCGCGCGGGAACAGCGCGGGAGCTGTTTCCCAATGCACTGTCACTCACTGCCATTGCCATTGCACTTCATATCAAATTCAATACTGTACTATACTCCACTCCACTCCACGCATCTATCTATCATTACACATAAATGGGATTATTATTATGAAAGAGTTATTTGAAATATCAATTTGATGACAACTTATTTGACAACTGTATTTTACAAAGAAAAAGATGGTATTGACACGGAAACTATAACAATAGAGAGATAAAGTAAAAAATAATGTGAATGTGAGAGGAAAAATTGTCACAAAAATTATCACCAAATAAATTTCAAATATCATTTCTCTATTATTATATTGTCCATTCATTTCCAGTACATAGTACTCCCTCTGTCTCTTCTCTCTCTGCACATACTTTGTTTTGTTGAGTATATTCATATTTTATATCATGTTCCCACAATATTGTTTCAATTTTTATTTCTATTAATCAATATTAATAATGGAATTCAAATTGTAAGAATAATGATGTACAATTATTTAAAAATAACCTTTGTTCTTTTTATGTATCATTGTATACAAGTTACATTTTAACACTCATTTTCTAAATAATATTTTGCATTGAACAACATTCCTCTTGTTTTTTGTCCTAGAAATAAAAACATTAGGGTTGTTAAGATTTAGTATCAATAAACAACTTAATTAGTCACTAGCATAATCATATATAGATGACATATTTTGATAACAATATATAAAATAATATCTTTCCTAAAGAAAAGATTAATTAAACTCAATTGATTTTCCTGTTATAAATTGTTTTCATCAAACTATTCTAGATAGTTTGGAGATCCATTAAGGAAAATGTTAAAGAATATTTTTAGGACATTAGTTTAAAAGACGAAAATAAAAATATTGTATTGCAAAATGATGAAAGATGATAAATTTGGCTTATCAAAAATTAAAAAATTGTTAAATTCTAGACAAACTTATTACTTTTAAGGGCACTTCTTAGTGAAAACAGTTAAATTAAAAACAACTAACTAACATGTCATGAACAACAACTTCCATAAGCTCTATAAAAAATCTCACAAATGCTCATGTAAATGAATAAGCTCAAACAAGTCAAACTAAACATGGCTTTAATAGGTTGATTTTTGGCTTAATTGCAACTATGATCTTCTATATATCAATGATAGTACATCCTTTGTTGTCAAATTTCATTTGCACAAATTAAATCCTTCGAGCACGATATTTATGTTTGCTTTTTTGGGAAAGCTTCCCAAATTAGAGACTCTTTATCAAGTCACCAATATTACTTATTTCAAAAATTTGACAATTCTAATAACCTGAAAACCTATATTGCAATCAAACAGTGATTTTAATTCAAGATGTTCAAAGTAGAAAGTTTAATTCTTATGCTTAATGAACATTTTTGGGGATGTGTAAATTAATTAATGAGGGCTAAGGTCCCAATACAAATCCTATCAAAACTTTAACTCCAATCTGACAGAGACCCATTTCTGTTTGAGGAAAGCAATGGAATTGAAAATGAAGTCCGGCAAGGCTCACTTGTCACCATGTGGTAAGTGGGCTCCATCATATGGTGAAACTAAGAAGAGAAGAGAACATTCAAGCAGACATGGGATGGAATAGGACTTCCCAAACAAGCCCAATCATCAACCTTCCTATGTTCATATACTTTGTTTAGCAAAATTCAATGATTGATACAAGTATAAAATTCATGGACTAAAACACCAAGTTACTCTTTTGATTTGTAAGACAGTCTTAAATAGTTTTAACATTATGAATATTTTAGAAATTTCTCTAAAACTTTACTCATAAGTCATTATGAAAACATTTTAGGGACTATTGTATTCTGATAGTAAGGCTTTGTTTGATAAACAAATGGATAGTTGATAGTTGACAAGCAATAACAGATAATTTATGATTGATGATTGATAGTAGTAAAATGACATATTAAAGACTAGTTCATAATAAAATTTAGGGCAAATTACACTAACTTCCCCTAAGGGTCCGTTTGGTTCGAGAATTGGGAGGGGAGGGGAGGAATTTTAACGGAGGGGAGGGTAGATATTTTAATTAAAAGTGTGTTTGGTTCATAAGGGGAGGGGAGGGATTTTAAAATTATTTTACTGTTTTACCCTTAAACTTAATTAAATAAGGATAATAAAGTAACGAAACAATAACGATGTAATCTATAACAACACAATGTAGACGATGGAATAATGAATTAGTAATAGGGTTTTACAATGAGTAATAAAAGTTGTTACAAGGAAAAATTCTCAATAATATACGATAAAAGTTGTTACAAGAAAAAATTGTTAATAATATGGAATAAAAGTTGTTACAAGATAATAATAAATGTTGTTACAAGATTATATTGAGATTTTAAATTAATATAAGAATAATTTTGACAGTGCAATAAAATTTGCTCCTCTCCCCTCCCCTTCTAAAAATTGAACCAAACACTTTAAATTAAAAATCTCTCCTTCCCTTCAAAACTCTCGAACCAAACGGACCTTAAGGTTGTCTTCAATAACACTAACATCCATTCTAGTTTTAAATCAAACACTAACCTCCCTTATTTTGTTGTCAAATGGACAAACATCTCCCTTCCATCTTAACATCATTAAATTACATCTTAATATCGTTAAATCTATCTGTTAACTCTCGCACTTTCAGTTATTATTATGAGCTCTTTTGCTTCAATTCATTGTTGAACATCTTTTCTTCCACTAAAGTTTCTCTTTTATTTTTTGTGGTTGTGTTACTTCGTTCTATATCATGAATGAATCCGTATTTCGATTTTATTTTTATTTTTATGGATTATATGAAATACAATTTCACCAAACAAAGGGAAAAACAACCCTGCAGTTTGCATATCGCTTTCAATTTTGAAAATATGCTAAAAGACACGAACAAGAAACACTCTAGGTGTACAAAAAAAAACCAAAGAACAGAAGGGAAAAAGGCAAGAACAATAATAATTTGACTATTTTTCAAATCAGGACTATGGTCTTTTGGCTATATTTAATCCATTGTTTCGTGCCTTTTGAATTGCATCAACCATGAAATTCCAGTTTTACCGGTTCTGTTCTTGAGAAAATGAATGACTCGACACTATATTTTTTAAGAAACAACTACAAAAATGATAATGTACAACCTTTTTGTTTCTTTATCTATCGGAAGTTTAACTGTGTTAACGTAAAGAGAGGTTTGTGTTTTTCGAAAACTAGAAGGGGTGTTTGTGTTGTTAAGTAAAACTCAAGGGAGGTCAATGTAATTTGTCTTAAAATTTAGTATTTAAGTATTTAGTAATTCAAATTTATTAATTTGATATATCTTTTATATACTGATATTAGATTAATTTTTATTCGCTAAAATTTTATTTATATTTAATTTAATTTTTGTTTTTATACTTCATAAAAAAATTAAACCTAACAATAAAATATACTCAACTCATAATAGTGAGTTTCGCAAAAATTATAAGCGAAAATAGTTGGTGGTGATGCTAGAGAAACTCCCTCAATTCTAAATTATAAGTAAAAGTTGATCAAGAAAAGTTGATGTATTTCGTCTAAATTTTACACCAAATTCATCAATTTTGTTTGATATATTTTTTCTTATAATTTAGAATAGAGTGAATAATATATGTAATTGGATAATAGCACACATACAAAAAAAAATAAACTTTTTTTTTTACTTTTAACTGGTCTAAATGCGTCAAAATTATTTAAATTTGTGATCGACATGAAGAGCAACTTAATTGGTAAGACATTTCGGTTAAGATTGGTTTAAATCATAAAAGAGAAAATGAAAAATATCTCTTTTTGTAAAAAGTAAAATAGCTTCACACATTATCAAGGAGATTTTCGAAATCGTGGATGGTTGTGTATCTCTATTTTTGTAGCTTCGCAAGCAACTACCTCAACAACCACTTCACACTTTTGCCATGACTTTATGGTGCACATGGATGTGAGGAAACGACAACCTCTGGAGCGATATTGATACAAGCCCTCGTGTGTCAGTCCATATGGCGCGCGAAACCTTATTCTAATGGCAGCATGCTTGTGCAATTAAGGGTTGTAGCAAAGAAGAGTTGAACAACAGCAGGTCTTTCCACCATAAACAAAGTAGACGGAGAAAATCGGAAGAGGGGGAGGTAAGGGTCCTTTTGGTTTAACGAAGGGGAGGGGAGGGAAA
>Ga0315915_1004711_pt1 | contig 17136 bp, 8 predicted proteins | sample MpolbnodulesMG_FD_207738 | JGI IMG/M metagenome (GOLD analysis project Ga0315915, IMG submission 207738) | Medicago polymorpha root nodule microbial communities from Los Angeles, California, United States - branched nodules | ecosystem: Host-associated > Plants > Roots > Nodule | place: USA...
CTCTATTTTATCCGCTGCATTTAGATTCTGATTATCACTTCAGAAGCTGAACTCTATCTGCTTCTGATCAGTGACTTTAGTAGGAGAAAACGAAGAAAAAATAAACACAATTCAACCCCCCTTCTTGTGTTTTTCTCACCTTCACCTTTCAGGTGTAATAATTAAACATCTACTCCCATCCTCAATAACGACGGTTTTCCTACTCCATCTCCACCTCCACCCGCGAAACTGCATTTAAAAAAAATACATGTTTTTCATTTTTTTATATAAAAAAAATAGTAATTAAATTAATAATAAAAGATCTAATACATCTCTTTCAAACGAGCAAGATAAAAAAATGTTTTTCCATTTTGATACCTATTTCTAAGTTAATGCGTATAAGATTATTAAATATAATAAGATAAATTCCAACATGGGGAACGAGGTGGGGGTGGATGTGGGGCGGGTATAAGCATCCCCTAGCCTTGCCCCTGGACTAAAAAATTGGGTTTCCCCCGCACCCACTTATCATAATTCTTGTAATTTTATAGACATTTATATACAAATTATTTTTTGATAAAATAAAATAATAAGTTGGGCTACAGAGACTCACCATCGCCAGAGCAGACATCAAAGTTCAAAGAGCATTTACACACCTCTTTCAAACAAGCAAGATAAAAAAAATGTTTTTTCATTTTGATACTTATTTCTAAGTTAATGCGTATAAGATTATTAAAAATAATAAGATAAATTCCAACATGGGGAACGAGGTGGGGGTGGATGTGGCGCGGGTATAAACATCCCATAGCCTTGCCCCTGGACTAAAAAATTGGGTTTCCCCCGCACCCATTTATCATAATTCTTGTAATTTTATAGACAAATATATACAAATTATTTTTTGATAAAAAAATAAAAATAGATAAGTTGGGCTACAGAGACTCACCATCGCCAGAGCAGACATCAAAGTTTAAAGAGCATTTACACACCTCTTTCAAACGAGCAAGATAAAAAAATGTTTTTTCATTTTGATACCTATTTCTAAGTTAATGCGCATATGATTATTAAATATAATAAGATAAATTCCAGCATGGGGAACGAGGTGGGGGTGGATGTGGGGCGGGTATAAACATCCCCTAGCCTTGTCCCTGGACTAAAAAATTGGGTTTCCCCCGCACCCATTTATCGTAATTCTTGTAATTTTATAGACATTTATATACAAATTATTTTTTGATAAAAAAATAAAAATGGATAAGTTGGGCTACAAAGACTCACCATCGTCAGAGCAGACATCAAAGTTCAAAGAGCATTTACACACCTCTTTCAAAAGAGCAAGATAAAAAAATGTTTTTTCATTTTGATACCTATTCCTAAGTTAATGCGTATAAGATTATTAAATATAATAAGATAAATTTCAACATGGGGAACGAGGTGGGGGTGGATGCGGGGCGGATATAAGCATCCCCTAACCTTGCCCCTGGTCTAAAAAATTGGGTTTCCCCCGCATCCATTTATCATAATTCTTGTAATTTTATAGACATTTATATACAAATTATTTTTTGTTAAAAAAATAAATAAATAAGTTGGCCTACAGAGACTCACCATCACTAACACAGACATCAAAATTCAAAGAGCATTTACGAATATATTTTCACATCACTCACAAAAAAGTCCTCTATTGACAAAAGAAGTTAAAACCAAAATCTTGTAAATCAGTCAATTTCCTACCATCTAAATCAACCTTCATCATCATTATCATTCATATACTTATGGATTCCATTTCGGTGCCCTAACCCTTTGAGTTTTGGTAACAAATTTCAATGCCGACAAATTTCATCTTATCTTAATACTTTATTTGATGCTGGGGACTTTTAATTGGCTTTTCTCACGTGGCTTTTATATTCTTTCCTCTTTTTTTTTCCTGCCTTTTAGCTTCTTTAGATATGAGATACAAGTAATGTTTATAAAATGAAAAACCCAGAAAATATATATTTAATTCCACATAAGAAACAACTATTGATATATATTCCTTTATAGATGTCCATGTAAGCTATTAAATTACAAGAATTATGATAACAACACACGTTAATACATAAAAATGTATTAAAGAACACACCTTAATACATAAAAATGTATTAAAGAATGTGTTAATATCACTCTTTCAAAGTACAAATATATCATGAAGTGTGGTAGTTAACTTAACTCGACTTTGAGCAAGCATATCATGTTCCTTAGGGTACACATTGATTAAAGTTCACATCCACATTTACATTATCTCTCTAATTGTAACCAGTGCCCTACTTTGATTAGAGTGTTCAACCAAAACATTATTATGTTATTATCAACCAAATAGTAGAAGTTAACATTATCTTGTAATAAAGAACAGGCTTAGGTAGGGATCATCCTTCGCATGCAAGTCAAACCAAACCTAATTTTTTTCTTCTTCTATGGAAACACAAAAGATGAAGTTGAATCAAGTGGAATCTACACGAACCTAACATAACATATTGATCATTTTGACTGGTGCATTGTAATTTTATAAACGTGTTTTTTTTGGTTACATATTCACAATTATTTAGATCATATTCACAATTTTGAGAACCAATCTTTCTATTGCCTTTCTTTAATTACTCATGAAACTAAATGTTTTCACATTGTAATTAATCTATTTTGATTGTAATCAATATCATGTGTATACTTTTGTCTAGAAACCAAATATTGATTTTTTTTTTTACTCCACACCTAGTTCGTCCACAGAATAACACACCTACTCTTCTCAATTTTACTTATTTTCATTCCCTAGTTATCTGGTTTTTTTTGTCTTATTCAAATAACAATTTTTTAAAATATACACCATCTGGACACTATTATAAACAAAACTTCACTTTTTAAATACATTAATTATTCAATGTATCTAAAAAGTGAATTTTTACTTATAATAGGGACCGGAGGAAGTATGAGTTTTTGGGAATAAAAAGTACATTATGCAAAATTGAAATTTGAGTTTTTTGAACACAATTTGGAAAACTCTTGAAGTTTAGAATTTTTTTTTTGTTTTGAAAAGTCAAATTCTAAAAAATTCAAATTTAAGCTTTCCAAAAAAATTATCAAGCTGGGGAAATAAAAGTAAACATTTTTTAGGGCTAATAAACAAAATTTAAAAAGGGTAAAATGTGATTTTTGATGAATTGTGGAGCTAAAAGGTAAGTGTGGGGGTATAAAAAAGACTTTCAAGAATAAAAGATACGATATTAGTCACCTCGTTTGATTTTATAGGCTTAGGGTCTTAAGTGGTACTCCATTGTGTTTTAAACTTGCTTATCACATTTCTATTTTTTCTCACACACCTCCTTACTAAATGGATAATTTGTGGAGGGAGAAAAAATGATTGGCTAAAGGATGGCGTATAAGAAACATTAAAGAGTGTATAAAGTAACTCCATTTGTTATTGCTTTCAGAATATGTCTGGACCCAAAACAACGCATTACAGAGCGCTGGCCTTGTAAAAGGAAGTTTCTATTTGCACTCCTTGTTTTTGTAATAAAATCCATGATTCCTTTTTTTTTTTTTTGGTAGTGTCCGGGATTCGAACCCCAGACCTTGCATATATTATGCATTGTCCTTACCAACTGAGCTAAGTTCGCGGAGACAAAATCCATGATTCTTTGAAGAGGAATAAAATTAACGAGTTAATTCATGTTTTCTCTAAAACATCTTATTCATTATTTTTTTTATTTTTTACTTTTTTGTTTTGTTTAAACCTTCAGTTTCTAGAAGAAGGTGACTCTAGTGATTTGAAGTGTGGAAAATAGAGAAATTAACAAGAAAAAAACGATTTTAAAAAAAAAAATCAAATTAGAAATTTTTCTACAAACAACAGGGAAAGAGAATTAACTAGGTCCTCTGTAGGAGGCACGTGCTCTATATCTTATTCTTGAACTTACTCTCCTCTATTGGAGGTAAATAATGTCAGACAAAAAATTATCCTGCTCATAAATTCAATGCGAGTTCTTAATTTTGATATTGACCTACTCTCTTCGGTCCTATATATAAGAAAATATTCTTTTTTTAGATACATTTAATAATTAGTGTATTCGGTCTTCATTGTAAATTAGATACATTAATTATTCAATATATCTAAAAAAAGAATCTTTTCTTATATATAGGACCAGAGGGAGTAATGAGTAAGACATACTCAAATAAACACACATACCAGGAGGTCAAAATGTGGTGACCCATGTTTGAGCCTTAAATTTCACATAAAATATCTGCACAACCAAACCACTAGATTGTAACAAGGGGACATAATATAGTTTAAATATTCATTAGCTGACATAAACCACTCCCTCCGAAATCAATTATAAGCAAACTTTTACTTTTTAAGTTCATTTAATAAATGAAACCTCCTTGGATTGACCTAGTGGTATTGACTTGGAACTTGAGAATGTGCTCCTTCTCAAGGTCTTATGTTCGATTCTCTCTCATGCCAATTTAGGTGAACTAATTTAGCTTCTTCAAAAAATAAAGTTCATTTAATAAATGAAGTATGTTGTCAACTAACAATGTTAATATTGTTAGGCTTAAAATCTTTATACAAGTTTGACTCTAAAACCTCATAGTTGTGTATGAGTTACATATGATGTTTATTACTTTATCTAGAGACAACAAAAAAGATACACATTTTTTTACAACCCACTTTTTTTTTAACTGATCTTTTTTTTTTTGACAAAACTTTTAGATTATTTAAAGAGAAATGATATTTAAACAACTATTTTTTGATAACTTTTTCTTTCATACTCACATTATGTTTTTACTTTCTTTTTATATTGCTTTGATTTTTGTGTCAATACACCATTTTTCTTATAAAACTTTGATTGTCTCAAAAATAATTATCATATAAAGGGATATTCAAATGACACAACTCCTTTCAAAAATACGGTGTTTAACTTTTGGAACGTACAAAACGTGTCCAACAAAAGTTAATTTCTAGGTCATCATGTATAGCCTCATATGTGCATAATCTTTTGATTCATTTTTGTTTCAATGTATATTCCAATAAGAGTAATGCTTAATATCGCGAAATATTGTTTTTCGACTGGTTCACCAAACATGCATATTATTACTTTGAGGCCAAACTAATACCACTTTTTAATCACCTGATACAATAAAAGGGTCCTACTACTCTCTATCATAATGAGAAAAACGATTGGAAATAATAAAATTGGTTTTAAAGATGAAAAAAATTTGTTTGTCCAAAGCCAGGGTAGGTGGTGGAGTAAAGTTTTGGATGGACAGCCACGTGTGTTTGCAAGTGAACAAAATCAAAATGGACAAGTCTTGTAGTGTGCCAGACTAACTTTACTTCAATTGGTAATTGATTTGAATACTTTGTTGAGAATTAATAGCTATACAAAAGTGTTTCGTGATCAGTTCGTGAGGAATTCTGTCGGGAGATATAGCAATGCTCATTTTAATTTCATTGAAAAAAAGAGGAAAAAACTACCATCATACGATCCAGTTATAGCTATACAAACGATGAATTTGGTTATTGAAAATTTGTTGTTGTATCAGGATGAAGTGATGCAGACTGCTAAAGATTCAGAAAAACATGTACTCATTCAAAAGGGCAAATATACATTGAAAATACGGTCAATATTTCATTAATTGCCCTAATGTTTGTTGTGTGCAAGTGTGAATTATATGTCTCACATCGGATAGAAAAGTAAAGGTTGAACGCCTTATAAGTAAGAAGACCCATAAACCCATTGCCTTAAGGTTTTGGGTAAGAGTGTGGCGTCTGTGGTTGTTCTAGTCTCGATGTGGACGGTCCCCCTGGCTCCCCCAGTGACCCAACAGTGGCATCAGAGCCCCGTTCGACAAAGGGTACGACCGAGGCAGCCGGTCCGTTTGCATAGAAAGCAGCAACGGCGGTACAAGTAGTGTCGATCCGTTTGCAGAGAAACCAGCAATGGCGATACAAGCAAGTAAAAGCTTCCGCTTGATTTTAGGATGTTTGGTTGTTCTAGATTATAATTAATTTTGTTTTTGAGTTAATTTCAACGTGAAGCTATAATTTACAGTTTCTTCCTCCCAAACATCATTTTTATACTCAAATTTGATTGTACAATCCATTTTCATGTCAAAGTATTCAAACATTAATCATTTTATAAACTCTCATTTTAGCTCAAATCAATTCAATTAAAGTAAACTTTTTTTTTTTTGAAGGAGTTAAAGTAAACTTTTGTCACCTTAAAATCAATAGAAATTTGATTTTCAGGTCGGTTATGTAAGTTTGGTAATTTTGATTATTTTGGCATGTGTTTTTAGTTTTTTTTTTAACTCGGTATCTAGTCTAAGAACCAACATTTGTTTTTAGTGGTTGAGTTCAAGCATACCAAAGTTGAAAACCAATCAGCAGATTGGCTGTTGATTGTTCTAACCAAGTAACTGTTATATAAACTATCAAAATCAGGCATGCATAAGATTCTTGTCATTCTTGTTTTGGCATGCAGAGCATATGAATGAATTCATTTGTCATGATAAATGAGCAATTAAATAATAGCATGTGGGAATAATTTATCTAATTTCACTGAGAAGCTAGACAAATGTGGGTTGTTCCGTCATACAGATTTGATGATTTACTGTGAGTCCGTATGAAAACTTTGGCAGAGTCGGATTGCTTCAAGCATGATTGACATCAGTTCCTTAACATCAAAGCACTAACACATATGGATACTAGACACAACATTGACATATAGGAACTGGTGATAATTTAAGAAAACAAAAATGATTGAATGTAGAACATCAACATTTGTTTAATTTGAACAACAGACACATTGTTGATCTGAATTGTTGGTGCTAACCGAGGTTAACTGTTCTTGATTTTGGATATGATATGATATTTGAAAAAATGTTGACAGGTAACCATGAAGGTAGCATGAGCGAGGGTGACAAGTATGAGGGCAAAGGAAACGGTGCATCTTTTGATGATCACCTAACTCCAGCTGAGAGACGATTTCTCCAACAGACGGAGAAACTTGAACTTCAAAGGCTAGCAAAGATGGCGAGCAGATCTCATCGAGACAGGATTCAGCAGTTCAATCAATATCTGGCTAATCTTAGTGAACATTATGATATTCCAAAAGTGGGGCCTGGCTAACAAAACATTTGGATTCATTTGTTTATTTGTTTTTTAGAAGTTTCATTGTTATAAGGTTGGTTGTAGTAGCTGGTATCTGTTTTGGTTTCCCTTGGTCTGATGTGGATGTAATAGCAATGCTCCTATTGGAACTATCAAGAGTTGCATTAATCTTGATTTTTCTCCTTCTCTCGTTTTTGCTGGCTTTTAAATTGCAGTTGCATCTGGTTAAAATAATTATAATTAAAACTTAGCTGGTGAAAAATATTGGTAATTTTGAAATACGAGATAAAACCTACTGGACATAATATGCATATTGTGAAACAGAAAGTATTCTACTGATACATATCATCTCTGTTTTGTGTTCAGTTTTCACCACGCTCATTGTTTTCGTAAGTTATAATAACTTAATAAAGCTAAACTAAAAGTATATGTAGAATAGACAACTACCAATTGTAGAAAGGACTAGTTTATGTAGATAAAATTATGATTTATTGTTACATTACGGAGGGAATAGGATTTTCAGACATAAATTATGTTCACGTTTAATTATTTTCGGACATAAGTTATGTCAAAAAATATATACCGCAATGATTTTTTTAACCAGTCATAGTAATCTGAATTTTGGTAAGTAAAATCTAGTCGATAATTGTTTCACCTTAAAATTGAACTCGGATAGAATGATTTTTTATTTTTATTTTAATGTTAACTCTTTGATTATTAGAAAAAGGCGCTAGTAATTCAAATTTGATTGGGACTGGGGAGGTTATTAAAGTTTTATTCGTCTTTGTATCATAAAAAAAATCTTATTTGTCTTTCGTTGAAACTCTCAATAACTACTTGAATATACTCACTTTTAGATTGGATAAAATGCTTAATTTTAGTTTGGTAGATATAAAATGATTTAATTAATTTCATGTTAAACAAGTATGAAAATATTTGGCTATGATTAATTAAGAGAAAATATTGTATTTCTATTGAAGACAGTTGGGCGTGTGAGTGAGGTGGCAAGAACTCCGTAGTTTTGATTAAATCTCATAACATTCTGTTGGATACCAAAGATCAGCTATGACTCAAAATATAGTTGCATTTGCATGACTTTATTGGCCATGAATTAAGGTTTATGAAATTAATCATTCTATAATCGCTGTGATGAACGAATGATTCATTCATGATGATAGGGTTAAGAAAATACACATTAAGAAGTCCTACATTGGTCATTGCATTGGCTTCTGTGGTGTGCTTTGTTATGATTATAACTGCTTACGTTTATTCTACACCAACAAAAACAGGTTCCGATAAATGCAACTTCTATTCCTCTGAAGGTTGTCGTACACGCGATCTATTTCCAAACGATTTTTCAAGGGAATTAACTGATCAAGAGATTGAATCTCGTGTTGTTGTTAAGGATTTACTCAACTTTGTTCCTCCTCAAACTAATACACCTAAGGTTGCTTTTTTGTTCATGACTCCTGGTACATTGCCTTTTGAGAAACTCTGGCACTTGTTCTTTCAAGTACGTCATTCAGTTTTATTTTCTCTTTTCTTTTCGAATGCCATCTTTTATTTTTGTTCTGTTTTTTATTTTATTTTATTTTTTTATTGTATAATCTCACATATTTTTTCACATTTGTCATGTTGCATTGTAAAAAAAGTGTTGCAATTAACTAATATTGTTTAGTCATATTCTGATTCAAAAATCTTTTGTAAGTTTGTGATGTATATTGCCTCAAAAAGAAAGTTTGTGATGTATGTCCTCGTTGGATGAGATAAGACCTGATCATGGTTTTATAAGTGAGTGCAATCCTCACCTTAAAAATCGGTTTTGTAAGGTTGAGTTAGGTCCAATCCAATTTTTAAGGTCTTTTTTCTTACTAAAACAACCTGGAATGAATAATTGCTTAAGGTCTTTTTAATGAAAAACTCCACTGCATGGTTGCGTCTTTCATTTGTTGAATACAACTGAAAGTTAAAGTTCCAACAAAATGTAAACTCGATGTCCTGGAGATGAAAATGATACTACAGTTAGTGGTGCTTATAGAAGACACAATTGGACTAGAAATTAATCCATTTGAGAGAAAGCCAAAGGTATCTTGCATCATAAAAAGATGATAGAATCTCGTTGTATGTAATTTAGGCATGTGTATATAAAACAAGTTTAAGTACTAGTTACGAGAGGTGGATCCGATGGAGGACAGTTCAGTGACCAGACGTGGAAGGGAGCCAAGAAAAATCTTAGTCCTAGTCATTACCAGAGATTTAGAGTTAAATAGTCTATCAATAAACTTAATTCATGAGAGAGCATATCACGGTTTTTAAACCATGCAGTGGCTCTGCCTATTAAGAAAAGACTTTTGTTATTGTTGTACTAGGAGTTAGCATTTGTAGATATAATCTTACATCATGGCAATCAAGTTTAGCTCTTAATATGAGCTAGTGCACGGGCAATGTATGGAGTTGTGAGAATTTAGGTTAGGGGACTTTCCTATCTGTGCAGAAAACAATCTTAGAGAATGCAAAGTTATTCTTATCTTTTGTTTTTCAATCAAAACTGTAAATATTTATTTTCAAGTGATGACTCAAATATATTTGGAATACAGACAGAACAGAATAGAGAAGCCCATAAAGTTATGTTCTCGTCGGTTCCAACTAAAAAAGGCGAAACCAAAATGCATCATCTTTCCTGACTCTGTCTTGTATTATTCTACTCTTATTATGCATCAAACATAAAACCAAAAGTCATATCTTATGTCCTTTCATTTTCTAACCTAATATTAACTGGAATGAGTAGCATTATCTGCTAGGAAAACTTAATTTTATCTTCTGTTTCATGTAATTTCTTATCTTAACCAAAAATACAGGACATGTTTTTACAGATTTTAACTCATCAATGTGACTATTGGGACATTTAGCATGAAGCATGTGATTATGTTTTCTATGCTGTCATTTTCTAATGGCTAGGATTTGCTCTCTTCTTGCGCGGATGTCCTTGCCCAATTTATGAATTCATTTTTCACCAATATTACTGTTTATAAAGCTTTGAGGGACTTAAGTTGGCCAACATGTTTATAAAATCAAAAAAAGAAAAAGAAATCCTTCTACCGCTCCCTCTATCACCACAGAGCAAGTTTGATGGTATTTAGCATCGAAGAAATGAATTTATTAACAAAACATACTTTTTTCAACAAGCGAAGTTTGTATCTAAAAATTTGTGACAAAGAATGCTTTGAATGTAACAGTGTGTGAAAATTGTACAAAGAATGTATGCAAAAGTTTGTAACCACTAACCATTACTTGTGAAGATGGATTTATTCAAGAGCCAAATTTATGCAACGGAAATTTAGTTCCTTCGCATTTGATCTTTATTACTTATAAGTTATAACAAAGTGCAGGGGCATGATGGGAGATTTTCAATTTATGTACATGCATCCAGGGAAAAACCAGTACATGTCAGCAGATACTTTGTTGGTCGAGAAATTCACAGTGAACCGGTATGTATGGCGCATATGACATTTTTAGGTACGCCATAATTAATATGATATTAATCAGTCTAAATTTTCATAAAGGTGAGTTGGGGGAGTTTTGCAATGATGGAAGCAGAAAGAAGGCTTCTGGCAAACGCACTTTTAGACCCTGATAACCAACATTTTGTCTTGCTATCTGAAAGGTAATTTTCTTATCAGATTTCTCTTTAGTGTAAAGTTGTGGTTGGTTTGGGGATTTGATCTAGTCAACGACATCTTATATTTTGTTTCAGTTGTATACCTATACGTCACTTTGAATTCGTGTACAACTACTTAGTGTTTACAAATGTCAGCTTCATTGAATGGTAAGACATTATTTTACATTCAAAGAACTAATGCTAATTAGTTCATGAAAATTTTAAACCCTTTTCCTTGCTCCATATTTGTTAGATGGAAATTCTGACTAAGTTCTTCTTCTTCTTCCACCTTTCCAATCATCCACTGAAAAAAAAAAGCTTTGTTGATCCTGGCCCTCATGGTAACGGCCGATATATAGAGCATATGTTGCCTGAGGTAGAAATGAAGGATTTTCGAAAGGGTTCGCAGGTATGATTTTTGTACAAGAAATTTTTAGTGTGATCTTAACTGAGAGCAAGTCTTGACAAACTTGACCACAAATGCATACGAGAAAATAATTATTAGAATATTAATCTTACAGTGAGTTTTAAATAGTGTATTGTTATAATAGCATATTCTGATCATTTATCTCCCTTCTACATTGTGCAATCACTTGTTGCAATCAAGAATTGGTTCACATCATCGTTTTTGCAATAAGAATGTAGAAACTCAGGAATCAATTTGAAACATTTCTTGTGTGGAGTTCATTTACATCATGTTTGTACTGCAGTGGTTCTCAATGAAGCGGCAGCATGCTGTTATAGTCATCGCAGACAACCTTTATTTCACAAAATTCAAGTATCACTGCAGGGTACTTCTATGTTACTTATCATCACTTTATTGATGCTTTTGCTGATTTGACGATTGTTTATTCCCTTTTGTATTCTTCTTGTCACCGCTCATAAGTATGTTAATCGTGATAAATATATTCATAAATCAATGAACTAAAATATTTAAGGATTTCTTGTTGACCAAGTTACAAAAGCAACACTTAACAATAGTTTATTTCTTTCATTTAAACTACAATTCCTTATGAGGTTACTCTGATTTCTGTTATTTTTATAGTTTTAGAAATTGTTGGGAAGAATGGAGTCTATAAAAACAGCTTCACTGATAAACAATCTGTTGTTCATGTTTTTAACTTCCACAGCCAAATATGGAGGGAGGACGCAACTGCTACTCGGATGAGCATTACTTACCAACATTTTTTAATGTCAGTGTTCAATGTTCATCGGTCTGAGCTCTTCTAATAATTTGCAATGGCATCAGTCTCTTTCGTTGCTAACTTATTCGTTCTATGTTTAGATGCTTGATCCAGGTGGAATTTCGAACAGGTCGGTAACATATGTTGATTGGTCTGAAGGAAAATGGCATCCTAGATCATTCAGTGCTCAACATATTACATATAAACTCCTCAAAACCTTGACAGTATGTGATACAAACTATGCATTTTTTATCGGTTCTCTTTTTTCCCAAGAAAATTAGATTTACTCCTAATGTCTACAATTTGTGTGGATGCTCACTACAAAAAATATCTCTCACGAAAATTATTGGCCTTGAAGAGTTACAAAGGCTTCTTTTTAGCACGGCTTACTTTTGGCTTGTCTTCTCCATAAAAGAAGTTAGGTCGAATAATATTTTTTAAAAGATCTTAATTAAGAAACGAGCTTGTAATAAAGAACTTTTAAAAAATTAGTTGAGAGGAGTTTTTAAAATCAAGTAGGAGATCTTTGATAGTTTCATATATTTTTTATTATTTAACTCAAATTTTCCATTCTATAAAAAAAAAAAAATTAAGCAAAAAAGTAACAGTAATCAACAAACAATTTTAGCTTTATTTCTATAGCTCCTATTTTTAGCTAAGCTTTAACTTTAAAGTAACTTTTAATGTCAAAATAAGTCAGGCCAAACATAGCTGAGCCTAAGACTCGAGAGAGAAAAACAAAATGAAAAAAGGAAATTTACTTGACTAGGGTTAGTCCTTTTTTAAGAATATCACTTTATTCCCTACTTTTATCCTTATTACACTACTTGGTTTTTAGGCAGCATTTTTTCTATAATTTTAATGACATAATTTTATTCGATGCAGTCCCTCAATCAAAGTCCACATATTACAAGTGATTCAAAGGTATAAATGATTGAATAAGGACTTCAATATTGTGATACTAATTATGTTTTTCTTTTTATCAAAGAAATGAATTATTGTTTATTTTAAATTTCATATGCTTTGCAGAGAACAGTGTTGATCACTCCTTGCATGTGGAATGGGTCAAAAAGACCTTGTTATTTATTTGCCAGGAAGTTTTATCCAGAAGCCTTGGATAAATTGATGTATCTTTTCGCTAATTCTACTGTATCTTTTGGAAGTTAACATCATATGATTATGATCTTTAGCCTCACCTTGGCTCTTGCACATAACATTTTTGATTTGGTGAAGTCCCACAATCCAGAGGCAATTAGATAAAAATTTATGGGGAGACAAAGAAACTGATTCATTCAAACATTTTTCTTGGCTGGGCCTTGATCACAAAACTGCTCTACTAGCTTTCCTAGAAAGATGGATAGTTTGCAGTTTCTATTTTACATTGTTGTGATTATTTGTTTAGCAACATTGTGGATTTTTCTGTGAGATGAAAGTTTTTGGTGCCCTTTGATAGAGGCATGGAGAAGAGTTGGACCTTTTAGATTTTACTCTGGAAGTTAGATTGTTTTAATGGTTGGAAATTTTCTTTCAAGCTCATATACATTAATGTCATTTTTAGATAAATACATGAATTAAAAGTTTCTTTAATAAATTCTTATGACATTATGGCTTATATGCAAGTTACTTCTATATCAGGTAAACTTAACGATTTTTAAGAGAATGTGTATTAGGTCTCTTTCCAATTGCATGTAAACTTTTGTATGAATAATGCCTCACTTTTGAAGCCCTTCCATTCCCAATACTCCCTTAACCCGACCTAGGGGGATGCATGGCACTCAGTATTCAAATTATTTCCACCTCTTCAATTCACATCAACTAACCAACGATTAAGAAGTAACCACCCATAGAAAGTAAGAGTCAATTTATGTTTCTTGCAAAACAAGGTTTCTAAATCATGCTCAGAGAGAATACCTTTCAAAAGATAAAGGTGATCCACTCAAATTGTTTTAGTTAGACTTCGAAATCAGGATCTCCTAAACAATTGGTCAATTTTTTTTTCTTGAACGGGCTAAATTAGCCCACACAAAATTTGGTGCATGCAAGAATCGAACTAAGACCTTGAAGAAGAACAATTCGTCAAAATTCTTTTGAAAGAGTGGGTGTATATTTATTTATTTATTATAAACACACAAATTGATGCAAAATATATTTTTTTTAACAAACAAAATATATATACTTATGAAAAGAAAATATCTTTTTACATTTTTTTTATTGAAAAAATATAGTTTTACATATTATACTATTTTGATCGGTCAAAAAAATATAATATTTTTTTGAGAGATATGTTCCTAAAATTAATGCATTGATTGGTCAAAAAAATATTATATTAATTTGTTCCTAAAATTATGCAATCTGAAAAACTTGAAACTTGTAACCAAAGGAACAAAAAAAACTTGAAAATGTATAAATATACTGTTTTTATACCCTAAAAATCAAACCGCAGTCAACACTTCCTCTGTTCGCGAACGTTCTCCTTCTCTCACCTTCCTCATCCGCCGCTGCAATGTCCGCTAACGGAAAGCATGAAGTTGGAGAAAGTTCAAAAAGAGTTGATCACAATGGCATATCTCATGATCATCCTCAAAATATTTCAAAGGTGATTTTATTTTGTTCGTTTTTTTTTTTTTAAACAACAAATATTATTAGTGCCTTGCCTTGCAAGGCGCACCTAACAACGAAGAAAGCAAGGATTACACCCAATAGGGAAGCACCAAAAACAAATAAAACAAGGAACAAAGGCTGCCACAGACCAAAAAACAGAAAACGCAAACAAGGACTTAGCAGAGAACCCTCCAAACAGAAACCACCAACCTCCAAAGTCACCGTAGCAAACATTCCCTTGGTTCCAAATCCACACGTAAAACAAACAAGCCGGCTAGTTCAAACGACCCAAACACCACCTCCAAGACAAGACCTTAATTCTTTATTTTTCTCTATTTATTTCAGGATCATTTGAATCAGTTTGAAGAGGTTGAAAAGTATGATCATAGGATTTTGGGAGTGAAACAGGAGCTTATTTTTTGTCATGATTTGAGGTATACTATAGTGGGTTCATTCTTGTTTGATTTCAGACTTAGTAAGCTTTTCTTACTCTTTTCTTTTGGTTTGTCTTGTTTATGTTAGCCCTGGAAGCTTGTTTTTTCTTCCACGTGGTGCTCGAATCTACAACAAACTCACTGACTTCATTCAAAGTCAGTACAGAGTCAGGGGCTATGAAGAGGTAAAGTTTCAGCATAGAAGTTTCTTGATATGACTTAAAACAAATTTTTTTACTGGTGCTTAGTTGTACAACTTACTTGGAATCATCAGGTAATATCACCGAATGTCTTCAAAATGGATCTGTGGGACAAACAACATAAAATGGAACATTATAAAGAGGACATGTTTACCTTACAGGTATTTTGTTTTTTGTTTGCATGTGGTTTTCTAAAAGAGTAAGTGTTGGATGCACTGATGTAGTATCTTTTAACCTTGCTAGTTGAATCATATTTGTGGTTTTATTGGTCTTGTAGACTTGTACTATTTACGTATCTTTTCTCTGTTCTGGCCTTGTAAATCTTGTGCATATATTCGTAAATAATTTTTAATTTTAATAGCAAAATTAAGAAGTATTAATTTGGTCTTTTTTTTGTTAATGAAAACATCTACCAAAGCTTCAGTAGAGGTTTTTATTTTGAACGCAATCAAGTTGTCTAACCAAACTATATATATTTTTGTATGTTTTAGATTGAGAAACAGAAGTTTGGATTGAAAACGAAAGAATTGCCCAGGACAATGCCTGGTGTTTAAGCACAAGGGTCGATCGTACAGAGGTAATTTTCATTTGTATAGACATATGTCTTCATATGGTATCTTAGGGTGTTGAGCTACTCCATAACTTACTGATGAAATTGAGATAATGCACTTGTTGGAGCTTCTTGGTTAATGGATGGACAATTAATTGATTTTGCATGCATTGAAAAATGCATGTCTAGTATGATTTTATATGGCTCCATATTTCCTTACTTACCTATTCACATATAGCTCAAGGGGGTGCTTTATTTATAATATGTACCTTTTCTATATAATATCATTTTGGCATATAGAGCTCAATCATATACCTAAAAACTCTAGCAACCAGAGATTCCGGTTTAGACAAAAAAACTCCGTCCTTGCTTAGCTACATTAGCGAGATTAAAAACTTTGAAATTCCTAAACCCCATTCCACCAAAATCTTTGGGGCATGTTACGTGTTCCCATGCCATTCATTTGATCCCACAGTTGTTACTCCTTCCTCCCCTCCAAAACGCATTGATCATCTTCTCAATATCATCTATAACTGAATTTGGCAGAAGATAAATACTCATTATGCATGAAGGAATAGCCTGTAACACAGATTTGATCATAACTTCCTTACCCGCCTTTGATAATGCTCTTCCCCTCCACGCATTTATTCGATTCCAAATACGATCCTTGATAAAAGAAAAAACGGACCTCTTATCTCTACCAATCATCGAAGGTAATCCCAAATACTTTCCAGTACCCATCAGATGTCAGACACCAATAATACGTGACAAGTCCTTCTGCGCCGCCTCACTCATATTGTGACTGAAAAACACCTCAGACTTTGATAAGTTAATTTCTTGTCCAGATGCTTCCTCATAAGTTTTAAGAATAGTGAGTAAATGTCGTGTTTCCACCACATTGGCCCTGCAAAACAAGAAACAATCGTCTGCAAACAACAGATGGGACACCACTGGTGCGTGATAAGTGTCAAAAAGGAGTTAAATAGACTATATATTTTAGGCACTTTGATTACTTGGTTTGCAAGTTATCTTGTGAAAAGCTCACAAATACTGAAGAATCATTCAATTATGCTTTTCACATCTAATGCCAACTCTTTGTAGGAAAATGCACGTCTGGACACTTGAGAAGCAAGAAAACATGAAGAAATGCAAAGGTCAAACAGAAAGTTGAAGTTACTCGCCTCCAACTCGCCATGGCGAGTAGAAAAAGCAAGCAAAGGCAGGAAGGCATAATTACTCGCCATGGCGAGCACATTTACTCGGGAGGCGAGTTAAGGCGGCCTACCCCTCAGAGCTGACGTGGCAGAAACCCACTGGGGGAAGAAAGCTCAACTCGTCATGGCGAGCAAACCTACTCGCGAGGCGAGTTGAGACAGAACAGGCTATATAAAA
>Ga0315915_1004713_pt1 | contig 17132 bp, 10 predicted proteins | sample MpolbnodulesMG_FD_207738 | JGI IMG/M metagenome (GOLD analysis project Ga0315915, IMG submission 207738) | Medicago polymorpha root nodule microbial communities from Los Angeles, California, United States - branched nodules | ecosystem: Host-associated > Plants > Roots > Nodule | place: USA...
TCCTGCACACTTGAACAAATTGTTTAGCATATCCAATTGATTATTTTTAATACCTTGTTATTGTCAAAACTCAATAGGTGACTTGTGAAACACCCTTGTTCCAACAGTCATAGCTGGTAGTGATCAACATGGATTACTCCAATTAAATTACATCTTTCCAATGAGTTTCATACTAAAGATCTTGGTAAACTTTGTTATTTTAGGCATTGAGGTAGCCCGCTCAATCCAAGGATCGTATTGAAATTTCACAAAGGAAATACGTTGTGAATACTCTTGAAGAAACAAGTCTGTTGAATGCCAAGTCAGTTGATACTTCTTATATGGATCCAAAATGTCAAATTTCTATCTAATTAGGGGGAACCTCTATCAGATTCATGGAGAAATAGGAGATTCGTTGAAAAAATGAATTATCTTACGATCACTCATACTGACATTTCCACCATTAAAACCCTATTTTTTTAGTTGATCATTTTGTTTGAAAAATCTAAAAAAATTACATTCGCTTTTATTTGAATTTTAGAATTTGTAGGTGGTATTTTTTATATTTTTTTATTTTATTTGACAAGTTTAATAATTTTTTACTTTGTTTTTTTGTTATTCTTAACAAAAAAATTTGCAAGTGTTCAAATGAAAGGGGTTTGGATTGATTAATCTAAATCGTAGAACACGTTAGAAAACATACCGATTGGTTTAGAATCCTGCTCTTTACCCAACACATTTTGCTCGCGCCCAATTGAAATACCGAAAATACCCCTACGTTAGTTAAGTAACGCAAGTGTTAAAATCTGCGCAACTTAAGTCACGCAACGTGAGTTAAGTCACGCTGCATGAGTTAACTCACGCACGTTTTTTCACAGCCATTTTCCTTCTATTCTTCTTCCTCTTTCTTTACGATTCCGCGGCAGAGGCAATACGCAATAAAATTCTTCTTCTTCCACACCTTTGATTACCTTCCACAACTTCTTTGCTAGTATTGATGAATGATTGGTAATGAAACTAAATAATTTGAAGAATTTTATTATTTGACGGTAATGAAACAAAATAATTCATTACCTTCACACCTTCGATTACCTTCCAAATCTTCTTTGCTAGTATTGATGAATGATTGGTAATGAAACTAAATAAATTGAAGAATTTTATTATTTGACGGTAATGAAACAATAATTCCTTCACACCTTCGATTACCTTCCAAACCTTCTTTGTTAGTATTGATGAATGATTGTTGACTAATTCGTTCATCTTCCACACATTCGATTACCTTCCAAACCTTCTTTGCTAATAATTCATGTTCTATCGTAAAGAAAGAAGAAGAAGAGAAAAAAATGGTAGTGAAAAACCAGCATGAGTTAAGTCACGCAGAAATATAATGTGCGTGAGTTAAGTCACGCTGCGTGACTTCATGCAGGGGTATTTTCGAAAGTACAGCTGGGCGCTAGTGTTTTATGCTTGGAGATGAGCAGAATTCATTGGTTGACCAGCCCATGCCCGATACGGTTTACAACCCATGTGTTAATACATCAATACAAATTATAACCGACATTCATATATTTATTATTTTTCTTTTTTTTAAGTAATTTTTATTTATTTATTTAATTTAATTATTATTCGATTATATGTGGCTAGTTTTTTTTTTGACAAAAATAAAACGATATTCATTCATTCAAATCGATAAATTACATCAGATACAAAAATCGCTAAAAACGTAAAGGGTGAATCTGCGAACAAACTCACAGCACCTAAGTTAATAGCATAAAACGTCAAAATGCCTACAAATAATATGATAAAACCTAAGTCACCGAAATTCACATGCTTCCGGATTTTCAACGTTGATGCCCAAATCATTGGTTGAATTTGTAATTGACTGATGCCGATCTTTCAATAGGAAATAAACGAACACCGCGATAAGACGCGAAATCAAACGTCGCACAAGACGACGAACAACACAACACCGCACTTAGACGACGAAATCACAAAAAATCACAATAGAAAAAACTTGATATATGTGAAAACCACTTATTTAGATTGAAAGAAAAAGGAAAAAAGATGTCGAGGGTGATTCTAGGTCAAAAAATGACCTAAAACCACCCCTCCTCGATGAACGAAAGAGAAAGAAATTTTAGAGAGAAGTTGGAGTTTCTCTCACTAAAAAATTAGAAAAACACTCACGCCTTGTATCAATGTGGCTAGTTTTTTTTTTTTTTTTTTGTAGGGAATCAATATATGGCTAGTTGAATTGCTGGAATCAATTAAACCATGAACCGAATACCTAGTGTATTTGATCTCCTTTTAATTTTTAATGCGTTAACAAATACCTTTTTCTTTCAGCATGATAAAAGTTAGTTGAGTTTCTTAAAAAAAAAAAGTTAATTGAGATAGATCTAAGAAGTTCATTACAACTCTCAAATTCAAATAACTCTCCGAGGTATATACCTATCACATGTGAAGCCCGGATATAAGATACGATACGATACCGATATGCTGATACGGAAAAATTTCAAAAATCAAGACACGATACGGTTGGGATACGATAATAAAAAAAATTATATAATTAAATGTACAATATAATTATAACAATTTTTTTAATATGCAAATATATTAACAAACACTAGAAACCAATCATAGTCTCGTAGCATATCAACATAAATATAAGTAATACTGACTATTAATAGAGTGATGATTAGTCAATTACATATACAATATATCCCAAAAAGAGCACCATCAATGCTATACTGTATCCAAAAGGAACATTGTTAGTATTATTGTATCCAAAAAAACAGAAATCAAAATAATATAAAAATAATAAAATTTATATTATCCGGTACTCTTCCGATACGTATCGGGAAGTATCGGATAATTATTTTAAAATAAAATAAAATTTAATGATCCGATACTCTTCCGATACGTATCGAAAAGTATCGAGCATGTATCAGTGCAGGATACGCAGGGGATAGAGTACGTCAACCATTTTGAAGTATCTCGGCCATCACTTACAAATACCTTGATTCAACTAATTAATTAACTAATAATTCTTTGTTTCTCCAAAAAAATAAAAGCTAAATAATTATGAAAACAAATATAATTTTGACTAAAACTACAACAAAGACAGCAACATGCGACTACAAATAAAAACATATCCATCCAACGTTTGACTTCACCTTAGCACAACCTCTTTAAGGTAATAATTACACTATGCCTTCAAATCCAAGAAATTCAGATCTTACACACAAAATTAGACACAACCCATTTCATATCTAACCTCAAAATCAAGCTACAATGAAAAAAGTAATGATTTTGATGCTTTTTGTGATTCTGGGTCGTGCTGTTTTCACTGTAGAAGCTGCTTATAAGGCACCATGGAGGATCCACACACTGTTTTCAGTTGAATGTGGAAACTACTTCGATTGGCAGACAGTTGGATTGATGCATAGTTTCAGAAAGGTGAAGCAGCCAGGACATATTACGAGGCTTCTTAGTTGTACTGATGAGCAGAAGAAGAGTTATAGAGGGATGCATTTAGCTCCCACTTTTGAAGTTCCTTCTATGAGTATACATCCTGTAACTGGTGACAGGTAAAGTTTGTGTTTTGATTAGAGTTGAATCAGTTTTTTTTTCTTTTTGGATTTTAGTTTAGATTGTCAGTTATAGTGAGAGAGTAGAGTGAGAGTTTGTTAGAGTGAGAGAAATGAAGTCTTGAATGTTTTTAAAAAATCCATTAATGGAAACCGTCCGGATGTGAGAGAGATGAAGTTGTAGATGCCTAAACGCGGTTGAGATTGGTCTGGATGTATGCATCTAGATACATCCGGACATATCCCGTCTGGATGCATACATCTAGAATAATCTCGTCCGGATTTTTGTGGATCTTTGGAGAGTGTAAAATTTGCAAAATGTAATATAAAAGGGGTTACATTTTAAAAAACATGGCTAAGGGTAGTGAAGCGGCTTCTTGGTCCCGCGGTCGTGTGGCCAACCCTCAGACCCTCTGCTATAGTGATTAATCATTGGTTGAAAGTTTTGCGATAGTGATTAGTCATTGGTTAAACGTTTTGGGATGCACCGGATTTGGGATAAAAAGTATTTAGTTAGGAATGAGATGGGATGTGTTATTATTGCTATTATTAGAGATTGTCCTATGATATTAGTTGCTTTCACTTGTAATTATGTTTTATATTGCAGTTATTGGTATTCCTAAACTTTGATAATTTTGGTATTTGCACATAGATTAAGTAATTACTTAATTGATATGTTTTGTACCAAAGTAATTAACCTTGTAAAAGTCAAATGATATTAGTGATTTTCCTAAGACATCTGTAGTTTTGGTTCAAGACTAAAATGCTTAAACTACCAAATTTTTGGAATTGAGTAAGTATGTTATGTTATAGCTAAATTATTTCAGTGAAAATATCTCTAGATTTGTGCTGAAATCAAATATGGCTGATAACATTTATCGCTGGTTTATATGTTTGTTTTGTGAATTGTGATTACAAGTTACAACCGTGTATTTTTCTCTCCTCGATTTTTAAGGTCTTTCTTACTTCTCAATCATATCTCTCACTTTATCTCTCTTTACTGCTTGTTGTATTTGCCTCAATTTATATGAAAAAAAATCCTTTTGTTGTTGTACTTACCCGATTAGATATTAGGCTGTCAAGATGTTTTTCAGAGGCCTTTTACTAAACATTTTATACAATGGTATCCAATTTTTCGATTTGAATGATGAATGACTTCTCACACATTGTGTTGTACTTATCTACATTTATGTCAGACGTTATTTTAGGCTTTGTTTGGGAGGGGGTTTTGAAGGGAAGGGGGAGTGAGTTATGATAAATTCTCTTATTATTTTGAGAGGTTTTAAAGAAGAGGGAACCGGTTCGGGTAATTTTTAGAAGTCTTTTTTCAGTGCTTTTTCTTATAATTATGCCACATTCAGGAGTTTCTGCTTTCGTCCCAAACATGGTTACCCTTGCCTAAGAAAATTTTCTATTCCTCCTTTATTATAATCTAGGTTATAAGATATTCCTGCCAGTACATTTTGAAGTGGTTTGATCCTTATCATCACGCCTTTCACAGTGTTATGAATTTGAAGTCTTTTTTGATAATGAGATGTGTACATGAATACCAAATCACAAAAGTGAAATCCTTTTCTAACACTATAAGGTAAACAAGACATAAATTCTGTCCATTATGCAGGTACCCTGCCATAAATAAACCTGCTGGGATTGTACATTGGCTCAAACATAGTGAAGATGCAGAAAATGTCGACTGGGTTCTCATTCTGGATGCAGACATGATAATCCGTGGCCCAATTAGACCTTGGCAAATTGGCGCAGAGAAAGGAAGACCTGTTGCAGCATATTATGGGTACTTAATAGGCTGTGACAATATTTTGGCTCAACTCCACACGAAACACCCCGAACACTGTGACAAAGTTGGTGGGCTTTTGGCCATGCATATAGATGACCTGCGAGCTTTGGCACCGATGTGGCTGTCAAAAACAGAAGAAGTTCGGCAAGATAAGGCTCACTGGGGAGCAAACATAACCGGTGACATATATGAGAAAGGATGGATCAGTGAGATGTATGGATACTCTTTTGGTGCTGCAGAAGTGAGTTTTACTCTTGAAATGGTTTTTTAACTCAAGAATTATATCCCCTCCGTAATAAAATAAGTAAAAAACTACATGTATACGTTTTTTTTTATACATAGTGACCATATTCATCTGGCGCTACATTTCTAGTTCTTGTATTGTTTAACTTTCACTAATTGTTTTCCTTTTTACCTTCTTCTTTTTAATAATTTCCTTTCAATGTTCTTCAATTGTTCACAGGTTGGGCTCCGACACAAGATCAATGATAACTTAATGATATACCCTGGTTATGCTCCCCAGGAGGGTGTTGAGCCAATTCTTCTTCACTATGGGCTGCAATTTAGTGTAGGGAATTGGTCATTTAGTAAGGCTGATCATGACGACGACGACATTATTTATAATTGTGGACGGCTCTTTCCTCAACCTCCTTATCCTAGAGAGGTATAGAAAAAAGTATCTATTGCAAGAAAATTGTGTCTTGTAGAATATCAGGTTCTCTCATTTTGTGACATAATGATATAACTTCGATGAAAAATATTCAAGTGAAATTGAATTTTGTTGAAGAAAATTACAAATCTCAAACTTTTTATCAATGAATAAAACAACTTCGTAAAATACAGCAGAAAATCAAACTCATACCGGTTTCGAGGGATCAAGACTCTACCTCTAACAGAAATCCCTTCAAAAATAAAAAATCCCTTCCAGAAACACCTATTTTAAACTTTTCCTGCTTATTTACAATTACATCCCATTTGATTTAGTTTTTATGGAAAAATCAAATTTAAATATTTGTAGGTTTTTTGTTATGTTCTTGAAAAACGATCAGAATCTAAAAAATGTAGATTTCGGATTATTTGGAGAAGTTACTCTGAGTAGCTTTTTGAAAAACAGGTGAAATACGACTGTTTCACAATAAAAAGTTTTTTTCCTTCTTCAAACTGTTACCAAACAAATCACTTTTTTCAAAAGCTTAAACAAACAACCTCTTAATGGTCTATTGGATTATCTACACTTGTTCTCTTTTGACGAGTACAGTCAATTGTCTGTAGGACTCTCTCAATTCCCTTAATTTCTTATTTATTCTTTTATAATTCTCTTACTTTTCTGCTAGAAACAAACTTAAATGCTAATCTTCTACATCCATCCATGTTCCTCCTAACATAGGCCCACATTTGAATTTATTCTAGCATAAGGTTTTTCACAGTTTATACTTAAATTGAAAGTTTTTTATTGCAGGTGAATGTCTTGGAAACTGACCCAAATCTACGACGAGGACTACTTTTGAGTATAGAGTGCATGAACATTTTAAATGAAGGTCTTTTGTTACACCATGCATCAAATGGCTGCCCTAAACCACCATGGTCTAAATACTTGAACTATTTAAAAAGTGGAACCTTTGCTAAACTAACTCGACCGAAATATGCGACTCCTGCTACTTTAGAAATGATGGAGGATAAAATTCAAGAACAGGTTGATCTTGATCCTGCCAGGCCATATCCGAAAATCCATACTGTTTTTTCCACCGAATGCAGCTCATACTTTGATTGGCAGACAGTAGGACTTATGCACAGTTTCCATTTAAGTGGACAGCCCGGAAATATCACTAGGCTTCTTAGCTGCTCCGATGAGGACTTAAAGCTATACAAAGGTCGTAACTTGGCTCCCACACATTACGTTCCTTCTATGAGTCAACATCCGTTAACAGGCGATTGGTAATTATGTCTGATTCAATTTTCAATTATGTTATGTTTACCTTCTTAGTTTGTTAATTATTCGTCATTTTTGGATTGACATTTAGTTAGTGACCCTTGGGACTTTGGTGTCAACATTAGTGGTTAATGTTAAGAGTCCCACATCGGATAGGTGATGACCTGGCAATGTGTTTATAAATGGGGGCAATCCTCACCTCACAAGCTGGTTTTGTTAGGATGAGTTAGGCCCCAAATTTCTAAGATGGTATCAGAGCCTCTCCAAGATCCATTGGGCCACCTGCTATCAGGTTTCCGCTATCAGGCCACCCACCATTTATGATTGTTAGAATGAGTTAGGCCCCAAATTTCTAAGAGTTAAGTCAAGCATTAAATGAGAAAAGGACTAACTTTGAGTAAATAGGAAATTTCGTACTTGAAATTGCAACCATCAGTCAAATTAGTCCCTGGTTTTTACAGAAAGACCCTCCCCCTTTGTTTAGTTCCGCCATTAGAGAGCATGGCATTGCATGCAAAATGAAGATGTTGCAGTCCATTTGGACTCAACATCACTGTCACATCTCCAAGGATGCGATTTCCTTTTATAATTTGTTCGTTAAAAGTTAGGAGTCATTAGCTGGCTATTTTAAACTAAATTTGCGAACAAGATTTTACAATATGAGATCAAAAGATAAAGCTTGAGTAGAAATTTACTTTTGAAATGAAAAATGAAGTCGGTCTAGGTTGATTTTTTCTCTGATTTATACTTCTTTTTTAATTTTGTGCTTCCTAACATTCAAACCATATTATTTATTGGATGTGATAATTATGTACCTTTGTTGCCCTAAATATTAGGATCTGAATTTAGTCTATCGATATTTTGTGGTATTCACATTAAACATAATTTATTATTTCCTTTGTATAGCTGCTCTTTGTTATCACTGTGTAGACTTCCGATTTCGTCTAAGTTGGGAATTATAAGAATGTTAACCATAGTCTGTATCAAAGATATTAAAAAATAATTGTTGTAACTGTTGCCTAGGGGGTTAATACCCTTACACTAAGGGTGTGTTTGGATGGAGGGTTTAGGAGAGGAAGGGAGGGGAGGGTTTACATTTCATTTTTAAATTACGAACACTATGAAATGTTTTTAAAAATCTTAACATATTAACATGATAAACGATCATATAATACTTCAATCACACTTAATTTATTTTAGAAAAATATGTTATATAGTCTGTAATTTAAAAAAGAAAAACAAACACTCCCCTCCCTTCCCCTCCTAAACCCTCAATCCAAACACGCTCTAAAGGTAGTTATAGAACGGTTAGGGAGAGTAATTGAAAGGCATCAATTGTTTGGAGAGAGAGAAAGAGGAGAAGTCAGGTTTCTCGCAATGGAGAGAATTTCATTCTGTTGTACTTTTTCTAAATGTTCAGTATCAATTGATACGAGTGCGTTGGTGCACAAAATGGTGGTTTTTTAATAAAGATTCCTTACTCATTTGTCCGAAACTCGGTTCTTATTCAATTATTCATTTTTGGCTCATGTTTGGTTTTTCTTGTTTAAATTATACGACTAGCTTACTCCACAGTACCTAATGTGAAGTTACTGAGAGTTGATCACATTTAAATGCTTTATATGATGGTTTATTTAGACTTTAGAAAAATAAGTTAATTTCTCTCTATTTCATTTCAGGTACCCAGCAATTAATAAACCAGCTGCAGTCCTCCATTGGCTTAATCATGCAAATATTGATGCTGAATTCATAGTGATTCTTGATGCCGATATGATAATGAGAGGCCCAATTACACCATGGGAATTCAAAGCTGCAAGGGGCAAGCCTGTTTCAACACCCTATGAGTAAGCCCGATGAACTTGATTTACCTTTGTGAGATCTGTTAATTTTTTTAATCTTTATTTTGGTTTCAACGACTCTAGTAGCGAAACTCACACACTAAGTGTGGAGAAGAGGGGTATTGCGGGTCGAACCTGCTCCCCTGCACATCAAATGTTGGTGCAATCATTAACCATCTGACCTGCTCTTACTGGACAGAGTTGTTAGTTTTAATGTATCCATACACAACATTTTTAATTTGCATGAGTGTGATGTTTCTATTTTTTGTTTTTTTACATGCTAGCTACCTTATTGGCTGTGACAATGAGCTTGCAAAATTACATACTAGTCATCCTGAGGCCTGCGACAAGGTTGGTGGCGTAATTATTATGCATATAGATGATCTGCGCAAATTCGCTTTACTCTGGCTGCATAAAACTGAGGAGGTTCGAGCTGATAGAGCTCATTATGCCAGAAACGTAACAGGAGACATTTACGAATCTGGCTGGATTAGCGAGATGTATGGTTACTCGTTTGGCGCAGCCGAGGTATTTTGTTTTTCAATTCTTATTGGTTGTCAGTCATACTCTACTGACCATTTCATCTGAGGACAGGCATAGGAAGTTGACACAGTTTGAATAAAAAAGTTAAATCATGCTGACGTTTTTATATTAGCCCTGATTGGATAAATTACTTAATTAAGCACTTATAGCATAAAGACTTATCACACAAAGGCTTATGTATAAGATGAAAACAACTTATGGACATGTCATAAACTGTTTCTATAAGCACTTCCAAACAACCTCGCAAGTGCTTATGCCAATGGATAAGCTCAATTAAGCTAATACAAACTAATCCAACATGGAAATGGTTTCCTGATTGAAGTATCGTGGTTCATAAATCGTACTATGTGTTCATATTTAACATGGTTGTTGAACTGTGCATTGGTATACTAATATAACCATTAATTATATTGATGCAGTTGAAATTAAGGCATACTATAAACAGAGAGATAATGATATATCCGGGATATGTTTTCGAACCTAGCATAAAATATAGAGTTTTCCACTACGGATTGCCATTTGGTGTTGGGAACTGGAGTTTTGACAAGGCCAAATGGCGAGAAATCGACATAGTCAACAAATGTTGGGCCAAATTTCCAGAACCACCAGATCCATCAACTCTTAACCGTGACGATGAGAAGAGTTTACAGCAAAACCTTCTCAGTATAGAATGTATCAAGACACTGAATGAAGCACTGGATCAACATCATGAGAGAAGGGGGTGCAATGGAGATAGTTCCTTGTCCACATCAAAAGGGGTCACTAAAGAGGAAAGTGTAATCTCAAAGAAATTTGATGTAAAAGGAAAACATATGTTAGAAAATGATTCAGATGAATTTGCTAATGTTCATAATGATAAAATGGGGATACCTAGTTCTTTTAGGTTTTGGGTGTTATTTTTCTGTGTATTTTCTGGATTAGGTTTCTTGGTAGTGATTTTTTGGGTGCATTCAGGTCATAAAAGAAAAGGAATGAAAATGAAACACCATAGAGTCAGAAGAAGAAGCTTGTATACATGATGCATTTTTTAGCCTTGATGTACCACTAGTAATTTTTGCTTCTTCTATATTGCTTATTTATTTTTTCATCTATAAAAATAAATTGTTTTGTAATGAAAATTGTGTAATGAAAACTTATTTTTTTGGCCTTGATGTACCTGTAGTATTTTTTTGGCCTTGATTATACATAATACGTTTTTGGGTTAATAATCATTTTTAGTCTTTGAATGTGTAACGAGTGGTCATAATAGTCACTACATGTATCAAAATTGCAAAATAATATCTGATTGTAAACTTCGTTTCAAAATAATATCTGATTGTAAACGTCGTTAGTCAAACTAGTCTATGAGATTGAAATAGTCTCTTAATGTTGACAATAACTCTTTTTGTATAGGGCTTGATATGATAATAAGTACTTATACGACAATAAGTAAATGCATTGAGAGACTAATATGACAAAATTAAAGGAATATTTTAACGTAAGGGACTATTTTGAGTATTTAAATACATTCAAGGAATATTGTGGTTACTCATTACACGTTAAGGGACCAAAATACATTTTTTCTGGCCTTGATGTACCTCTAGTTCCTATCGAAATTTTAATAAATTTTGATAATTGAACTTAACATAAATTGTGTAATGAAAATTGGCACAGGATGGTCTTTCTTTAGAAAATGTCAAAAGGAAAATGAAGTGTTTTAAAATAGAGGCCCCGGGGATTGAAATTCTCACCATTCAAAATTCTCTGATCAATGATTAAAGGAAAAGTACTCTCTAATCAGGGTTTTGAAAAGCCATATGGACTTCATCAATTTTTGCGAATTCCATTGCCTCTGCAATTAAATATCTATACTTTTTTATTAAGGTAAAGATTCTCATTCAATTAATAACACAAATAACAGAACAAATTGATTGAACAAGTTGTGTTTGTGCATTTACTTTATTAAGATAACAAGTTAATATTTTAAAGTATAATGAAACAAGGCCGGTCCAAAAGTGAAACGGGTCAAACCATTGATATTTGTCTAGTTCTTAAAAAAAAAAAAAAAATCGTTTTAGGTTTAAAAGTTAGAGAGTAATTTTAGAAAAATGATCGTGTGTTTCCATAAAACTTATTAAAAGCGAGTTCAAATCTCATGTGCCACAACAATATTATTTCTTGGGTTTGCAAAAAATAAAGAAAAGAATATACTAAATGGTTTAGCGATATATCAAACTCAGATTAAAAATTCGCTTTAGGTCTTCAAATGTGTTGACTGGTCCAGCTATGAAACCAATCGTATTGACATGTATTCCTCATAGCCGCGCAAATAAGGTATAACAACCGTTATAGTGAGCTCAAATATTTTCTCTAATGCTTCGATTAATATTACGAGGTGTACGATCCAAGACAAACTGAGGGATTATGCCACCAAAAATTCAACTCAAATGATAAACTAAAATCCATACCATTTAATCAACCAAAATAAAATAAAATCAAACTATTGTTCCAGACAAGTCTCCTTCTAGCCAATCCAACAACATATTGTCCAAGTCCGACATCAAGGCCTCCTCAAAATCCTCCGTGGTTACGATGAAATTATTGGCTGTCGCCGTTGTTGTCTCGTTTCTCCTTGAACTCATCAAACCACTGCTTGATGCTCCATTCGGTTGTTGTTGGCTATTGAAGAAATTAGTTGCTTTTTGTTCCTTGACATCTTGAGGAAATAAGAGTTGTATTGTGTTCCATAGAATTGTGTTCACATTGCAAGAATCTTCATTGCTTCAAAAAAATATGAAGAATTGACAAAAGAAATCAATGCTATTAGCAATCAATAACAAGATTTTAATTAAATTGTCGCAACTGCTATTGCAGGTCTATATCATTTAAAATATCCTTTAATTCTATATATGAAAGGAATATAGAAAAATAGTTTACATGAGTGTGCTTTTTTCTAACATCTACCTCGCGGCATTAAAATGCGGATTTTTAGATGATTTAAAGTCATGGTCCAACTGTGACCTGATGCGGTTGCAGACTCTGTTGCAACCGCATTGCGGATGCATCACTTGACGTGATGCACAATTTAAGACCATAGTCAGAAATATGTGAATTTGTAAAGTAAAAAACTGTATAAACAAACACCTTGTAATCTTTTGTCTGCACATAGGACACTTGTCGTTAAACTTCTTTTGGGCCGATAGCAAACATTGTCTACAAAAGCTGCAAAATTATAGATTATAAATATAAAATCTAGGAGATTATTGATAAATTAAAAATTAAATCGCGTATCATATATCTAACATAATTTCAATTGCACTTAAAAGAATGCTTCAAAAATATTTCTGGTCATGCAAATAATTATTTTTTAGTATGCAAATAATATTGTGTGTGAAAGTTTCACTACTTAGAACCAACCCTTGTTATATTTTCAAATATGAAAAACATATGTAAACCCTAAAAATTTGAGACACGTGAGTCTTTATGTTTTGTCTCATGATGACTTGATACGTACCTGTGACCACACAAAGTGGTAGTTGGCTCAAATAATTCATGCAAACAAATCTGCAAAAGTGAAACACAAATCGCTATCATATATCTAAAAAAAAAAAAAAAAGATTGAATCGACAGAATATGGTTTTATGAAATACCAAAATTAAGTTTATTTTTATAGGCAAAAATAGAGAGGTTAGGCATCAGGGAAAGCTGAAACATCCCAACTAGGTTGGGACCCAACAGCACCTCCCATACTTTGCCGCCTCCCTAATACGTAATAATATTATTATTAAAGAAAGGAAAAATCTGTACAGAGAAATATTAAGTCACTTCTTACTGCGCAGAGAAACTCCTCCCTGAGTTGATCAATGAAAGGAGGAACAGAATGGCGGGAAGATGAACCAGAGTCCATCTTAGTACTACTGAATCCAATCGATGGTTGTTGAGAACGGTGGAGGATTTTCTGGTTTTATGCAATACTATATAGAGGGGTGGTGTGGCAACTGGGACAGATTTATCAAGAATAATAAAATAAGGGTTTTTCTCATTGAATGAAAAAAAAGTTTTATGATAAAATATTACAATTATAAAAATATCATTACTATTTCTAATTTTCCTTCAAAAAAAAAATTACTATTTTTAAACTATATTTCTATTTAGAATATTTTTACGATTTGTTCTTTATTTATTTTTATTTAAAGGAATATTTGTACTTTAATTTAAATACATGATTAAGAAATATGGTTTGTATTAACCAATTAAATCATATATAGAGTAATGTCAATATTTAGTATTTTCTTACTTAATATTTGTTATATTAAAACTAAGAGATTATCATGACATGGTAATATTTGGTTAAATTTCATGGACATCATACTTTTATTCTTTTTTAATTTTGAATGACAGTATGGTAAAACATTTTATTAGAGGACATCTATCTACATCTATTTGTTTATATAAATTTACAAACGTAATATATTGTTTGTTCTTTTTATAGTTTATTATTCTAAGCCTTGGTCATTACGATGTATTTGGAGTTAATTGTATTTTAAATTTATATTTGAAGCATGCACACACTTCATAGGATTAAGCACAATCAACTTTGAGAACAATGCAAATATATGTAAGGTCTGGGGTTCGAACTCCGCCCACCACAAAAAACACAATGAAACACATACCATGATCGGCACAAAAACAAGCCCTACCAGACCCCCGAAGGTTGTCAACATACGCACCAAATCATAAAGTCAATATGGACAAACTTTTAATTAATTGAATATTTAAATGGCGTATATTATTTTATGTGAAGTTTTTCTTTCGTTTTCGTTATGTAGTTCCATGTTTCACGTTTCCAAAACAAATTCAAATCTTAATATGATATTATAAAAATATCATTAGTATTTCTAATTTATATTTCTATTTAGAATATTTTTAGGATTTGTACTTTATCTATTTTTATTTAAATGTCAATATTTAGTATTTTTTTTACCTAATATTTGTTATATTAAAACTAAGAGAATATCATGACATGGTAATTTATATATATATGAGTTTTGCTAGAAGCAATTTATGAAGGTTTCTCTTAACAACCGACATCTCAAGGTGTGATTTCCACTTTTTAGTTATAACTTTGCTAAAAGACACTTTCATAAAAATTAGTTGGTGTCTTTTAGCAAATGCTCATAGAATAACTTGCTAAAAGACACCTTCATAAAATGTGTCTTATAGTCAAGACACCTTCATAAAATGTGTCTGAGAGAGAGAGAGAGAGAGAGAGAGCAACAGTGTTTATAGTAGTTCACCCTTGTTCGTCCCCGCTAAGGGCTACTTGAATACAATGTTTACAAGAGTTCCTTCAAATTAAATCCCTAACTTTTCAACTCCTATGTAAAACACGCCCCCAAGTGTAACGCCCTGGATTTTCATCCAAGACATTAATTAAAATTTATTCATTCTTTAAAAAAAAGGTGAGACTATATTTTTTTTCAAATTGATGCATATATATATATAAATCTAAAGACTATCAACGCAACACACATTTGGTCATTATTTCTATTTTTATTTTTAATATAATAATTATTTGATTTCATTTACTCATTATCATGAGGTATAATTCAACACCTAACTACTTCTCATTCTTGCTAAAAATGGTTACATGTATGCAGGGCCGGCCCTAGGCATAGGCTGGGGGTGTGACGGCCTAGGGCCGTTGCCGGAAAGGGGTCCTAAATTTTTTTTTTACAATAGAAATATTTGGTTTTTTGGGGGTGTGTATATTAAAGTTTACTGAAAGGCCGAAATTTGTTGAAAGGCTGTACTGAAGTCTTTTAATGTTTATGGCCCTTTTGTCTCAATTTGCTATATATACCCCCTTGTATAGAAATATTTCTATATACACCCGACCTATAAATTTTTTAGTTTTTTTAATAATGTGCCAAAAAAATTCTTATTGAATAAATTTGTGATATTTTTTTGGACCCTTTGTTTCTAATAATGTGCCTCACTAATATAAATATATTGGTCATATTTATTATCCAAGAAATTGGAAATTTTATAATAAAACAAATTATATTTTAGTTGAAAATTAGCTTACTAGAGAAATTAATCTTAATATTGTCTTTGAAAGGTTCCAAAAAATTAAATTATATCATTATGCTAAATCATGTGAGACGAATTTAGGATCATGTGAGACGAATTTGGGAGCCCTTTTCTCATATTATGCACAAGGCCTGTAAAACTCTAGGAACGCCCTGCATGTATGATGAGAATTGTCTTGCCAAAATCAATGTATATAAATGTCATGAATGATGCACGTTAAGCTCAAGAGGAAATCATGCATGTCTAAAAGGAAGAATAGAATGGGTCAATCATCAATTAAATCGGTGCAACATAATATTTTGTTTTTATATCCTATAGACATAAAATAAGTTTTTAAATAAATAAAAATAAAGAAAATTACTAAAAAGAATAAATATAAATTTTATAAAGTATCGGGACGTTACACCAAACTTCAAGTACCCCTTGAATTTGGTGCTTCTTGAATCTTCAGATCCTTGAATTACCTGTGCACTCCTTCGAACTCTTCACTCGAGTCTCCAATGCTACGTCCGGTAAACGAACCCCTTTCAATTTCAAGAACGGTTAGAAAGACCCCCAAGCCCTTTGGTTGTGGAATGAGATTATTCACTTCCTTTGAAGCCTTGATTAAGCCCAATAAATCTTCTTGAGCGAACCAACTTACAATCCCTACTAGCACCCTAGAGAATCTATACACTCAAAGAACAAAGTGATTCTAAGAAAAAGTGTTTAATCTTGAAGAATATATGAACAATGAGTTTTTGAGACCTAGAGAGAATAGTTGCAAATGATTCAATACTTTTGGAAAAGAGGAGAGAAGTGTATATATAGTGAAGGGTGAAAGACTCATTTTTCGCACAAATTTAACAGATTGAATCGATTGACTAAATGCTTGAATCGATTCAAATAGCAAAGAGACAGACCAGAGAAGTATGAAGGATGATACGATTCAAAACATATTTGAGTCGATTCAAGTGTACCTAGGATGAAGATTGATGAGCAAAACCGCAAGTGTACGGTTCTACCGAAGTAGTAAAAAGAGAGTATCGTTCCAACAGGGAGTTGTTCAATTTAATTAACCTTTAGAAGATGATTAGAAGAAAGTTTAGTTGTAAAGATTGAGTTTTTATTAGTTTAAAAGAATAATAATAAAGAGCGTCTTAGGATTATTGGTTCATCATAATAACAAATCCTTCACAAAACAAACCCTAATCCTAAACTTTATATTCAACCTACTTTCTAAAGACAAGTTTCTCTTTAGCGTATCAAAGCTTCTTTCGAAATGCAGTGAGTGTGTTCCTCTAGCAACCACGCCTATTCTCATGGTTGATTGCTATTAGAATCCTTGAAGAACGAAACTTTATATGTCTCAAGGTTTGCTAGACTATTCTCATGTTTCGCAACCC
>Ga0315915_1004714_pt1 | contig 17124 bp, 10 predicted proteins | sample MpolbnodulesMG_FD_207738 | JGI IMG/M metagenome (GOLD analysis project Ga0315915, IMG submission 207738) | Medicago polymorpha root nodule microbial communities from Los Angeles, California, United States - branched nodules | ecosystem: Host-associated > Plants > Roots > Nodule | place: USA...
GAGGGACAAATCCCATCTAGGACACTCATGTCCCTCAGCATGATTCATCAAGTACCCATCAACCAACGTTATGGTTATCCTTTTACAGACAACGTTAGAATGGCAACAAAGCACTTGAGTCCACATGTAGGGATCATAGTGGTTTTAGGTCTAAGAGTGATATACACTATTATCATTGTGAGAATATCTTATGACAATTTCATAACATACTATGTAGTATTCTCACGGTGGGTCAATCCAGTATAAATATTACTCCTAATATTTATACCTATGTATAGACTTAATATCTCATATCTATGACACATGAGATACGGTCCTCAGTCTACATACATAATAGTCTCGACGCTTTATTATTATCCTTATTCATATTAAAGCTTGACTATAGATATATTTAAGAGTAGCGTTCTTTATGATAATGTAATCTCATGATTAAGTCACACTTAACATATTATTACATGAACTATCTATTTTAAGGACTTTATTAACATTACTATAAATATAATAAAGATTGCCATATATTTATTCAATAATAAAACTCATGATACATAAAATAAGTTAAACATAAACTATTGGCCTCTAGGGCTTACACCAACACCCCTTTCAGGTTTTCATTCCCCCGAGACGATTATTTTTGCCTAAGCCTCACTTTCAGGTTTGCGACTTACTGAGATGTTCTTATATTTTTAGACAAAGTATTTCTTGACCGCATCGGCATTCAAAGGATGTGCGAGTTCGTCACCATCCATAGTCGCAAGAGTCATTGCAACAACAGAAAAACCTCTCTTGAAAAGATAATGTTTTTTTGCACAAGGTCTCCTTCACGGGGACAAACTTTCTTGTCAAAAGCTTGTTTCATATCTCTTTTGATATAATTGTCCGTGACATAAGGTAGTAATGCGTTTAAGTTCAATCAAGCTTGGCTTTCATCGGGAATCTCATTGTTGGGACTTCGACCTCCACGGGAAGCACGACCTCCATGTCGTATATTTAAGAAAAAAGGGGGTTGCCCCTATTGAAGTGCGCACTGAAATACGATACCCGTGCTAAGAGAACGGTATCATCCCATGTCAGTCTTTATAAGTAAATGCCATCTTCTGAACAATCTTCTTGATATATTTTTTGTTTGCAGCATCGACGGCTAAGATGCCCTAGTAGGCGAGAGATCTCATCAGGAATCTCTTCGTCCTCCCCTTCTTCAGCTTCGGACACAGGGAACTCAAAGTTGGGAGAGAGTAAAGGGTTAATGTGTTCAACGGGTTTATCAGTGTTTAATCTACATTTATGTTTGATTTTAAAAAGTGAATGATTGTATGTAGACATTTGGAAATGATTATTCATTTAGGTTCTTTGTATTACCATTTTTTCTAGAAAAAACACAAAATAAAAACAAAGTCGGGATCAAAACGAATTTTTTATAATGATGGGAATACATAAAGCTAAAAGCCCTACACAAGTTCCCTTTCGTCTCGGGCAGGATGAAAGGATTATTTTTGAAAAACAGAAAACAAACAAACACATTATTTGAGCAAATGAGTAGCGAAAGGAACATCAACAGCGACCCAAATGCGGCTAAACACTCCATGGGACACAACACTAGGTACCATGATTCGGTAGCGGGTTATCTTGCACGATCGGATTCAAATCTTTGAAAGACAAGATATTAGCTTCGATCAGCTTCTGGACTTTGATCTTCAAAGAAAAACAGTGCTCAACATCATGACCTGGTGCCCCTTGATGGAAGGCACAGGAAAGGTCAGGTCTATACCGAGCTGACAATCTTTCAGGAAACAGAGGAGGCGCTTTGGTTTGGACAAGGTTCTTCTCAAGCAAAATGGGAAGCAACTCTGCATATTTTATAGGAATTAGATCATATTGTGGCGTCCTCTGAACACGATTTTGTGGGGCGAACTGTTGGGGAGCCTGTTGTCGAGGATGTCGTTGATACCATTGATGATATTGTTGTTGGGGCCTTTGCTGGAAATGTGGCGGATTTTGCGCAACCGCCAACAAAGCTACCAGGGTACTCAACTTCTCTAAGTCGCCCCACATTGTTGTCACCTCTTCACGAAGCTCGTGGATCTCTTTCTCGATCTTATCCATTTCCGTTTTAGTGTTTGCACGAGTGTTGTAGGTTCAAGTTGGCTATGGACGAGGACGTCGGGCCTCTTTCTTTGACCGAGGCAGATTGACCTTTTGTATGAAAGATCAAAGTGTGAGACTCTGACTTTTGAAACTATGAATGCGGAATGATGCACGATGTTTATGAAAAAAATGGACAATTTTATTTTACTTTTGAAGGACTTTTAAAGCAGTTGTAAACATCACAAAGAACCTTGATTTATTAATAATTTTAAAAGATTACAATCAGTTCTCTTTTTCTTAAAAGAAAAAACAGAGCCAAGTGACATACCCGTGACATTTATAAGACAACCTATCTAAGTCCTTTGAAATTAATGAGAAATTTTTATTTTATGAATGCATGCATGCATGATTATGCAACAAAAACATTGAAAGCATAGTTTTAAGGTTTAGGTCCACAATGATGGAGTCAAGGGTAAGAGACCCCGTATGGTAAGGACTATGGTTTCATTTGTAACTGCATTACGGGTTCTACCAAGTTCCCAAAGTCATTGACCCCTTCTGGTTATTATTGGCTTTCAGGACTGACTCCTGGTCCAACACTATTCACAAGAAAGTCTCATTTAAGTGTAGTTTCGGGTGTCGACTAATTTCAACACTACTCATATTGAAAAGTAATAACGCTGACACGACTACTCGTGACGACAAAGTAATACCTTCATGATGCCTCCACTTAGTGGGGGTTATATCACATGTACTCAAGGCTCAAGACTACTCTTGGGATGACACTATGATTATATCACCATCCGATCTTATTTGTTTTCCTCAAGTCCGGGTAGGAGACTTATCTCACCACTCATGAAGTAACTAAAACACATAAGCACGTATTTACATTTTTCAAGAAATTATAGCACAAAAATAAATAAAATCAAGATAGGCTCAACTCTCTTAGGGGATCATCCCTAGTAAAGTCGTCATTTCTGTCGCGATGATTTTCAGATATCAAGCTATTGCTTAGCGTTGACTTACAAATTTAGGTTCACCACCGAGCTTGAATTTTTTCCAAGAGAAATAGAGAAAAGTTCGAATAAACCCACATTTTTTTAGAGATCTCAGGTTTGTGGGTTAGTTACGTAAAAGGAAGGTATTAGAACCCTAAACGTCCATAGTATTCTATATGAACCTCTTGCTTTTATTTACTTTTTGGATAAAATTATTTATTATTTGCTTTTAAAAAGATTAATGTGATGAAGGGAAAAAAAATATTTTTTATTTATTTTTTTGGTTTGGAAAGACGAGGTCTTTTGCCTACGTACCCATGACGGTGAGGGATCAAAACCACGTAGTTGAGGGTAAAAAGCCGTGTGATTTGTTTGATTTTTTTTTATTTTTTGAAAAGGTTTTAAAAATAAAAGCCAAATGGCAAAGAGGAAATTTGTTTGTTTTTATTTTATTTTAAGAAAGGGTTTAAATATACTTAAATGTATTAAAGTTTTTATTTAAGAAAATTAAAAAGGAAAAAACCTCTTGATAAGAATCAAGGTTTTTTAGGAAAAGAATTCTTTTTGAAATTTGTTTTTGAATATTTGAATGTTTTTGGTTTATTTATTTATTTATTAATTTTAAAGGCTTAAAAATTAAAATGACGATGAATTAAATGCGAGAGAATTCCGTAGTGACACTAGGTCAAAACGAATCTCATTTCCTTTGGTTATAAACTAAACCTATTTTTTTTTTTTTTTGCATTTTTCAATATATAAAAGCTGATTAAATTAATAAATAAAGATGATGCATGCTTTTCTTTATATTTACAATTTCCCTAAATGAGGGAGAAGAGAAGAATAACTCGCCAACACAAGCTAAATGGGGGAGAAGAGAGAAAAATTCTTTAACAACTCAAGAGAACTTGGTGCCTATTAGTGAGGAATGAGAGCTTTATTTGTTGGTTAAAAGATTGATGAAAACGGAAAATTGGTTTAATGGATTTTGATGAGGATTGAATGTGATTTGAATGAGTTTTGAAATAGGAAAGTTGACACCTGACTTTTGCCATGAATGGTGGCGCTGGCTAAAAAAATGTCGGACCCCTTTGGACACTTTTTAATATTTTTTAGATTAATAAAAATAAAATAAAAAATAGAAAATGAAATAAAATAAAAGTAAAATAAAATTAAAAGACTGAATAATAAAAAAAATAAAAAACTAAAATAATAATAAAAATAAAATAAAATAAATAAAAAGGTGGGCCCGAAACGAACCAACGAAAATGAGTTATTTTAGGATAGCTCTCTGCCTAAATTTTTCTCGAAAAGACAAAACATTCCGGGCCAAGAGACAAAGTGAAATGGGATCTTAAGTCAAAAATTGGGGTATGAAACCACCCACTTTCAAAATCAACTCGAAGAATCAAATATTCCCTTTTATACTTTTTTTCGCGAAATCTACCATCTCATATCGCTCTTTAAGGAGAAAAAAAAGAATTCATCACCCTAGACAATCTCACCGCAAGAACCTTTGAAACACGTTTATAGAAGCTCCGTAACAAAGAAATTGGACAAAAGTCCATCAATTACAAAAGAGAGACAGAGTTTTTTCCTCTTAAATGCATAGATATATAATAAAAATAATGAAAAAATAAAAAGTCCAATTGTTATGAATTGTAAAACTTATGAAGATTGTAACCACTTTAAGATGGAAGCTGGTAAATTTGAATATTGTTGTGTCACACCAAAACATTTATGTTTTTTTATATTATTTTCAGTTTTGTTTTTTTTATTATACCCTTAACAAACTTGACTTTAATAATTCTATTTGTTGGTGTCATTAAAATATATATGAATTTTTAAAAAAAAACTATAATAATGCTATATCATTGGTGTCATTAAAACATATAAGAATTTATATTATATTATTAATATTGTTGGGTAATTTAAAATGATAAACATAGTTCATTAAAAAAAACAACGTTCATAATTTTTATGCATTATTGCAATAAGAAAAAGGTGTGCAGACAGACACAAATTGCTTGTCTTAACATTAGTAAAAAGTATTGCTTGTAAGATTTATTTTCTTTTTTTTTTACAAAATTATAAATTTTTTTGATGAACATTCTATAATCTTTTCAAAAAATTAAAATAATTAAGGCAGGCCCATTTAGCCCGTGGCCCGTATAGGGTCGTATAGTTTTTCTCAAGTCCATATCTAAATAGAGATTTTTAGCCCAACCTGATAAAGTCTAATTTCTGTTAGGGTAGGTCGGGTAAGGTAACCCATCTTGACACCTATATATGTTATAGATTGATATATAGATTTTCACAACCTTTTTGCTAGCAGCAGCCGGAGCTACCCACAAACACTTTGTTTTCTCCTTCCACCACATCTAATCACTTTCTCATGATCAATCCTAGAAATTTATGAGAAGAGAGAAGATTACTTGTTACATTCAATATCATCTCAAAACAAACGAACCAAACACTTCAATACGTGAGCCTGGAGTTTAACTACAGAAAGGTATGCAGTATTTTGATTTATTCGTTAGATCTGATTTGGCTATCCTCTTCTCTCTAGTTCTAATTTATACTAAACTGTAATTTCTTTGCTGCAGCTTCATTGTAGAGATCTGATGCTAATCCTTGATCATGATGATTTTAATTTCTTGTCGTCATCTACAATCTCCTTTCTTTGGAGGATTATTGGTGACGAAATTGTTCAATTTTTATATTTCAACTTCAACACGAGTGTTATTTCTTTGATTAAAAAATTGAGAAATTCCGACAGAATGGGTTGTTTAAAACGACAGATCCACAAATATGGTATTAAAAAATCTACTTTAAGATTTTCTTTTTTGTTTAGGGTTAAATCATCGAATTCTTCAATGAATATTTTCTGATGTTGATCATGTGTGTAGACATTCAAGGCAGCTGCTGTATAAGAGAAAACCTAGATACACATTGGGTTCAAGCCCAATCAATTCAAGCAGGCGAATTAGGTACACAATCTTAGTACAATTAAATTTTGTTTTCCAATGGGATGAATCAATACATCGTAACATAAACAGCCTGATTTACTCTTTAGATATTGCAATCTCTTTCTTTGTGTTAAATGGACGTTTAAAGAATGAGATGTCTTGAAATTGATGCATTTGTCGAATGCTTTATTAAGTTTCTTGTATTAAATATTTTAAATATATTTCATGGAAGTATCAAATGATTTTGTTGAATGCTTCTTGAAATTTAAATGTGTTTTTTTTTTTTAACTGCTAACACTTTATTCAAAACACAGCCCTATCCACTCAAGATGAGCAGGAAAGGGACATTCTCATCATTGTTGATTCCACTAATGAAACGTGCTAAGTTACTACGTTTATCTGGGCAGATGATCAGTGATTGTGAAGGATCAGAAGCATAAAGAAGTGTCATGATGTTATTATTCCCCTCATCATCTTCCCGATTCTTTACGTAGTCCACATCTCCAACATATTCTGCTATTATTGTCAAAGCTTCTATGGGTTCATCAGCTTCTACAGTAAACCTGCAAAAGAAGAATTTTAATGTCAGGATTAGGGTGCAAAACGGAAAAAGTTGATGCCAGTTTTTGTTGCATAAGTACTTACCCTTCCAGCGGATCATAAACAACCATGAGGGGTGGACATTCTTCTCTTTCCATCAAACGTGTGCACAAGTTTAGAGACTCTGTGCCTTCTTTTGATAATACCTGAGAAAAAGATATACAGACAGGCATCAAATCTAAATGCATATAACAGCAATGGTTATAAACATTTGTGCTCTGATAATCTGATTAAGTATTGTGCATAAAACAACCAAGTTGATCTAAATCATGACAAATAGTGCAGTTGCGAAAATTCCAAACTAGTTTGTAGACAAACCATTTGATACAAAGTGCTGCCAAAAGTACATTCTCATTGTATTGTACCTGCAACTACTCTTGTCATGCCTTCATTTGATTAAGTATTCTACCATTTGATTAAAAAGAATGATGAGAATGTTGCTGAGGAGTTTTGTAACGAGATAGCGGTGAAGCGTCATGTTTTTAAGGTTCGGATGTATAACAAAAGGCATACTCATGGAAAAAAGTAGATGATGATGATGATGGTGATGATGATAAGATGCATGTTTATGAGTTCTTGTAACAATTTGTAATATAATAATTTTTTCTATGTTTAATTTAAAAGTATGCTTAATTCTATTCTACCGCAAACAAACATGCTTAATTCTGAAATGTTTGATGGAAGAAGGATAGTTTCTCCATAGCATCAATTTTTTCTTGCTCTTACATTTTCTGAATTTTAATGTCTTTTTATTAAATGTCTAAGTTTGTCTTTGACTATTTTATTTCTTGATAATAACTATAAAGTGCAAATATTTTTATCTTTTCCAACTTCTTGAAAGAAAGTCGGGGAATTTCGTGTTCTCTAATGGTTGATATGGTCATATGCTGCGTATAATTTATCTTGTGTTTGTTTTTGTTTTTAGAATAGAAAACCTAATACATTTCATCTATAATAATAGTAGAGATACATTTTATTTTGTTTTTCTATTATCTGGTTTTTGTGTTGGTTCAAACGCCAAAAAATCATCCTGATTCATTTAAAATGTTGCTAGAAAAATGCTTACAACTAAACAAGCTTGGTCCTTCTAACACATCTGATTAACCAACAAAGTTTACTTGGTGACTTGACCCAACATAATGGTATGTTTGTTTGCTTAGTTTCGTAAGTCATAATTAACACAGAGAGTAAACAACTTTGATATAGTGTGACAACAACAATTATGCTTTTACAAAATGAACCACCAATTCCAAAACCTATTTGTAAGTGGTAGACATATTTTTTCTACAAGAAACTTATATTCATTACTGTGAGTGTGGCATCAAATCGAAGTCCACAATTGCATCTATACAAGGTGTTTCTTCAAAACAGCGCCATCAAAAGCTTTCACTGCCGTTGATAAACCCTGGCTGCTAACACCATTAGGACTAGCCACGTCAACATTTAATTTGTATTGATCGGAGTTTGGCTGCCTCCACCTCACATGTGACTGAGGGTAGGAATTGGGATAGTATTTGATTGGAAAATCAACTCTGCAACATTATTGTAACATTTTTTTTTTTGACAAAATAAAAGATATTCATTCATTCAAATTGAAAGAGTACATCGATATAGTGCAAATTCACTAAAAACAAAAAGGATGAATCTGTGAACAGGCTCACAACATCCATGTTAATAGCATAAAACAGAAAAGTATAAATGCCTACACATATGACTATATTTAAATCTCCGGAATAATAACCATGTTTCTAGATCTGCAACGTGGATGACGCCAAAGTCATTGATTGAATCTGCACTAGATCGAAGCTGATCTGACATTCATATATTTTACCTAGGAAAACATTGAACTGCTATGGTATTCAATAGATGTAATAGTACTTTTTTCTACTTAAACAATTGTCTATCTACTGTCATTTATACTCAATGCTCAACAATGCAACAAGCTGGAATTTTTCTTAGTTGTTATGTGGGTAAAGTGAACATAAATTAGAGCACATTAATTTGAATTATGAATTTTTATTATGCTTGGCTGAAGTGATTGTATGATATTTCAATCTTCCACAAACGTTCCATAGAGATTAAGTGCATGTTTTTATGATAAAATTAATGAAACCTTTTCAAAAAATTGAAATCAAATTAGATTTAGTTATGCACAAATTTGTTCAAATGTTGGATCGTTCAAAAAAGGATTTTACAACTTAAGAGTATTTTGTTAACACTATTTTCTATAAATGATTCCACTATTTTCAAAAGAGGTTTTCTTCTTATAATGTCAATTACTTTACTTCAATTGGTATAATAATAGCAAAGTTTCAAGGGGTTGAACATCTTACAATGCAGGGGTCAAGCGATCGGATGGAAAATAAAAATAGAAACAAGTCAGAATCAATTAAAATGATCAAGAATTCAAGAAAACCCTCGAAGAATTAGAAGAACATCAAAGTCCTCACTAAAGTATTTGATCATCTCAATAAGTAATTTCTCGCTCACAATCTTTATATTTATTCTGATTCACATCTTGCATATCATTGTCTAATTTACTTGCTTGTCTAAACTGTAGCAATTATTTTACTCACCAAATAAAATAAAAAGACACACACAGTAAGGACTCCTCCCTCTCAAAAAGGCACACATTGCTCATAACCTCTTACTTACTGGGTGCTGGAATGCTTGTAGTATCATCACCTGAGACGTTTAACTTTCCAGCCATCTCTGATCTCATGTCTAGATCAATATAATCTTCTTAGCCGAGTCAAGTATATATATTCCCTTAACTATTGCATTGTGCATTGGTTGTAGCAGATCTAAATACTTTGTGTCATTGAGATTGTGCAGAAGGGAGAGGCCATAGATAGTTCGTAGCATTTGTCAAAATATATTTCCCATCAAATGAAATTGGCAAATGATTTAAATAACGTCACAACATTCAATTAGGAATAACAAGTAGTAATGGATATATTAACTCTAAATGTTTCGTAGAAAATTGTTTTATAGGACTTGTTATTCCCCAACACTTAATTTAAATGTATGGTCCATCCGACCACTGGTAAAAAAGTATAAGAGGTTGTTTTAAGTAATTAGCAGGTGGTTAATCAGGTTTAAATTCTGTTGCTCTCAAAAAAATAGAATGTTCTCTGTATTTGTATTTAAAGGGAAATTCATAGGTGTTTTAGAGTAGGGCGGAGTAAGTTTCCGTTTAGGGTTAGAATTCTTCTCTGAGTTGTGTCGGAGCTTAGTTTGAAAAACTCTCTACTACTATTATCATTCCAGTTTTATTATTATTAATAAAGTATTACTATTTATCCCTAGTTATCTATAATTTTCATAGTTGTTCCTTATTTTATATTTGGGTTCCTATCAGAAGTATTTACTAGTTAGAGATATACATACCTTTGTGATCGATGGTGTTCATAACTATAATGTAAAATAAGTAATCACCACTGCTTGCAATGTTAAGACGTTCAGCTAAAATCAAGAAGACACAACTATTGGGAAAAACCCATGTCCCACATCGGATAGATAATATTCTTGGTAAGAGTTTATATAGAGGAGGCAATCCTCACCTTATGAACTGGTTTTTAAGGATGAGTTATGCCTCCAATTTCATTAACAGCCAGTTCCATTATCATACAAGATTTTAAGTCATAAGCGATATACAAATCAGCCCTTGCTATGCCGCTTCCTTTAATGTTTCTCAGTTGTCTAGTTTCTAATAGAGTTGTGTATGTGAAGTACTCTTCGTTGATTATTAGACACAATTTTGTACTGAAAGTTTTCACCATATATGTACTCATGTTGGAAACCGATTTTGTAAGGATGAGTTAGTCCCTAAGTTTTAACAACTCGAATCTATTGTTTTTCATTAGTTCTCCAGTTTTCCAATGAACTTTTTCTCTATTTTTTTTCATTTTCTTGAGTGGGCCAGGAGCTGAACCACTAATGCTTGAAACCAGTGACCAGTTTTCACCAGTTTTATGATTCAAACCTAATTTCATCCCAGGGAGGAAACTATCGGTTGGATGATCAAAACTTTGCAACAGACAAAACAGTCTTCATCTGAATATCTTGGAACACAAAATTACCTGTAACCAACAAGGTGTCAGCAATAGTAGTATTGATAAAAGGTGTAGGTGAAGCATACAAGATTATTGGTTTTCCAAATTCAGATTCAATTTTGAGTAAACAAAGAGTAGTCTAGTAATAAAACTACAGAATGTGGGAAGATTAATCGGCAGTTAAGTTTTGGATTATTAACGATTGTAATTGCAAGTGCGAATAGGATGGCAATCTGTCATTAAAGCGCTCTGTTATTCATTTTTATAATCAAAACAATACCGCATTGCTTTTTTCCGTATTTCACTATACATGGTTTATTCAGGTTATCTTAGACCCTTTGAAGACTCGTGCTTCTATACTAGAACAAGTGATTATAGAATAAAGCATAAAGCATAAAGAAGTGCTTCTATAATGACAGGTTGTCATTCCATTCCCACATGTAATCACCATATTTAATAATCCGAAACTTCAATGCAGATTAATCTTCCCACATTTAAAGCATTAATTCTGTGACTTAAATATGGGTTGTAGTTCAAGGGGAAACCTTGTGTTGGTGGACAAGTATTTCTTTATATGTTTACTAATACATTGAAAATGAATGACTAATTGTCTATCTACTATCTTTGATATTCAAGTATCAACAACAAATTATTTTGAATTATGAGTTTTGTGTATGCTTTTCTGATCGATTGTATCAACCTTGGAATTAAGAATCATATGGATTTTATACCATTTGGACCTTACTTCCTTGGATCTCAATTATAAGCAATATTGCACTTTTTAGGTTCATTGTTTAACTGCAGTATATGCTCTATAATACAGACGAAATACATTAGTTATTCAATGAATTTAAAAAGTGATTTTTTGCTTATAACTGAGACCTAACTCGTAGAAGTTAAAAACAAAATAGATTACCGTGGTCGGTGCTCATTTCCTTTTGAATAGAGATCATTATAGTTTCCATCTTTTCTCTTTCTGTCAATAAAAATCCATTTCAACTCCATATAATTATGTTTGGTTTTCTGTTAGTTTGTTTTGTTCATGTTGATCAGTTAATTTTTACATGTTTTGTTTCTCATTGATACTTGTTGCAGTATGGTGGTTAACACAACATTTGATAAAGTGTGCATCAAAGCCTTTATCACTTCACACAATGTTATACTTGTCTTCTATGATACAGTTTCTATGTACTTGTGGTATTGGGAAATATACCGAGATCGAAATTCATAACAACCAATTTCATCTTATTTCAATGATAGCATGAAAGAATGTAGTATTAAGGATGCGGCCTATATATTATGCAACCTTTTTATAAGATTAAAATCTAATGATAATTAGTTATGCATTAATTCGTTCAAATGTGGCATCTTCCAAAGGGCACACCTTTTTCTATAAATGTTTCTCATATTTACGAAAAGTTATGAAAATCACAAACAACATAATTCAAATTCCATCTGTTGTTGTCGACTCTTTTACTTCTACTGTTATCGAAGCTCAACTTTAAATGGTTGAACATCTAGGTGTCAAACGATCCAAGGGAAAACACACGCCATAATCAATTCAAATCATCAGCAATTCAAGAAAATTCTCAAAGAAATGCAAAGTCGATTTTCTCACTAGCTAGAGTGTCGTCACAACACAAGAGGATGGTGAAGGAAATGAAACACAATATTTGATCATCTCAACAAGTATTTTCTCTCTCGCAATCATTATATTTATTTTGATTCCTTTAAACATAACAAAATCAGTCATATGTCAAATAAAATCAATGTCTTCCCAATGGCTCAAAGCTGGAGAAGACAAAATGAATAAAACATATCAGTTCTATCACATCATGAATTGGCGCACACACAACATAAAAGTTTATTCAGTAAATTTAATTTTTTTTCCCTGCATCTATCTATAATGATTGTACACGTGAATGAGAGTTTTCATGTGTGGAATCCACACCAACTTCTTCGCCATACGTTTCTTCATCAAAAACTCTTGTTCTACCATAGTATGATGGTTTCTTAGGCAAAACATCCACTTTAATTTTGTTAGTTAACATTGCTATAATATTGGACATGGTGGGGCGATCATCTGCCTTTTCTTCTACGCATAATAAACCAGCATGAACACATCTTAGCACCTCATCCTCCGAAAATGTATCATTTAGTAATGGATCCACCAACTGAAGAACTATACCTTCTTTCCATAGCTCCCATGCCTGTGACATCAATGATTATTTTTCATGTCAAAACTCAAACAACATGCCTAAAATTTATAAAGGGAGTAGAGAGCGAAATGATCACGTACATGCCCTACTAGATTAAGTGGCCTGTCTTCACAATATATGCTATTGCATTTTTCACCACTAATAATTTCTAGGAGCAGGACTCCAAAGCTGTACACATCAGATTTCGTAGAAAAAACTCCTTCCATTGCATACTCTGGAGACATGTAACCACTGTATGAAACAATAAACAATCATGACTTTAGAAAACAGATTCAGTTTACGCAATTCTCAATAGAATTTACAAGCAAAAAATAACACGAGAAACTCACTATGTCCCGACAATCCTGTTAGTATTTGCTTCGGTTTCTTGTTTTGTGAACATTCTCGCTACACCAAAATCAGAAATTTTAGGGTTCATATTTTCATCTAGGAGAATATTACTAGCCTTCAAATCTCTGTGAATAATTTTGAGTCTTGAGTATTTGTGAAGATATAATAATCCTTGAGCAATTCCTTCTATTATGTTAAAGCGTTTATTCCAGTTTAGCAACTTTCTTCTAGTGGAGTCTTCACAAGAAAAAAAAGAAAGAAAATGTCGTTACAAAAAGTATTATAATGAATATTAAACAACCATTATTTATGATAGATATTCAACATAGCTAAAATCATTATTATCTTTTCACTATCTACATAATGAAACTTATATTACTCTTCTTAATTTTTATTCTCCGTTAATGAAACCATCTGTATCCTCAGCTAGCTGAAACATATGAATGGAGATTGTAACTATTAATATATCTCACCAAATAAAAAGAAGTCCAAGCTTTTTTTTGGGCATATACTCATAGATCAATATCCGCTCTTGTTCATGAATGCAATGACCGATTAGTTGAACAAGATTTGTATGCTGAAGCTTACAAATGAGAGTTAATTCATTTCTAAACTCGGTAATTCCTTGTCCAGATTTTTTTGAAAGTTTCTTCACAGCTACTTCTTGCCCTGAAGGTAGAATTCCCTGAATTGAATATAAAAACATCATTAATAGAATGGATGAATGCATAATCTAAACTATTTCAGAAGCCACCATCTCAGCAAAACTAAAAAAGGGTCACCTTGAAAACAGGTCCAAAGCCACCTTGTCCTAACTTGTTTTCAGGAGTAAAACCATTGGTAGCCACAATTATTGATGAATAGCTAAACACTTTTAAGTCATCGCCATTGCTCAAATCTCCTTCTAGATCGTCGCCATTACAGTATCGTCTAGAAGCTTCAAGATCTTCAATCTCAATCTGCATTCTTATTCTTTCCTCCTCTGTTTATATAAAGGTGAAAAATGATATATTAAAGGATTGTTATAATTAGGTACTAAATATAATATTTGATAAAACTTAAATACCTTGAAGCACTTGTTTTTATTTCATTAAAGCTCGGAGTAGAATGGAAAGGCCGATAATTAGCATAAGAGTCCCCATTCCAGCGCAAATCCATATCCACTTGTTAAATACTATAACAAATAACTGATTTCAGTTATATATTTCAATAAATTATTTGTTTTTCTCTTCTTATACAAATATGAAAAATTTGGGATCAAATACAATAATTGAAGCTAATTTTAAAAATGTTCACGTGCTCTTGAGCTAGGCTGTTAGGTATCTTATTATCATTGAGGGGCATATGGGGATTTGACCAGGAAGGAGCCATTTTGGCATTAGAGAGGTGCAGACCCTCGAAGTTCTGCGATACTATTCTGTAATCAAAGGGATTTTCCCTATTTTATTCTTTTATATCAGTTGGTTTCTATCATAGGCCAGGTTCTAGTCAGTCAGGCAGTCGGTCATTGTAAAAATAATAATTGCAGTATAGTACTAGTAGTTAAGAGATATACATACCTTTGTGATTGGTGTTCTTAACCAGAATGTAAAATAAGTCATAACCACTGCTTGCGATGTTAAGACCTTTACTTGATACCAAGAAGACACAACCAGTTCCATTATCATAATAGTTTTCGAATCCAAAGCAACTGCAGTTACTCCAACACATTTCCTGACAATCACTTATTCCATAACTAACATTTTTTATTTTGTATACCATATTTTCATTAACGTAAACTGACTTGCTATCAAACTTGTCACCAGGATTCCGGCAAGTAGGTATCTCTCCCTCACCCCATTTTTGACACCCTCCATTAGTGTTATACCCATAACACATATCAGCCCTTGCTATGTCACTTCCTTCCCTATTTATCAGCTGCCCAGTGTGTAATAGAGTCCATTTGGTAAAACCGTCTTCATTTGGAGTTGTGTATCTGAAGTACTCTTCTTCCTCATTAGACACAACTTCGACCTCAAAATCTTCTCCAGGTATATGCTCAAATCTATTGTTTTTCATCAGTTCTCCACTTGTCCAATAAACTTTTTCTCTACGCTTGATGACCAATTCTTTTCTTGTGGGTTCCCAATCAAGCCTGAATGGTCCAGGAGCCAGAATTTGTTCACTAATGGTTGAAACCAGTGACCAGTTTTCACCAGTTTTACGATTCACACCTAATTTCATCCCAAGGAGCAAACTGTCGGTTGGATGATCAAAACTTTGCCACAAAACAATGTTCTTCTGAATATCTTTCAACACAAAGTTACCTGTATCCAACAAAGTGGCAACAATATAATTACTGTTGTTAAAAGGTGGAGGTGAAGCATACAGGATTATTGGTTCACTAATTTTGGATTCTATTTGTAGCACACCAGAATAGTCTAGTGATAGAATTGCTGAATTTCTGTCAACACTTTGGTTTCTGTTAGCAATCCACACTAACCAACCATCTTTACCTTGGGCAAACATGCAGAGATAAGTGAGGTTTTCAGATAGCGGAGTTAGGTCCAAACTCGTGCAATATCTACCTTGTTTAGAACACAAATTGGATGTGGCACTGACATTCAGCCTATCTCCAGGCCTCAAACTATCAAAAAAAAATTCTTTGATGTAAACGGAAGAAGTACTACTCCACCACCACCCACACAAGTATATGAAGAGAAGCAAAACTTGAGGTTTTCTAATTTGTTTACTGCAAACCATGTTTAAGTAACAGAATTAGTGCTTCAAATGTTTGAAGATGATTCTGCAATTAAGTTTTGGATTCGTAAAGATGGAAATGGCATGTGGGAATGCAATGACCAATCTGTCATTAAAGGAGCTTTGGCGTTCATTTTTCTAATCAAAAGAAGACCGCACTGCTTTATGCCATAATATTGTATGTCTAACACTATATATAGTTTATTCTACTTATCAACCATGTGCAAAACAATCTCTTGACTCCTTTTTTTTAATACAAGTCAATCAATTAAAGTGTAAAAGATTGAGCTTTCATATTGATCTAAAATAATGAAAAATAAATTAAAGATTCCTTAATATCATATCATCCACCCATTGAGTTTTAATATGGATTTAGTCAATTGAATGTGTCCAAAATCCAAAACAAGATCATGATGATGAACGGTGATGATGGTCTACTAATTGATTAGTTACACATTTTTATTATTTTTATAAATTAATGATTACTATAAATGACATCGAAAATGACAAAGCTGTAACATCCAAATTTGACTATTAAGAAAGAGTTGTGCTATTTATAGCGACATATTATTTCACGAAAACATCCCGATGAAAAAATTGGCCAATTACAAACTAGTGCTTTGCGGAATACATGGGTGGTGGTTGGAAATTATGAAGGTCATCAAATAGATAGCGATGAAAAGTGTCCATTTGCATCGTGATGGCTTCACGAGCCAACCAATTCGGGATCAATAGCATTTTCCTAATAAGATACTCTAAGATTAGAAATTGATCCTATGAGATTAAACTAAGGATACCCCAACATCATATCAAAGATATTACAATATATTTTCTTACATTCTAACAATACTATATTATTTTTTTGACAGTAAACAATAGGCTTAATTAATGATTTGGTCCCTTAAGTTATTTGTTGGTTACATTTTGGTCCCATAAGTTATTAACGTTACAATTTGGTCCCTTAAGTTAGTATCTGTTAGCCAAATAAATCCTCACTGACAGTCTTTTGCCAAAACGTTAAATAGGCACATGTGAACGGTGACGTGACAACTTGCAATGTGTATCCACCTTAGACATTGGCTTAACGGTTTTGACGGTGGGGATTTATTTGGTTGACGGAAGATGACTTAAAGGG
>Ga0315915_1004715_pt1 | contig 17123 bp, 6 predicted proteins | sample MpolbnodulesMG_FD_207738 | JGI IMG/M metagenome (GOLD analysis project Ga0315915, IMG submission 207738) | Medicago polymorpha root nodule microbial communities from Los Angeles, California, United States - branched nodules | ecosystem: Host-associated > Plants > Roots > Nodule | place: USA...
TATATTTATTTGCAATTGAAGTAAAATAGCTCAAAAAGGAAATAATATTTAAATAAAACTAAATCAAATCTAAATATAATAAACTCAAATAACATATTAAAAATACTATTTTATCGACTCATCATCTGGGTATCTCAGTTACTTGACATTCATGTGGTATCTTTCTCTCTCAACACAAATATGCTAAAGAGATTATTGAGAAAGCTGCCATGTTATCATGCAAAATAGTCTCTACCGCCGTGAACAGTAAAGCAAAACTTAGCGGCCTCTCAGGCAAGCAGTATCATAATCCATCTGAATATATAAGTCTTGCAGATGCATTGTAATATTTAACTTTCACCCGACCTAATATCGGTTATGTCATCCAACAAGTGTGTCTGTTTATGCATGACCCACACACACAACATATGTCTGCCTTGAAGCTAATTATTAGGTACATTAAGGGTACCATTCACCATGGTTTACATCTTTCTCCTTCCTTAGTTGATACCCTCACCACATATAAAAATGCTGACTAGGGAGGGTGCCTAGATACTAGAAGATCTACGTCGAATATTGTGTCTACCTTGAAAATAATTTGATCTCTTGGTCTGTAAAACGGCAGTCAACTTTATCCCACTCTAGTGCTGAAGCAGAGTATTATGGTGTTGCTAATGTTGTTACTGAATTTTGTTGGCTTCGAAACTTGTTGTTAGAAATTCATGTCCAATCATCAAAGTCATTCTCGTCTATTGTGACAACATTAGTGTTGTTTACTTGTCAGGTAATCATATCCAACATCAATGCACAAAACACATTGAAATTGATATCCATTTTGTGCGTGAAAAGGTTGCTAAAGGTCAAGGTTGTGTTCTGCATGTCCCATCTCGCTATCAAATAGCCAACATTTTCACCAAGGGCCTTCCGCTGCAATTATTTGATGGTTTCTGAGATATTCATTATTTGATCGATATCCAATATCAACACACAAAACACATTGAAATTGATATCCATTTTGTACGTGAAAAAGTTGCTAAAGGTCAAGTACGTGTTCTACATGTCTATCTCGCTAACAAATAACCGACATTTTCACCAAGGACCTTTCACTGCAATTATTTGCTAATGATATTGCTGAATCTTGTTGGCTTCGAAACTTGTTTTTAGAATCCAATGTCCGATCATCAAAGTCACTCTTGTCTACTGCGACAACATTAGTGTTGTTTACTTGTCAGGTAATCCTATCCAACATCAACGCACAAAATACATTGAAATCGATATCCATTTTGTGGGTGAAAAGGTTGCTAAAGGTCAAGTACATGTTCTACATGTCTCGTCTCACTACCAAATAGCCGTTATTTTCACCAAGGGCCTTCCGCTGCAATTGTTTGATGGTTTCAAAGATAGTATCAACATTCGCCAACCTCCTATTTCGACTACATGGGTGTATTAGAATATAAAATATTCATTGTATACATTATTAGTATATTGTATATTAGTTAGAGATAATTGAGGCCCAAATTAGAGATAATTAAGGCCCAAGTTATACACATATGGTGCCCAAGACAACATCATTGTATAAATACACGTTACAACATAATGGAAAGGTCAGGGGAAAATAATTCTTTCAAATGTCATTCCTAACTTGCCTTAGATAATGCATAACTATTTCAAATAACACATAACTTGTTCAAATATTACATCAAAATAACATAACTTTCAGTTTGCATTAAACTTGACCAAAAGTGCACAATTAAGCCCAATTCTTACATCAAAATAGCATAACTTTTTGTTTGCAACAAAGGTGACCAAAAGTGCATAATTAAGCCTAGATATTACATCCAAATAACATACCTTGTTCAAATATTATGGATCATATTACATCTAAAAAGAAATAAGCAACAAGTGGCATATCAAATCACATGGGTTGTGATGAAGATAAACCATCCTTCTTTGATTATTGCTTTGTATTTTTAGTTGGTTGGGGTTGTGAAGATGCAACTTTGTCCTTAGCCTTTCTTTTCGTAGTATTGGACTGTTGAGTAGTAGTGTTTTGAGTTGCAGAAGTAGTGTGAGTTGCATAAGTGTGTGTTGTAGCATTGCTTTGAGTTGAGGCTTGTTGAGTAGCAGTAGTGTTTTGAGTTGTTTACTGGTTAGTAGGATTGTTATGTTGACAAATTCAATTGTTCTGATTTAGAGGTGGTGGAGGAGGAGGAAGCTTACAAGTGGCCTTATTATGACCACCATTCTTACACATACTACACTTGATTCCATATGTTTCCCTCCTCATTTGGCTACCATCCCTTTTCATCTATTCTGCTTTTAAACTTCTTTTCTTCTTTGGCCTCCCTGGTTGGCTTTATATGGGAGGTGGTTGGAGATCACAAACTTCTTTCCTGACCTATATGGATTGACCATTAGCAAGATAAATCATATTGCTATAACATGATGTATATTGATCCTTCTTATAGCAATTAGGGGCAAAGGCATTCACATCCATGTTTTGGTTTCTCATGTAAGAAATGGCATGATAGCACGGTAGACCTGTCAATAGTCATTTCTTGCAATCACAAACCATTCTCTCGAGATTCACAAAAAGTGCTCTACAATTGATGCACTGTCAATTTTTATGGTCCAGCACACACTTAAACTTCTATAAATAATTAGTGTGTTGGTCCATTTGCAAAACACACCACAAAGGAATACAAAAGGAATACACTCAATCTGTTTATGGTATGTGTTGATGTTACATTGTCTGGCTTGAAGGATCAACTGAATAAAATTAATGGTCGTCTCAACCACGAAGACGCAATAATGATGGATAATGTTAAGTATCATCATATGTCAATCGATTCAGATGGACACGTACAGTTCACCTTAATGAAGCTCCAGGGCGACGACGACGTGATAACCATGTTCTTTGCATTTGGTCAGTATAGTTAGAAGATACAGATTAAGTTTGACACTTCTTTGGCGAGATCTTTTCATGATATTCGAAAAAGTTTGATTCAACCCAAGACATACGAAGAAATTAGAGCTTGCATGGAGAACCATATGAGGTTTGTTTGACTGACTCATGATCGTATTTGATTATAATTATGTTGTTACAATTATTATTGTACTATATTGTTGAAATTGTGTTGAATTATGTTGTTGAAGTTGTTATGGTTGAATTATGATGCTGCTGTTGTTGAGATATAATGTGATTTAGTGACACATTTTTCTCTTTTCTTTGTTTTGAACACTTTAAGATTATATAAATAGCCATCACCCTTAATAGGTTATATAATCTGATTAGGGGTAAAATATAGATTTTGGAGGGTGCAGAAGAGGTGTGGAGCGTGGAAAAAGAATTTGTAAACTTCTTTTTATGTCATGATTTTTAGAAATCCCCGCCGTTTGAATTTACCCACCCTGAAAAAATAAGACATTATTCAATTTAATTTATCAATCTAGACATTAAAAAAAATTGCGGTTTTTCCATGTGGATATGTAAATTTGAAGGGGTATGATAAAATTAACTTGATGTAAAAGTAGCTCTCGTAGTTGAGAAGTTAAACCCAACTTTAACTACTGTATCAACAAACTAAATCAAATGTGACAACTCTTTATCTTGCATTAATAAGACATTTTATTTTATAGACAAATATTAATTATTAGTATGAATATTATTTAATAACCCGAGTTTGAATCATAAACCTCCTTTTCAAACTATTTTAATTAAGTGTCGACCTTGCTCAACCACTTGAGTTAGAAATGTTTTATGATTAACTGCTTCAAAGAAAAAAGGACTATTCTTTTGTACAAAGAATGAGGCATAGAAATAGTTACCCTCACTCATGTATGTACTTGAAACCATTTTATTTAGACAATTAAATACAACACTTTATTTGTTAGTCGGAAGATTAAATAATTGAAGGCCGTATATGTAGAAGACATAAGGGTATTTCTATAGTATATAATGAACGAGTGAACTTGGGGCGTTCACGTGTCGGGTGACCCAATCAACCGGATCATCCAACCCAAACTAACTCTCATTTTATCTGGATCCATTTATGTTTGAGTCAAATCTGAATCAACTCATTCAAACACGAAATAATTTGGTTTGAGAAATAAGTTTATGATTTCGATTAGTTTTGATCGGATTGGTAACGAGTTTGATCAAAACTGGTCCAACCCAACCCGAAAACACTCCTAGAGTGAACAATCATGTTGAGTTTTAAATGTGTGAAATTATTATTTTAGTCTCAAGATATATCAAAGTTACAAAAACATGAGTGTGTCCTATGTTAGTAATTTCAATTTCAATAACTAAACTAGTTGGCAAAATACACATTCAAGAACAAATTTAACAAATAAAAGACATATTTGATGATCAAATAGACATGAAATATTTATTTAAAGATGTGTTTATAATTTCGATGATAAAAAAGTTATAATGACACATCACATATTCAAATATCAAAATAACTATTTCCTATATAAAGAATATATCAAGGGCATAACAAAGGAAAAGTAGCATATCTGAAAATAACTCTGGTACTATAAGGTTATTTCGGTTGTAAGAAAAGCTTTATTTCTAATCAATGTAATCAACTAAAAAAATTAGTTATTGTAGTTGCTCGCAAAATATACTCTATTCATAAAAAAAAATATGTGTGGAAGACAAATTTTACTACAATAAAGTACAAAATGGTTTTATGCTCGTGAACATAACTCAGTTGGTAATGGTAAGGACAATACATTGTTATATATAGGGTCGAGTTTCGAATCCTAAACACCCCACTTATTTACCTTAAAAAATAAATTCTTACCACAAGCCTATTTGACAAAAAAATAAAATAAGAAATACACCACGGTTGGTCCTTCTTATATTTTTGTGTCATGCCTTTGTTTTCTTTCCATGCTTTGGATGTTGATTGATGATAAAGGATTTCGTACGTGGATCCTACTCACTCGTCTTTTCTTTTATTTCTCTTCAAAACACACAACCTTAGCCACACTTACTACACTACTTGAAGTCACGTACCTTTCCTTTCCATATTCCTCAAGACACAAACGTCCATATACGTGATGCTCATTTAGTTAAAGGCCCCACAATTTTTAAGGCTTTGAAGGGTTCTACTATATATAATATCTCAATCTCTAGTATCTGATTTTGTGCCATAACTTTATATCATGTCCATAGAAGCTTAGCATGTGATGGGGATCAAGTAAGATAAGGGCAGCTTTGTCCAAGTGAGTAGGAACCAAGCACTACATGGCAAAGGGATACACTCAAAATTGAATAAATAATGTTAGCTTGTTTGACTATTTTAGTTTATCTTGATTATTAATAATATGTTGTTAAATTGATGACATATTTTGAGACTAACAGATAATTAATATAATTTCTTGGCAAATGGATTGAATTAACTGGCTAAGCTCCAAGCCTTGTTCTATCAATACAAATCTTATTTATTTGAAATAGTGTAATTAGGATGACATGATTAAACTTTTAAAACTATATACGATATGATTTTTTTAGCCATAAAGCTACATTTGATGACAAGAAGAAAACTGTAGGAACTCATATTGTCTAATTAAAGTGGTGAGATTTGAATCGTCATATAAATAAACTAAGTCCTATACCAAATTATCTACTTCATCCGTCTTTAATTAGAAGATTCTTTTAACATTCTTTTACACGTATTAAAAAAATATAGTAATGTAATTAGCGAGTATAATTTCTATATACTACCTCTGTCCATATCAGTCCATAATTATAAAATTTACTGCCTTCATCTCTAATTATAAGACCTTTTTAAGAATTCTTTTATCCTTTTTTATAAAAACCCTTTTGTTATTTTCAACTACATTAATTATTTATTTACTTACATACTCTTACTTACTCCCTCCGTCCTATATTAAATGACCTAATTTAAAAATATGTATTATTTGTATAACATGATTTGACCTTATTTTCTACTAATCTATAAAGTCAAAATATATTATATAAGATGTTGTTGGATTCGTTTCGATGAATATTTTCAAAATATCAAATTTTCATAAGTTTTTCTAATGTATTATTAAAGATATTTAAGTTCAAAATTATGTATTGATATACGTGACAGAGTCAACTAAGTCACATAATATGGGATGGAGGGAGTATCATGCATCTTTTTTTTTTTCATTTCTAATCAGCAATAAATAATATGTTAGAAAAAAAATTCCACTGATTTTGCCAAAAAGAGTCTTTTACAATTTATAACTACGTTCAAACACTATTGTTAACATGGAAATATTTTCAAAAAACATTCCAGTGATTTTGCAAAAAGAGTCTTATATATAAGGATGAAGGTAGTAATTTATTAAATTAAGTACCTTTGGGGTTTGCTAAAACACACCCACTAGTTTTTATGTGGTAGTGTTTTAGCAAATTATAACTAAAAAGTTGATAAATACACCTTGAGGTGTACTATGTTGCTATAACACACCTTCTAAGAAATAAGTGGGTGTACCTTAACAACTCTTGTAGGCATTTGCTATAATACACCCACTTATTTTTTTAAAAAGAAGTATTTTAGCAAATGATAATTAAAAAGTAGTTAAGGACACCTTAAGGTGTAGCTTGCTAAAACACACCCACATAAAAACTAGTGGGTGTGTTCTACCAAATCCCTTTATGTATAGATGCATTTAAAGTTGACTTTCATATTTCAAGACAAAACGATTGGATGAATAAGGGCTATAATTAATAAAAGAATAATATATAAATATATTTAAAAATTTCCAAAAAAATCTTATATTTAAGGGTAAACAAATATTCCAAATTGTTGGAAATATTGTTGAGTTCAAACACTTTTTTGCAAGATGTCTTTTTTTCATACTCTATGCAAAGGCAACTCTAGTGCAGTTGGTTAGCCAAATTAGATGCATCTATGAACGTCGGTTTTACCATTATTCAAGATTGTCTAGCAGCTCTTTCTACTTCAATCCTTGCTCATGTTATGAGGAGGGTGTCTTTGATTGAGAATGTAGTTTTTCTTGTTCCTTTGTTTTGTCTTTGTTTTCCCTTGATAAAAAAACAAATATTCCAAATAAATTTTATAATTATGGACTAATATGGGTCATGGGCTAGTGGCAATAATTGAACTTTGGCAGCAAAAGATAAATATTATTAAAAGTATAAGGGTATTCTTTATCAAGCCAAACACTTTCTTGTACCTAGTGTGTCCGTATGCTGCTTTGCATATGTTCCCCATGCATGTGTGTGGTTTAGCTGGGAGATACCATGGATCTAATTCTGCCACTTTCACTTGAGACATCAAAATGATTCTATGTTTTTATGGGATTGGATTCTTGTGCACAGGAATAGTAGGAATATCCACTAATTATACCCTCCTACAAGTCCACACACACAAACACAATTGAAAAATATTCTTCATAACATAAAATTGGTAAATATAATGACATCAATGTGACTTTTAATATGTATTAGTGTTAAACTTGTTCATGATCGACTAATCTTTTTTTTAGTCATAACCAGTTGCATTATTTTGCACTTTCTCCCCAAAAGAATCAAATATTCTAAATGATGTCACACAAAAATATTAATATATGTTTTTAATACATAACCCCTACCTACCCATATGCTTTCAACAAAAATGGTCCCTTCTCCTTTTTGTCATTAGAGGCCATGTCATGACAGTGATATGACTCGATTTGAGTATGAATCACGCTCCAAAATTTAGAAGAGAAAATTGGTTATTCCCCATTGATTATAATCATATAGATATATAATAGTCAAATACTTCCCCGAGTCCTTTAAGTTTTAAGTTTGTTTCAGATAGATCCTTTAAGTTTCTAAGGTTTTAGATAGATCCTTTAAGTTTCGAGTTTGTTTTGGATAGGTCCTTTAAGTTTATAAGGTTTCAGATATGTCCTTTAAGTTTCGAGTTTGTTTCGGATCGGTCCTTTAAGTTTATAAGGTTTCAGATAGATCCTTTAAGTTTCGAGTTTGTTTCAGATAGGTCCTTTCTATCAACCTCTGTTAAGCCAAAGTTAAAGGACCTATCAGAAACAAACTCGAAACTTAAAGGACCTATCTGAAACCTTATAAATTTAAAGGACCTATCCGAAACAAACTCGAAACTTAAAGGATCTATCTGAAACCATAGAAACTTAAAGGACCTATGTGAAACAAACGTAACCATATACAATCCTTATATAAGTTTTTTTTTTAGAGGAATGATGCATGGCCATAATAAGATAACTCAAGCTACTACAAAATAGCAATGCGGGTCTAATATGTCTTAGTTATTCTAGAATTCCTAATTAGCTTGCTATTAAAAGATAAAGTCAATTTAAACTAATCTCCTAAACTTACTCCCATCGGAGTTTATTCTAAAACTAAATCTAACATGGGAGACCATTACATTCATCTGTCTAAGAAGAATATTACAATTAGACCATCTATTCCTTAAGGACCAAGGAATTAGGAAAGAATTCTCGAAAGCCATCACAACCAAAGATGAATCATTCTCCAACCGAAGGTTTTGCCAATTATTTTGATAATCCATCTCAATTGCTCTCATCACACCAGATAGATAGGGCCGGCCCTAAGCATAGATTGGCGGCCCAATTTTTTTTTTATGGTGGGAGTGTATATAGAAATATTTGGTTTTTTGGGGGTGTATATAGCAAAGTTTGTTGAAAGGCCCCAAACATCGACATGATGATAGATTGGGCCGAAGCCTGTTAATGTTTTTGACCTTTTTAGCGCGATTTGCTATATATATATCCCCGTATATCACAAAGGTTTCTATATACTCTCTCCTTATAAATTTTTTTGGTTGTTTAATAATGTGCCAAAAAATTTATCATCGAAGAAATTTGTGATACTTTTTTGGACCATTTGTTCATAATAATGTGTCTCACTGATATTAAAAATATTGGTGATTTTTATTATCCAAGAAATTAAGATAATTTTATAACAAAACAAATTATATTTTGGTGTCTATGAAGTCTTTGATTTATTTTCAGATGTTGCTTAAAAAAATATCTATTTGATAGTGAAAAGCGGGAAAAAACCGAAATGAAGACCTAATAAAATCATAAATGAGCTAAAAAAATTTATGATGTATTATGTAAGAAGCTTTTTTCTCAATATATGTATAAAGCCTATAAAACTTCAGGAACGGTCCGGCAAATAGATAGCTCTACCATGTAAGTTGATCCCTGAGCAAGATTATTATCAAAAGCACAAAATTAGCATTGCTATAGGTAAAGATGCCTCCACAGGATAATGATACATTGGTGGTTGCACCATGAGTGTTGCACTTGATCCAACTAATTATACGTGGATGCTAGGAGGATGCATGTTGATGTTGAACTTTTTTATGATGATAAATTCCCTGATGGAAGAAGTTGTAGTATGCTTTGTATTGTTTCCAGCGAGAAGGACATTTGAAGAGATCATAGATATTGCAAATTTCTAGGATGTGTTCTTATTGTTAAATCTTAGAGGATTTCTAGAGTACCAAATAGCAGAGATGATATTTATGATTACGGCTTTGATAACTATTTTGCATGGAGGGGTCCACTGTCTCTCACAAAGATTCCAGATATCCTCCATAGATTGGAAGTGGAGAGTAAGGTCAAGGATTGAAGCTAGCCAACACCGAAGTTTAAGAGTAAAAAAACATTCAAAGAAAATGTGAAAAGTTGTTTCCACACTTTTACAACATAGGGAATATGTTGAAGGAATATTGCAAACTCTCTGGAGCTTGCTCTGGCTTTAAATGGGGCCCCCGCAAATGGGCGGTGGGATTGGTTTCTTCGGATTAGTCGATTCTCTGATCGAATACCGACTTTTAGAAAAAAAATAATAAAAAAAATAATAAAGGGGGGGTTTGAAATTTTGAATACATTTGTTTTCCATGAAAATTCCCTCAGAAAATCCGGAGGAAATTTAAAATTTTAAACTTTATTTTTTGGGGGCAATTTAAAATTTCGAGTAAATTTGTTTCTCAAAAAAATTGACAGGAAATTTTTTAAGAATTTCAAAAAGCATTTTTTTTTCCTTAATATGTAAAATTTTAAAGAGGTGGAACTTTAATGTTTCTCACATAAATAGAAAACCGTAGGAAGATGGTAAAAACTCAGCTTAGATGGTTTAGACCTGTAGATAGACAATTTATAGAATGTGTAATAAGAGAATTAGATCATATGAGAGTAGTTAAATCAGTAAAGACTAAGTAAGACCTAGAGAAACTAATAAGATGGATCTAGAGGTTAATGAGTAATGTATACAAATATGATATATGATCTAACTTAATGACAATTTTTGATCTATGTAACCGACTCTGCTCAGTGAGACAAAACTTGGTTGTTATTGTATATTTAAATATGTGTCTCTAAGTAGTTTATATTTGTAGCTTTGATCACACAATAATTATTCATGAGTTAGATATATTTTTGGTTACATAGAGAAAAGAAAAAAAGAGAGGAGAAAACATAAGTCTTAATAAAGGACACCCCAATAGTGTTGGCAAACAAAGTGAAGGAGAAGCACGACGACTTGTTGACCACAATCAAAGTATCCAAACAATTGGCTCTCAATTTCGCTAGAGAAAAATTCCAATCTTTCTTCATTTAAACTTTAATAATCTTCAACATATTGACATAATGATGAAAACGATGAGTGCCCATGGACACTATACCATATGAAGAGAATTAAAAAAAAAACGTATAACCATCTAAAAGCCAACATGCCAACATAATTTGAGACCGACAAAGAGAGCTTGAATCTTTGCATGAATAATATTTGACCAACAAAGAGAAAAATTCAATAGTCCTATGTCACATGTTACAATACAATTCACTTTCTGCCTTCCATAGATGATCCTTCCTTTGTAAATGTGTATATATTTAATTAATGTGATAAGCAAATTGGTTGGTGATGTAATATATATTAAGTGATAGATTGGTGATGTGATAAGAAGATAAAGAAAAAGAATAAGGTAATGAAATGATGTTGGAGATATAAAGATGTCCAAATATTATTTTTATTATTATAAATACTTTTGTTATATATTTTTTTTAAGGAAACTTTTATTTATATATTTAAATGACGAATTTAGTAAACATATTATTCTCTTTTATTTATATATTTTATAATCTATATGAAACATTCAAATCAATAATTCTAGAACTACCCGTATTAGTACATTTGAACTAATGTCGTTCGTAGGTATACATTCAAATAAATTATATCAGGGTGTATAAACGCAGAGAGAACTAATGTTAGAGGAAAACAAAATATTTGTGGAGGGTTTTTTTAGCAACAAGGGGGATGGGTGATGTAATTTTCTTTTTTATTGTCACCTTTCATAAACAAGTTTCTTTTTTCTCATTAGATGTTTACATGAAAATTACTGTTATCATTTCATAAATTGCTCAAAAACACACTTCAACGGTAGTTAATTGTCGTTCAGCTTCCAATGACAGTTAACTACAGTTGAACACTTTTTAGAGTGGTTCAATCACTTTTTAAATTGGTTTAACCGGTCTTAAAAGTGTCCAACGGCCGTTGAAAAAAAAGAGCAATTTGAGAAGTGAGAAGAATAATTTTCTATTTACTTGCTCAACTACTTCTTCGAGCCCTTCCGCATAAAAGTATGACGATTTCTCATCCTGCCATACTAGTTTCTGACAAGCCTCACAACATTCCGAACACTATAATTTGGAATGTTAAAATACAGGTTAAAAATATCCTACGACAACCTATATTTTTTTGGATTTCATAATCCAAACAAGGTGTAGCGGGCGGGAAAAGAAATTGTTTAAAATTATTACTCTATACCCCCTCAAATCCTTTTTTTTAATGCAATGTCCCCTCAAATCCAATGAAATACTATCCTTCAAATACACTCAATTATACCCACATTTTTAAAAAATTCACGTTTTAAGTTTTGTGGAATTTATTTGTTGGGAGAGGTCAACTTTTTAAATGGATACATAGATTTACCTAAAATTAATTAGTCTCTACAATTGCACGCAAATGATACATAGATTTACCCAATAAATTGTTTTAGGGAATTTCAGTTATTTTTAAATATCACAAGTTCAAGAGGTGTCAGTTTGAAGTTAAGAGTTGAATTTTGTAATCTCAAAGAACATGATTCAAATCACACCCTAAAATAGTCTCTATTCCACCATAATTAATAATAATTTTCTTTCTCCCAGACAAAAAAATAAATAGTCACGTTTGACATCCTAATCATGGTTAAGATTTAAAATTTGAAAAAAAAAACTTGTTTTTTCACAAAAAAATTACAAAAGAAAGTTATATATCAAAAATCAAATATGGAGTTTTTTTGGAAATTAAAAAAATGTAATAGAATAGAATTTTTGTTAAAATGTGGGTGTATGAAGAATATGAGCGGGGTTATAGAGCAAGGTTTTATAATAAAAGATTTTGTGTCTTAGAGCTGTAGTAGTGGCCTGAATATGTATGTAAACCCAGAAGCAAAGGAAAAAATAAAATTGCTCTTTAGGCATCCATATTTTCTCTTAGCCATCTTAAAAATATCAAAATATTTCAGCTACTATTGACTATTGTATGTAGAGAATTTTTAAACCAATTATACCGATTTAAAAAATGAATAAACTGTTCTCGGAAGTAGAGCTGTCAAAACGGGCTACCCGGCCCGCGTCGGGCCGGCCATGACGGGCTCGGGCTTTGGCGGGCCGGGCTAAAAAGACCTGGAAGATAGACGGGCTCAAAAATATTTGCCCAAATCGGACCCTTTGCGGACTACGGGCTTTCGGGCCAGTCCGGTTACTTAAAACTTTTAATTAAAAAATTACACTAAAAAATATCAATCAATGCTAAACTTCCTAAATTACCAATGTTAATTTGTCATGTGCTAAATATTACATATTTAAGTAGACATTGTCGACAAATTACATTCAAATTTATGATTATTGCAAACTTGATAAAATAAAACAATCTCATTCATCACATATTTTGATCATTGCATCAAAAACCAATGTTATGAAATTTAACTGAATGATAACGAGAATGATTAATTTAACTGATGAATGATAATGAGAAATTAATTTGACGAATAAAATGCCATCTAATATAACTTTCAAGATACTAAAGATATCCCTAAAAAAAAAGATACTAAAGATATGAGTACAATTTTTTTTTTGAAAAGCCAAACAAAATTTTATTATAGATATAAAGTACAAGTGGTACCATCAACAAAAATTACACAGCTGAATAAAAGTATTTGAGGCACAAAACAATCAAGCTCCACTTACAATAATACCAACAATTTATACATTGAGACTAGCTACACCCAAAATTACACATACACTGATACACAACAAAGATAGCATAATAAGATAAATGATAGTGAGCCATTACTACTCGATATTCGCTCACACCTGCTGCAAAAAAAGATCAAACTACACCAGCAAAATACCCACAGCAGCTGATACACCAATGCCAAATAGTGATATAAAGATGATAAGCTCGAATAGAATCAGCACACGTATGTATTTGGGATTTTGGGTTGGGCTTAGCGCTAAAAATTATAATGTTAAAAAATAATTATAAAATGAACGGGCTACCCTCGCGCCGGTCGGGCTAGCCCGCAACGGGCTCGGGTTAAAAAGGACCGGTTTTAAATGGGCCCAAATTTTTACGTCCAAGCCCTACGTTTTTTTGGGCTTTTACTGGACCGGTCCGTTTTGACAGCTCTACTCAGAAGTGCCAAACGACACTTAACTGCCGTTTGAGAACCGAGCGGCGTTAAGTACTGTTTAGAGAAGCTTATGAGAAATTTGAAAAGGCTAAAGAGAAATTGCCGTGAAAAAAAAAATGTGTTAGGAAGCTTATTAAATCAACTCTGGCTAATATATCAAATATGAAACTAATATTACATAGAGGAGATTCAACTTAGTTCATGTAAAAATCATACTCTACGCTGAAATTGTACATTGGAATTGTTGAGTTAGCGACAAAACTTACACACTTTCTAATGAAAGTTATGTATTCTAACCGGCCCGCACATAGAGGATGTTTAAGAGTAAGACCATCAAGACAATTATTAAGTAGTACTAAAAAATTTACTTGATAAAAAGGCTTCATAATTCTACTATTGATACAAATTTAGTTCATAAAAAAGCCTCATATTCCACTAAAATTACTTAAATAAGGTCCAAATTTTACTTGATATATGTCCTATATTCTAGCAATTTTCCTCAAGTACTAATATGAGTTTAAAAACAGTCTCATCTTAAAATTCGTCTTAAATCTCAATATATGTTGGACCGGCCTTGCGTACACACATATCAAATGTTCTTGTATGGTTTTGCAGTTTTTTAAGTGCTGAAATTTCAATATGGGGCACCCCCTATATCAAATGTATATACGAGATATTGAACCTTTTTTCTTAATAAAATTGTTTTTGACTAAAATGTTGTAGGGGATTCAGAGTAGGTGGCTAAAACATTGAACACTATTCATGGGTCCAGGCCAAGATTCAGCCTTGAATTCAAATTTCTTGAAGGGGTTGTAAGTCGAGATGGAAGTTTTATCAAGGGGTTGTCCATTAGAATAGCTTCAAGGACTGTTGAGTTAATACATCTTCATCTACAATTATGAAATCCTCAAAGTAAGATTTTTCTACTTTGATTATGCATGTGTATCGCCAAACTTTTCTTTTTCCTAAACACATGCCAATTGATTCACATGGAGGAGGTGTTTATGTTGTTGACAAAGAGTTGTGAGGGGAGGTTGACGACGTTGCGGTTGGTGTAAGTCCTTTCTTTGGGGACCTACGATGGATGTTAGTTTCTTTATCTATTAAGGTTGGGGTGGTGGTGGTTGGGTTTGTACTCGGCAGTAAAGGTTTCCTCGTACGCTTTTGTGGCTTCCACGTATGGACACTAATTTTAACATTGTTTTGAATGGTCTTCGTGGTACAATTCCAAATTTTGAGTGTAGCAGTTTTACTAGCAAGGGCATCATCCCTCCTAAAACACAACATGTTTTGGCGAGTTCCCTTTTTAGTAAAACTGTTCAAGATATAAAAGTGAAGTTTGACATGACCACAAGATAGATGCTTTTTTTGGGTGTTTGCAAGAAACACATGTTCAATATTTTTTTTATTTTTTATAGTTATCCTTATTGATGGATTAGGTCAGTATATGTCACCATTAGAGTATCATACTATCTTTAGATATTTCCTCAAGATTCCATTATTTCATATTCATGAGGTGTGCCCTATTTGTCGTAAGGTGTGTCTAGATACCTTTGAAAAACATGTTGTTCATTGTAAGGCACCTATGAACTTCTTGTCTGGCCTACTAAATGAAAGATCGACACTTAGGCCAACATGGGGTAGAAGAAAAACATGCATTTGTGGACTTAACTAGGGTTTCACTACTTGTGGGATTGGGGACCGGGGATTTTACGGTGGGACATGCAACCCTTAAAGTCGCGTCAAATAAAGTTGTCAAACATGAGAAAGCGTGTTTTGACAATCAACATGCCTTTATACCATTTGCATTTTACTTTTTTGGCATTCTAGCACCAAATTTTGTTGACCTTTTACATAGATTTTCAAAAGGCCATGCATGGAAATATTATGTCTCCTATGTCATCGAATTTGTTCTTTACGAGAATTAGTTTTTTCATCCAAAAAGACATAGTGGCATAGCTTGTTGCATGTATGCCTTTCGCGATCATGTATAATTCACACACACACACACATTCAATAGATAAAGAAATATATTTAAATCACTTTACTTTGCCACTCATTACCCTTATATCCAAATCGAGGATTTAGTTTATGCAATTACGCCCAGAAATACGTATTTCACATCATAAAAGGAAAGTATAGTAATGGGGTCCATGTAAATTAGTTTTGGTCCATGTAAAATTTTATATATCTCCCCGTGTGTAACAACCCGTTTTTATCTAGGATTATTTTATTCATTTATTATATGTGATTATATGTACTTATTTGTCGTTGTGTGTATTTGATTTGGGATTAGTGGATTTTTGGTCTAGAAGAGTATTTTAGTCATTTTTAGATTAAGGGGTATTTTGGTCATTTTGCGAGTAAGGGTAAATTAGTAATTTTAATAGGAATGTTATTTTTGGTGTTTTAGTGGGAATAGTTATTTTTAGTAAGTTACTAGTGAGGTTGTGTAATTGTTTATAGATGGTAATTATTCAGTGTTTTATCGGATTAATGAATAGTAACATAATTTGTTGGTAAGAGTGTTAAGCCCATTATGAATATTAGAAACCTAACCCGTTGGAGAGTAGTATATATATTTAACTCATGTAGGGAAATTAGGGTTAGAACATTTTCATCTCATAACAAAGGGAGGCTAGAGAGAGAAAGTGGGAAGAATAGAGAGAAGAAGAGAAGAGGAAGAACTTGGAGAAGAGGGAAGCTAGAGATTGGAAGTTAGAGGGGAGAGTGAAGCCATAGCTAGTGGAATTGAAGCTTTGAGGTAAGGGGGGTATATTCTTTCACTCAAATAAGCTATAATCTCATCTTTTTGCTTATGGGTCATAAATGATTTTGTGTGAATTATGATTTTTGTGATTTTTGATATTGAATTTCCTGCTCCTAATTTATTTGTAGTTATGAGTATGTTAAATTTCATGGAATTGATGTGTTTATGTGATCAAGTTCATAGTTGATGGTTGTGATAAGTTGTTTTGGTGATTTTTTCTCAATTAAGTGTAAACCATGAATTTGTGAGTAATTATTGTTGAAACGTGTCTAAATTCACTTGATAAATGATTATATATGTTTGTATGTTGTTGGGGTTTGAATTAGTGTTGTTGTTTGTGAAGTTTGAATGAAAATGAAAAAAATATGAGTTTTTGCTGAAAAATGAGGTTGATGATGATTTAGTGAAGAAATGAGGATATGAATTTTTGTTTGTAAGTGTTATGATTGCGTTGTGATGTATGTTAACTAATAATAAAGTTTAAGAAACGAATTAAGTTTATGAATTTTTCAATCTTGACCATTTTTTAGATCAATAATAAAGTTTAGGAAACGAATTAAGTTTATGAATTTTTGTTTGTAAGTGTTATGATTGCGTTTTGATGTATGTTATGATTGCGT
>Ga0315915_1004716_pt1 | contig 17121 bp, 19 predicted proteins | sample MpolbnodulesMG_FD_207738 | JGI IMG/M metagenome (GOLD analysis project Ga0315915, IMG submission 207738) | Medicago polymorpha root nodule microbial communities from Los Angeles, California, United States - branched nodules | ecosystem: Host-associated > Plants > Roots > Nodule | place: USA...
GATAAGTTCAAACCTGTTTTGTTTTCATCATTTTGCTATTTGTTGAGTTTGAATGGTGGTGATGATGATGAAATGACGGTGATGATGATGAAGATGATTGCGGAAAGGATGATGATGATGATGATGAATGACGGTGGTGAATGACGGTTATGATGATGAACGACGGTGTTGATGATGAGATTGAAGATTCTGGTGGTGATGATGAAGAACGACGGTGATGGAAGCGGTGATTGAAGATTCCGGTGGTGTTGAACGACGGTGATGAACGTTTGGTTTGGTTTTCGATTGAAGTGTTGAACGTTTTGTTTGTTTGGTTATGTTGGGCCACTGCTTAAAGAAAGGGCTGGACTTATGCATGGTGCATAAGGAATCCTTATGCATGATAACCACACCCGTTTAAGTGATTGCTAAAAAAAAATAATGTTTAAGTGATAATTTTCCATTAAGTGCATACCCATTAAGAAGAAAATGGTCTCTAATCTATTTTATTTTATTTTTTAAATTTTAGTGCATGTCTAACTTCATTTAGTATGAGAAACAATCGTTGGATGATCGATAACTTCTTGATGCATAGTTCTTTTGAATTCTGCTGTTCTCCCAACAGATTTTGATTGTTCCCAATCAAATTTTCAAAATTACATATCGGCCACAAATATCCAAATTACATAACCGGCCATTAAAAAATACGTCGATGTAATACCACAAAAAAATAAGACGAACACCGACCAAAAAGTGTCATAATTTATCTAACTAGACTAGTGATAGTGCATAATCCCCGTCTTCTTCCATGACTTCAAATTCTTGTTTTGGTTTTTTCGGAGTCGAAGTGCCACAAATAATTGAATTGTGCTCATTTGTTGGTTTCTTTGCCGGCTTCAACTCATTAGACACGAGGTCATTAAAGGCAGATTATATATCCGCAAAAGCAAAATGTCATTTCTCCGCCTCACCAATCTTGTTGTTACTCCATGAAGGTGAGAAAAACACAAGAAGGGGGGTTGAATTGTGTTTGTTTTTTCTTCTTTTTAAACTAACTTTAAAGTCCAGAGTCTGTTAGAGTTCAGATTTTGGAGAAATGTTCAAAGTCTAATTGCAGCGGATAAAGTAAAGATAGAAAGAAAGAAGAGAAAGACACAAAACAATTATACAGTTTCCTTCCACAATCTGAAAGTAGTCATGTCCCCTTTGCACTTCCAAGAAGAGTACACTAAAATCAAAATTTAATTACAAATGCTCAAGCACACCAGGTAGTACTGCAATATTAGGCTAACAAATTTTAGGCTAACAATGGAATATACTAACTATTTTTAGGCACACAAGCAAGAGTTCACTAAAAAAATTTTAGGCTAACAATGGAATATACTAACTATTTTTAACCAATATTGATACTAGTAAGTCCTTCAAGCGAACTAGTTTCCCACAAGGTTTTAGTTTTGGAACAGCTTCATCAGCTTACCAAGTAGTACTCCAATTATTTCATTATTAATTTTTTTACTGTTATTTGTGTATTTAAGATCCTAATTCAATGAATAACTTTTAGTATGAAGGCGCACTGAATGTTTCATCAAAATAATATAGTTTGTTGTGAATTCGTTGTGAAAAACACACCAATAAAAAAACATGATGCGTGGAGCTAATTAATACCAAGTAATCAAATCAAGCGGGTGACAAAATAATTCAAACAAAAAATAAACAGCAAGAGATAAAAGGAAGAAGGCGAACACAAGAATTTGTTTACCCAGTTCGGTCTAATGATGATCTACTCTGGGGGAGAGAGCAGCTCTTTGTTCCACTATAATGATATGAGTTTCTTTACAAAGAGATATTGAGTTACAAGAATCAGCCTTCAAACCTAATTCTACGCAAGTCCCAATCTCTTCCCGTGACCAAGAGACTCAATCCTAATAGTATTTTGTTCAAGGTGAATCAAAACAATCCCAACCCTAGTGTTTGTTGATAAGAGAAATTCTCTATAAACCCTAGTTTGTATGTTGGCTTCTAAACCCCGTTTTCTACACACTTAATCATCTAATACAAGGTTTATATTTATAGCGGAAAGCATCCCTCAAAAATATGAACAAAACCGGCCCATGAAAAAGGCGTTTTATTTTTTTTTTGCTTTCACGCAATTCGGGCGCCGAGTTCTGCTGTTCGGGCGCCGATTTTTCACGTAGCCAAAAGGCTCCTTTTGCAGGCACAATTTTGGTCCTAGACTGCTCCATTTGGCCCCCGAATTTGACATTTCCAGGATGCATGTTTTTGAGTCATTTTCCAACAATTCTCCATCATGCTACTCTCTCCAACCTTCATATATGCTTCAATGAAGTTAATCAAGTCCAAGCAATGCTTGAACCTTGATCTCGATAATGATTTGGTGAACATGGCTGCTGGATTTTCTTCCGATGCCATTTTCTCCACCATGATCTCCTTTGTCTCAATCATGTCTCTAACAAAGTGCAAACGAATGTCAATGTGCTTTGTTCTTTCATGATATACGTGATGATTTGCCAAATGAATGGCACTTTGGCTATCACAATATATCTTCACACATCCTTGACTAATCCCCATTTCTCCAATCATACCTTTCAACCATATGGCTTCCTTGACCCCTTCAACATGGGCAATGTACTCTCTTGAGTTGTTGAAAGAGCTACAACTGATTGTTGATTTGCCTTCCAAGTTACTGTTGTACCGAACAATGTAAACACAAATCTTGACAAAGATTTTCTAGTGTCTACATTACTTGCATAGTCCGCATCCACATATCTCTTTAAAGCATCCCTTCCTGGTTGTGACCTTGTATACTTCAGACCACCTTTCAAAGACCCATTCAAATATCTCAAAACCCACTTCAAAGTTTGCCAATGCACTTGACCCGGATTTGCCATAAACCGACTTATCACACTTATTGCATAGGATAAGCCCGGTCTACTACAAACCATACCATACATGATGCTTCCAACCCCACTTGCATAGGGAGTACCCTCCATCTTGCTTTTCTCTTCATCGGATTGAGGACACTGCTTTATTGAAAACTTTGTGTGATGACCAAGAGGAGTGCCAACGACCTTAGAATATTTCATCTTGAATCGCTCCACCACATTCCTCAAGTACCCCTGCTGAGATAAGAACAGCTCACCTTTGTTACGGTCCCTCATATATCCATACCAAGTATCCTCTTTGCATTACCAAGATCCTTCATCTCAAATTCATCACTCAATCATTACTTGAGCTTCTGAATCTCTTGCTTGTCAAAACTTGCCATAAGAATATCATCTACATAAATGAGAAGGTAGAGAATGACTTTCTCATTCCTTCTCATCATGTAAACACAACTATCATAGTTGCTTCTCACAAAATCAGCCTTTACTAGGAACTCATCAAACCGATGATACCACTGTCATGGACTTTGCTTCAACCCATACAAAGATTTCTTCAACAAACATACTTTTGTATTATCTTCTACGAAACCTTCTGGTTGTTGCATATAGATAGTTTCTTCCAACTCTCCATGTAGAAATGCGGTCTTCACATCCATCTATTCTAACTCAAGATCATACATGTTAACAATCGCCACAAGTACCCTTATAGAACAATGTTTTACCACCGGTAAAAAGATTTCATTGTAATCAATCCCTTCCACCTGAGTAAAACCATTTGCCACAAGTCTTGCTTTATACCTTAGTGCTTCGACCCCTGGTATTCCTTCTTTCTTCTTAAACACCCACTTGCTTCCCACTACCTTTTGATTCTTAAGTAATGAAACAACTTTCCAAGTCTGGTTCTTTTCCAATGAAAGCATTTCCTCATTCATTGCCTTCAGCTAGTCCTTGCTTTCGTTGCTTTCTAATGCTTCCATAAAGTTCTTTGGTTCCGAGTCTTGCACTCCTTCAGCTGCATTCAAAGCATAACATATGAGGTCAGCATAACCGTATCTTTCAGGTGGATGAATTCGTCTCCTTTGCCTATATCTTGCTAGCTAATAGTCAGGATCAATTATTGCTTGGCCTTCACTCTCATCAGGTACTGGAGTCTGATCCTCCCTTTCCCTTTCATCAGTGGTAGGCTCCACCTCAAACTGAATTTTCTGTACCCCCGTTTCTGAGTTTGTTTCCAGGTCTTTGCACTTCATCCCCATACGGGTCTCATCAAAAGTAACATCCCTGCTTATAATAAATTTTGATCCTCTAGGTTCCATCTTCCACAGTTTGTAACCTTTCACACCTTCAGGATAACCAATGAAAATACACTTCACAGCTCTAGCATCAAGTTTGTCCTGTTTTACATGAGCAAATGCTAAAGTTCCAAAGACTTTCAAATTAGAGTAGTCTGCTGGTATCCCACTCCAAACCTCCATAGGTGTCTTGAGATCTATCCTGTTGATGGACATCTTTTAATCAAATATGCTGCAGTACTAACAGCTTCTCCCTAGAAACTCTTGGACAATCCAGCTCCCAACAACATACACCTCACACGCTCCAACAAAGTCTTGTTCATTCTTTCAGCTAGACCATTCCGTTGAGGTGTGTATGCCACGGTTCTATGCCTCTTTATACCTCTTTTCCTACAAAACTCATTAAACTGCTCTGAAACAAACTCCAGGTCATTGTCAGTTCTCAACACTTTCAGTTTAGTTCCAATCTGATTTTCTACAAGTGTATGTCATTCTTTAAATTTTTCAAAAGTGTCACTTTTATTCTTCAGAATGTAAACCCATACCCTTCTAGAATAATCATCAATAATAGACATGAAATATGAACCTCCCCCATGAGTTTTAACTGATGCTGGACCCCAAAGATCCGAATGAACATACTCAAAAGGCCTACTAGATTTATGCACACCCACCCCAAACTTCACCTTGTGTTGTTTGCCTAATGTGCAATTATCACAGAAATCTAGTTTGTTCAATATTTCATTCCCTAGCAAACCTTGTTTAGCTAGCTCAACCAAACCTCTCTCACTGACATGACCTAACCTCAAATGCCACAATTTAATTATGTCCAGAGTGTCTACACTAGCAACCGATGCATGATCTATAACAATGGAACCTTCTAAAATATATAAACCATGTATTTTAGACCCTTTAGCTATAACTAATGCACCATGAGAAATTCTCATCATACCACGTTCAATTCTAGTACAATATCCTAGACCATCAAACATGCTTATAGATATTAAATTTCTCTTAAGTTTGGGAATATACCTCACATCCTTCAAAAGGAAATCACGGTCATCAAACATTTTGAGACGGATAATACCCATACCTTGAATTTTGCAAGCCTTATTATTACCAAGGAAAACAACTCCACCTTCTTTCAGCTCTAATCTTTCAAAGTACTCCTTTCTCAAACAAATGTGATAAGAGCACCCAGAGTCCAAGACCCAGTCCTTTTCAGGTTCCCAACTTGTCACAGTTAGTGCTCCAACAGTCTCATAACCTTCCTCTTCACTTGCAATCTGAACAGATGAATTACCACTTCCATTGTCCTTTCTCTCAGGACAATCCTTCTTGAAGTGACCTGGATTGTGACAAATAAAACATTAGTACTGTGTTTTATTACCACCACCCCTCGACCAAGACTTTGACCTGGAATTCTTGTCTTTCCCATTTCCTCTGTTTTCACTTCTTCCCCTTCAGACATTCAAGCCTTCTCCACTATCATCAACCTTCAACTCTATGAACTTGGTTAACTCTTTGGTTCTCAAAGCTGCTTGAACTTCCTCCAAAGTGATAGTGCCCTCTTTGCCATAAAGCATTGTATCCTTGAAATTCTCAAAGGACCTAGGTAAAGCACACAGTAGGTGTAAGGATTTATCCTCATCTTCCAGATTTACATCTATGTTCACCAAATCATCAATAATCTTATTGAACTCCGTCAGTTGCTCCATTATAGGTTTTGACTCCACCATTCGGTAAAAGTAGAGTTGTTGTTTCAGACATTGTCTATGTGCCAAGGACATGGTTATGTACAATGAATCAAGTTTATTCCACATAGACACAGCAGTAGTCTCCCTTGCTACCTCTCTCAACACCTTATCCCCAAGACCCACATATGATGGCACTGGCCGCTTTATCATTCATCTAAGTTTTCTCAGCAGGTGTTAGATGCGCAGGCATCTGTGCTTCTCCCTTCAATGCTTACATACACTTTTGTTGAATTAGAATTGCCCTCACCTTTACCTTCCACAACCCAAAGTCGTTACTACCGGTAAACTTTTCAATATCCCACTTCGAACCCATGATACCTGGTTATTGATTTGACCGTCGCCCCACGGTGCGCGCCAATTGTTGTGAATTCGTTGTGAAAACCACATCAATAAAAAACTTGATGCTTGGAGCAAATTAATACCAAGTAATCAAATCAAGCGGGTGACAAAAAAAATGATTCAAACAAAAATAAACAGGAAGAGATAAAAGGAAGAAGGAGAACACAAGAATTTGTTTACCTAGTTCGGTCTAATGATGACCTACTCTGGGGGAGAGAGCAGTTCTCTGTTCCACTATAGTGATGTGTGTTTCTTTACAAAGAGATATTGAGTTACAAGAATCAGTCTTCAAACCTAATTCTACCCAAGTCCCAATCTCTTCCCGTGACCAAGAGACTCAATCCTAATAGTGTTTTGTTCAAGGTGAATCAAAACAATCCCAACCCTAGTGTTTGTTGCCAAGAGAAATTCTCTATAAACCCTAGTTTGTTGTTGGCTTCTAAACCCTGTTTTCTACACACTTAATCATCTAATACAAGGTTTATATTTATAGTGGAAAGCATCCCTCAAAAATTGGAACAGAACCGGTCCATGAAAAAGCTGTTTTATTTTTTTCTACTATCACACAATTCGGGCGCCGATTTTTCACGTAGCCAAAAGGCTCCTTCTGCAGGCACAATTCATGCACCGGACTGCTCCATTCTGGTCCGAATTTGACATTTCCAAGATGCATGTTTTTGAGTCATTTTCCAACATAGTTTAATCATTCATCTATCATTTTCTTTCATGAAAATATACTAAGTCACCAAAAGTCAATGTAGTATTTTCTTAATATGAGCCAAAGACAAAAAACGCGTTGATGTGAACAGCATCATTAGCTTACCAGGTATATAAGGGCCAAGGCTAAACAAGTTTGCTTAAAATGAATAAAATATACGAACTACAATGATGACAGTAATTGTTCTTCTTCTCTCTAGAATTTTTGTGATTCTTAGCTCTTTGGCTATAACTGATGCTCCAATATTGTTAATCAATGTTGATATTAGTAAGTCCTTCAACCAAACTAGTTTCCAACAAGGTTTTATTTTTGGAGCAGCTTCATCAGCTTACCAGGTAGTACTCCAAATATTTCAATATTAATTCTTTTACTGTTATTTGTGTATTTAAGATGCTAATTCAATGAATAACTTTTAGTATGAAGGTGCAGAGAATGTTTGTGGCAGAGGACCAAGTATATGGGATAATTCTACACATAAATATCCAGGTAGTTTCTTTTGAAAGATGCATAAATATCAAGGATTTTTACACCTTAGGATTGGTCAATCCGAAGGTATAAAATGCAACTTTCACAGGTTTTTACACTTTCGGATTAGTCGCCCGATGTAAACAATCCTCAATTTTTTTTAAGTTTAGTGTGAGATGTTAGACTTGATTAAAAAATTAGACTTAGTGTAAAATATAATTATTCAGGTGTTTCTATGTTAGCCAAGACAGTGCAAAATGTTCACTTCAAATAATTTAGGATTTTTATACATCCGGATTAACTAATCCAAATAACTCTTGTCCAGATTGGTTGGTTAGGAAATGGGCGAATTCAACAAAAAACAAAAGGATTTTGAGGGATTTTTAATAATGTAGGCGTGGAGATATTTTCAAATTAATTCAATCTGGTTTTTCTGCGTAACCATTTATATCATATGATTATAACACCCTCACATTATATTGTTGACACAGAAAAGGTAAAAGACACAAGTAATGGATTAGATAAAGGTATGCAGAGTACTTTTCTCGATCTTGTTTGTTGCTTCAAAGGATATGAGTTAACAATGGTTCAAAATATAGTTTGTGATCATTATGGTTACAACGTGAACGCTCAAATCCAAGTTTTGATTGATGAATCTATCATAGGTATCAGTGGCTGTGGCGGTAAGGAGAAAATGGCTGAAGAACTTGTTTGTCAAGAATCACCAACAGAGATTGGGAAATGTATTAGGTTATTGTTGCCTGAAGATATAATTTATTTCTTAAAGGAATACAAGGTAAGGTTAACTATTTTTCATTAATTTGTATTGAAGTCCTACTCATGTGCGTACTCGTATTACACTTGATTAGTGTTTTTTGTATTTAAAGGGAAATAGTAGTTTAAGAGTAATGGAATGGAAGGCTTATCCTTCACAGCAGTTGCCATCAAGCTTTAATACATGGACTTTAAATTTGACTATGGACTTCATGTCACCCATGCTGGGTGAGTTAATAAGTGGTATTGTAAGTTCTTTTCTCTGGTCTTGTATATTGAAGATTATTCATTGAATATTGTTTTCTTTAGGGCTTTAAATTTGACTATGGTTAATTAATGTTGTATCATGATGGAAGACTGGGTTTTGAGCATTCATACAAGTAGATTGGACACCACATTTTAACTGAAAACTTTAAACGTTAAAGCATATGAGTCCTCTCGCTTATATATTGCTCAATATCCATTTTTCCGTCTAATGTGGGATTTCTAAATCGCACTTAATTTACTAACAGTCAATGAATTACACAGACACATGATCTTTCTTGAAATCATTCCATTGAAAGTTTTTTATCAAGACTAGCTAATGATCTTGGGTGCTAATAAAAAATCGCTTGCTCATGATTCATTCACTCATCTAGTTGATAAGAAAATCTCTATCATACATATTACTTGAGTCATAAGAGGTTTTCACAAACATAAGTAATTTATATTGAACAACTTGAATTACTCTATTATATTACATAATAAAATCCACTCATCCAAACACACTTTAAAAGCATCCTCCACACATACTCAATCAATTGCATTCATAAACTTGACTAGCAATACTAAATTCTTGTTACATTGTTGACATTGCAGAATGTTGCAGATGATTCTTATAATTCATTGAGTCTTTATAATGCCAACGCATTGTGGAGACTAGTTGGTTTTGTGTCAAGTGTAGTAGGCCTATTTTGTTATGCTCAGAGCCCTTCTTTCAACCGTTTAATTGGAAGATGGAACATTGTCAAGTTCTCTCTGTATGGGCTATTTTCCTTCGCTATCTTTACCTCCATATTGTTTGTAAAGCAGTTCTCACCATCCACATGATATGCTCAAATAAAAACTTACACGAGCTTTGCGGTTTTGATGATCATCTCGGTGTACTCATTCTATTATTACGACAAAGCCCTGAATGGGAAATCTGAAATATTGAGTATAGTTTTGAATGCTGCATTTGCTTTGATGTCGTTAAGCTTGTCCAAACTGATCAAGTTTGGATTTGAAATAGGCGTATTTGCTTATTTCCTAGGTTGCCTAGCGGTTCAACTGTGGACCATCAATTGGATGCTGATTTTGGTTGCTATAATATTTGGTTGTCCGCTCTTTGTTATGCATTCGTCTTCACATTCCCAAGATGAGGTCGACACGGATCAAATTATTGATGAATCTTCAGGTTCTGATCCAGAGGTTGGTAATGCAGGTCAACCAGATGTTAGCAATGAAAGTCGCGTTATTATTGATTCATATCAAGATTACCAACAAGAGGTATCTAGTGAAGGTGAAGTTATTCATAGTTCAGTTACCATACCAGAGGGTGGTAGTTGTGGAAGTGATCATGGTGTAGTAGACATTATACTTGAAGCAAATTCAATAAGTGTTTTAGCATTGTAGGAGATATTTTAATCTATATATATGGACAAAAGAAATATAAGCATTTATATTTGGACACAAAATTTTAACAACGTATACTTGACATAGTATAAAATACAAACGGTGAATACAACGAACGGTGACTGTTGAATAACTTTAACAGTATTAGAAAAGCTATGTTTGGACACTACTACTACTACGATTTAGTTACGAATCTTACAAACTTGACTTACAGCTTGTGCCAAATCTGGTCTATTGCAGACCATAACATACATTAAACAACCAACAACACTGGCATAAGGAACTTTTGACATATACTCAGCATCTGTCTTCAAACAGAGAAAATGAGAGCTTAAAATGATTTGCTGATGGAGTACTCACAGTCTTCGAATTGCTCATGTCAAATTTTGGATTCTGATTCAAACCCACAGTTCTTCAACTAAACCTTTTGGATCTGAAGGCCTTTCTTTCCCATCTAGCATACAAAATTTACGCTTCATTTCTATTTAGATAGGATCGAATTTCAAAACCCAAAGCTTTGTTCACCACCACATTACATAGCTATCTTGGAAAACATCCTTAGGAGCCAAATATAAATTGGCAACTCCATACTTCTACATTTCCTTTTTACGTGTCGTTTTAAAGTTATTTGCATGTACCTAAATTACTTGCCCTTTTTATAGCACTCAACCTAAATTATTTAGATATCATTTCACATATTTCTATCTACACAATAAATATTCAAGTGTTATTAAGAAAATTAAAATAACAAATAATTTTGCATTGAATTTAAAAAATGACAAGTAAATAAGAACAAAATATTTTAAAAGCGATAAATAAAAAGAAACTGCGGGAGTATTATTGATCGTATTTATAAAAAAAAAAATATGCTACAATGTTACAACACTTCTCAAACTTGATTGAAGGAGGAATGGCAATGACATGTTGACCACCACTGCCAATAGCTAGTTCGGAATGTCATCTTGACCTCCACTCGGTTGGGATTTGGAATGCATAACAAAGAGAATACAACCATAGATTATGGCAACAAAAATCAACATCCAGTTGATTGTTAACAGTTGAACTGTAAAGCAACATAAGAAGTAAGAGAATATACCAATCTCAGACTCAAACTTAAACAGTTTGTGCAGGCTTAATGACACCAAAGCAAACGCAGCGTTTGAAACTACACTAAGTATGTCAGGTTTTCCATTCACAGCTCTGTCGTAGAAGAATGAGTACACTGAGATGATCATCAAAACCACAAAGATTGTACAAGTTTTTATGAATTGAGCATGCTGTTTGGGAAGTGATGACTGCTTTGCGGACAATACAGTGGTAACGATGGCTAAAAATAACACTACATAGAGAAAGACCTTGAAAGGTTTCCACCTTCCAATTAATCGATTGAAAGAAGGGCTTAGAGCATAACATATCAGGCCAACTGCACTTGACATAAGCCCAACTACTCTCCACGCCATCTCAACTTTAGTAGCCTTGTGAGCAGTCTGAGAAACACCAGGAACACTCTGTGAAGATTGAGAAACTTCAGGATCCACGTCGGAAATCTGCACGATAACAAGAATGGGTAATTTCAGTCAGGTTTATAATTTAAAAAAGATTAGTAATTGTGTAGAGGATGCTTTCAGATGATTGCATGGAAAGAGAAGAAAAAAATTATGCCAAGAGGTTAAGAAATTTTCTATGGTTTTTTAATTCTTACTTCATTGCGTATAGGATCACGCTGAAGCCTTGAGTAGACCTGTTTTATGATATTGCCGATAATCTCCTGTTCATTTCCATACCTGCTAGACGAGAGACGTTAGGTAAAATTAAATGGAGACTATTGAGTTATTTGCACACCTTCATTGTTATCTTATTACAATTCAAATTTAAAAGTTGAAACCTTATGTGACATACTGATCAAAGCGAAAGCATGTGTTCTCTTCAAGTGTAAACAATATTAATAGCAATAGTTAAAGGAAAATGCTAATATTAAGCCATAAATAAAAGGTAACAATCTTACTAATCAGAAAGGGTACCTACCCATGTTCGATATGCCACCCGGACAACTCAGCTACTTTGGTTAAAGCATTCCTCCATTTAACCGTATTCTCATTGTTATCGCGCTCATGATTTTCCATTGCAATACCATAGGATCCTCTTTGGCGTCGCACAATAGAAGGGTCGATGTTGTAAAAAATGGGAAAAATAAATTGATTGCCATGATTCTGCTGATTGTTGTCAATGATAAAGGCAAGTTCTTCCAAGCGAAATGAAGATGCGGCGTAGTTATTTGATAACACGATAATGACAATCCTGCACTGTGGAATGACATTTATATTTTTTTGTGTGATTTCTTCTTTTTGATGCTCCTTATCATCGATGTAGGTTTTGATTCCTTTGCCATTCAAAGCTTTCTGGAGATTGTCGACAAAACCTATACGAGTATCATCACAGCTTATGAAAACATCGTTGGTGACGGATGTGGAGGAGAATTGTTGATTTGCCATGACACCTACAATGACTCCATATTCTTCCTCATTCTTTTTTATGGTTGGATAAAAACGCGTTAGTCAAGTCAAACAACAAATATTTTAACCTCTTTTGTCACTACTCAACGAACAAGTATTCTTTCTTCTGTGAAGTTTCTTACCTGAATTCTTAATTTGCTATTCCAATAGCTTTTGCTTTCATCAAGTGAACACGGAAATCAACCGAGAAGTTTTAGTTGTGAACTTGTCTGTTAGTAGGAACAAAGGTAGGGTAGTGATGGAGACTTGCAAAATAAAATAATCTAGGATAATTTAAATTATTAAAATATCATTATTAATTCTAGTCATTAGTCACATAATTCTCAATTCATGTTGGTACACCGTACGGATACTGGTTTGCAGTACTAGTATGATCTATGTATAGTAAGCTGCTATCGGTAAATATTTAAGAAAAAGATTTTTTTATTAGAATATTGAAACAAAACTTCAAATTAATAGGTAATAACTAAATATTTACATGCCGAGCGTTTTCAATTGTTCACCATTATCTCCACTTGTCCCCGTGAGCATAGCTCAGTTGGTAGGGACATGCATTGTTATATACAGGGTTTAGGGTTCGAACCCCATACACCCCACTCGGCTACTTGACCAAAAAAAAAACATTATCTCCACTCAGTTAATTAAATTAATTAATAGTGGAAGAAGGTAAAAGGATTATAGTAGACGACTGCAACGAACTAGTGCACACTTCATAAACTCATTTTTTATATAGGATAAAATATGGTTTTGCTCCCTGCAAATATGCCTCGTTTTAGTTTTAGTCCCTGTAAAAAAAAATTGTTGTTTTTGGTCCCTGCAAAATATTTTGTTTTTGAAATTAGTCCCTCCAGGGACTATTTTCAAAAGTAAAATATTTTGCAGGGACCTTTTTAAAATTCAAAAGATTTTGCAGGGATTATTTTTTTAATAAATGGGTTCAGTCATCATGTGTCACGTGTGCAAATCATCACAAAAGTGGAGTCAGAGACCAAAACCAAAACGAGACATATTTGCAGGGACCAAAAACAACAAAAAAAATTTACAGGGACTAAAACCGAAATGAGGCATATTTGCAGGGATCAAAACCATATTTTAGCCTTTTATATACTCTTATTTTCTAATTTATTGGAAATATTTTTGTAACAAATGTCTCTTTATCTAAGCTTCAAAGAAGTTTTCCTACCAAATTTATTAGCTCCACCGGAGATTTATCCTTTCTTTGTTATCTCCTACTCTCTTTTTCCTCTTTCTTCGATTCTTCACCCACCTGTATTGGTTTGCCAATTATCTGTTGTCACAAATTATAGTGGAAATTGTGTGAACCAAATTCACAAAAATAATATGAACCGGTATGCAAGTACCAATTCACAGTTTCCAACATGTCAAGAGAATTATGTAACTACGATTGAAGTTAATGAAATATGTAGATTCACCGAGATACAATAACTAAGAGGCATGCTTATCTCAAGAAAAACAAAAACTAAGGGTCATGCTAATAAATGTACATGGGACACTCGCTAAATAACCAAAAAGAAATTGTATTAAAAAGAGCATTTTTCACATTTTAAAAGATCAACTAAACATCCAAGATAGTTTTACTATATTTGATTCCTTAAAAAGTGTCCTATGGACACTTATCAGCATTTTCCAATAAAAAAGTGTATCAGTGAGGAAATATTAATTAATTTTATAATGATGTTTTAAATTGATGATTATTGAGTAATGATATTTGTACAACCATTTTATGATAACTTTTGAGACAACTTTCTTTTTCTCTCTTCTTATTAATCAAAACAATAGATAGAGAGAGAGAGAGGGAGGGAGGGAGAGAGAGAGAGAGAGAGAGAGAGAGAGAGGAAGAAAGAGAGACTACGAACACAACGAGAGTATAAGAGAGAAAATTGTCTAAATATTTTTACAAAATGGTTGTACAAATATTATTTCTCAATTAATTTTAGACTCATGGAGTATTTTGTCATGAGCGGAGTTGAAAACAACTCATTCTCACTTTAAGTCTAATATTTCCGCCCAATCAATAGGTTGAAGTGTGAATGGTTAGTTTCATATTGATTATCCATGAGGTAATAATCATTTTGAATGTTAAATGTGTAACGAGTAGCTACAATAATCCGTCAATATATCAAAATTTCAAAATAGTAGCAAAAAACTACAAAATCATATAGAACTATAATTTAGTATAACAAGAATTATCAATAGATTTAAAGAGACGGAACCATAGATTTTAACAAAGTTCAGATAAATTATCTCCTACATCTCTAGGATATAATTGAGAGTTTTTACCACATCTTATCTATCATTAGAGTTTAAAGTATGAAAATTTAGTCCACATACATCAATTTTTCAACTACTATTTTTGCTTATTTTCATTTTGGAGGGAGTATATCTTATTGCTATTCAAACTATATGGCATACAGCTCAAGGTGTGAAAGCAAGCATTCTCTTCAAATGTAACAAAAATAATAGTAATAACAGTGATATTTTTAGATTGGTGATAAAGTTTTATGCGACTGTATATGTTGTATTGAATGTAAATTTGATTGTGAGTTTATGTTTTTATAAGGTTGAATTTCAGTATTTTTTTTCTTGGTTTTATGGGTATGTTTTGATGAAGGTTGATGAAGATGAAGAAGTAGAGAAAAAAATATGAAGAAAAAGAAAAGCAAAATTAGGTGTTGATGATTCACTTTAAAATACAACATACTTTCATGATCCAACAGTTATCTTTTTAAAAAGATGATCAAAAGGTTCAACTTAAATAAATTAATAAGGGCTACGCTGAATCATCTACAATGTTGGTCCTTCTTTGACATTTTCGGTCAAAATTAACAGAACAAAACCAACTTAACTGACGAAAGCATATTTAAAGAACCAAAACAAAACTTTTAATAATAAGGAGACCAAAACAAAACTCAAAAATTATTTAGGAGATCAAATATGTAATTTAGCCGAAAATAAAGAAAAACAAAGGCACAATGCTACAACGTTCCCTTAGTTGAGATGTATCACTTGGAAAAATTCATATTATATTTTAGTGGTGTCCGGCATTCGAACCCCAAACCTTATATATATTTACATTATCCTTAACAAGACTAAGGTCGGGGGACAATTGACAACTTCATATGAACATATGCATCAATAAACCAAATTACGCTACAATGCAACAACACATATCTAACTTGCTTCGCTGTCAACCCACAGCGTTTTGAAACTCAAGAGGCATACATAACAAAGGAGCATAAGACAGAAGGTTAATGCAGCAATATTCAACATCCAATTGATTGTGAACATTTGCATTGTAAAACCAATTGTGAACATAGGGAACATATCCATATCATACTCAAACTTACATAGTTTGTGCAGGCTTAATGACATCAAAGCAAACAAAGCCTTTGAAACAGCACTCAGTATGTTAGGTTTTCCATTCACATCTTCGTTGTTTAAGTATCAGTAGATCGAGAAGTTACTAAAAGTTTTGATTTGAGTATTGCAGACAACATGGCGATTAAGATGTTACAGCACAACGACACTAGAAAGATAACCAGCAAAATTAATGGAATGGAAGAATAACTGAGATCATGCCATAACCTGATTACTACAAATGACATAAAACCACCTACTGCTTTCCTTGTCGTCTCGGCTTGAAACACCATAAGTGAAATCGACATCATAACTTGAACAACTTTGTGAACAGTTTGAGAAACATCCTGTGAATGAATAACAGAGAGCAGACAACCATAGATAATGGCAACAAAAACCAACATCCAGTTGATGGTTAACAGTTGAACCGTAAAGCAACTTAAGAAATATGAGAACACACCAATCTCAGACTTAAACTTAAATAGTTTGTGCAAGCTTAATGACACCAAAGCAAACGCAACGTTAGAAACTACACTCAGTATGTCAGGTTTTCCATCCACGGCTCTGTCGTAGAAGAATGAGTACACTGAGATGATCATCACAACCGCAAAGACTGTGCAAGTTCTTTTTAGATGACCAATCCCTGTGGAAAGTGATAACTGCTTTGCAAACAATATGGTGGTTAATAGGGCTAAGGACAACACTATATAGAGAAAGACCTTGAAAGGTTCCCACCTTCCTATTAATCGGTTGAAAGAAGGGCTCAGAGTATAACATAACAAACCAACTAAACTTGACATAAGGCCAACTACTCTCCATGGCCGTCTCTGTCATTACATAGAGAGAGAGTGAACACTCTGAGAAGTTTGAGAATCTTCTGGAACTATATCCAAAATATGCATGGTAACACGAATTGGTTATTGTTGTAAATATTATTTATATTTCAAAAGTTTTCAATTATATCATATATTCCTTATTTTAAGTGAAAATATTTTAGCTGATATTCAAGTCATCAAAGCAATATACATACAGGTTTTTATATAGCTGTCCTACTATGGAATATGTCGGCTTAATGTTAACAACTATTTGACTTTTTCTCAAATGTGCACAATAAATTAGCATAATAATATCCCTATATTTATGCCATGAGTGGGCTTCAAGAAACTGATTTATACTCCCACGTTTTTATTGTGCTGAACGGTCACTTTTGAATTGGCCTTTATATGAATATTGCTTTGATCAATACGACAGAGAACAAAAAAGTCTGAAAACAAAAACCTCCCTCACTCTCACAATTTTCTGGGTTACACTTCCTATCACATATTATCTCTTGTCAGTTCTGAATCCCCGGCT
>Ga0315915_1004720_pt1 | contig 17117 bp, 8 predicted proteins | sample MpolbnodulesMG_FD_207738 | JGI IMG/M metagenome (GOLD analysis project Ga0315915, IMG submission 207738) | Medicago polymorpha root nodule microbial communities from Los Angeles, California, United States - branched nodules | ecosystem: Host-associated > Plants > Roots > Nodule | place: USA...
AAATCTGGTGGATCCCATGTGAATTTTAACCAATCAAAGAGAATGTGTTGAAAAATGTGTGTTGCTTGTATTTCTCTAATTATTTACATATAAAAGCAATGTTGGTTGTCTCATAAGTCTTAACTCAACTAATAAAAAAGTCAAAATTGTTAGGTCAGACGTCATGATTGGGGTTTGAACCCCAACGCCTCCGCTTTGTGTGTATTTTTGGATTCAAACTCTTTTTCTTCAAGAATATATATAACTATGATGACTATAGGGATAGTCAAGTCGCCGAGCTCTCGAAAATAGAGTCATAATTTTTTCAAGAGCCCAAAAATAAAGTCTTAAACATTAAGTCATCGAGCTGGATGAGATTTTAGGTTCTAGGGATTTTATTTAACTTCTTTTTTTTAATAATGAAATGAAATATTAGTTCTTTTATGATTATACTTTATAAGAAATCAAATCATTGCATTCCATGAAAATTCACGAGAAAATATGATTTTATAAAAATAAAAAAAATGATTGGATTTATATATATAAAAAAATTATAAAAAATCTCGGTGCATATTTTATTTAATCTTGTTAGCTTTATATTTTTTTTATAAAGTATTTCATTAATCTATGTGCATCAAACTTTGAGTTGGGATTCTTTGATAATATAACTAGTTATGCATTTTTGTATGATATAAACTATTGATTTATAGATTAATAACTGATATTATTCGCTTTAAACTCCAAATAGACATATCACTTTAAAAAGGTCGGACCTTGAATACGACTTCACTTAATGTGCTCTCATTCTCAATACACTAATTGTTTCTTCTACGTAATACATCTGATCTTTAGTTATTTTTGCTTTCCTCTCTAGAACTATTTCAATATTAAGTCAACCACATAAATGTTGCATAATGCTTCAGAGTTGTTTACTTATCTACTAACGTTTTCTATTAGAAATTAAATGAATATACTGAGAAGAGGCAAGAATTTAATCAGAAAAAGATGCACATTTGTAACCAGTGAAAAGGTTTATCTACCAAAAGGATATACTAGAATATCTAAACAAGGTGCGTGTATAACATGTTGCTTTCAGTACTACGTTCTGTTTACTTGTGCGTGTAGAAAAAAAACATTTGACATGTTAGCATTCTTCAAACGTAAGCACTTCAAAACTAAGCTACCTTCAAGTCGTTAGGTATGTACGTTGCAGCATCTACATCTTGAGCTGAAATAACAAGTTTGAGTCAATATTATACATAAGCTGCACTCATAGACTGGTACTGAGTCATCATCAACTATATCACCCCGGCTGGCATATTTCCCAAGAGAGGGATTTCTTACTAGTGTTTGTTGGGTCAAGGTATGGTGTATATGACCAGTCATCAATTTAGTATTTCGTTGGATTGGAATGTGATTCAACTTCAAAAAATATAACCATCATCAATTATTGAAGCTCTGTCGAAATGGGGCTAATGGATACAGATTCTATGGAGTTCCAAAAATACATGCATCAATACAGTTTTGAATATACGAATGATTTTTTAAATTTAGTTGATTCATAGTTTTATCATTAAAAAATGAAATAAAATTTGAAGGTTGAGATTCATTGCAACTCAAGCAACTGCATAAGATTATCATCCTGGGTGATCGATCAGCCTTGTGCTGTTGTTCTTGTATGAATACATTATTGAAGAGAGCCGTTAATGGGATATCCCTTCAGGCTTAAGCGTTCCAATAGACAAGGCTGCCTCTATAATTAAACTTCTAGTGAACTATATACTATTATCACATGAATTATATGCATGCTATACATACAAAACAAAATTCCACAACAGAGCAATATCAGTTACAAGGCATTCCTTCTACAACTAGAATCCCGTATGGAAGTTTTCAACTATGCTTCGACACTGACCGAGACTTCATCTTCTGCAGCTTTCTTTGGTGTTTCTTGAGGTTTCTGCACTTCAGTTTTATTTGGAATCTCAGTTTTATTTGGAATCAAAGTTATGAAGATGTTTTTGTCACGGAAGTTTTTAGCCTCCTCTGTTGCAAGCTGCACATGATCCGTGTGGTTTAGATATAAAATTCACTTAGGCAATAATTTTTTTCTCCAGTGATAATAAAATAAGATATCAGCAGAGTGGCTGCAAAATGAATATGCTAAACGTAAATGATTTAAATAGAAAAAGAGACATTAAATAATGTGATGATTAAGAGAGTATCTGTAAAGCACGTCAATGAATAAATTAAATTGCTAGTACTACATAATAGGACCTTCTTTTTTGGTACAAATGCTTAAGAAATATGATATCACTCAACCAGAACATAGCAAAGCGGCATCCCATACCTTCCCAACATCGTTCTGAAAACGTCTAATAAGCTCAATAGCATTATTCCTGAATTCTTTTTCACGACCTTTAAGGTTTACTATGACCTTAACCTGCAGCAATTGATCCAAAAGATCTGAATACACTTGAATATAACATATTTAATTTGTATGTATAGTGTGCAATATCAAAAGAATTAATGTAACCTTGTCACCATCATTCAAAAATTTCCGTGCAGCTTTCAAACGTACAGAATAATCATGTTGATCTATGTTGTATCTGTTAAAATAACCAAAACAATAAACAAAATCACATTCTAGCAAAAATAATTGAGTATAACTACAACTCAAAACTAACGCTGGTTCTTAAAAAGTAAACTCTGGAACTGGTCAAATTGAATCCATGTTATCAAACGAAAAATAACCCAAGACAAGGTTTATGCTTTAAAATGATACTGTTCTGTCAATTGTATTTATCTTTATACTGTGATGCATCACATTAAGCCTCCCATGTTTATCTTTAAGCAGCAAGACCAAACAAACTGCTCTAAATGCACCTTGTCCTAATTGATTGCACATTCATTAAAAAGAAACAAGATATAAATGATGAAAGGCCCGACATTTGCCACTTTCTATGTTTATCTTTGAGCAGTAGGATTAAACAAACTCCTCTTGGTGTGTCATAGGATTAAACAAACTTCTCTTTGAGCAAGTTGTGAACAATAAACTGCACAACAGATGCAGCTTATTTCTTCTAGTTTCTCGAGCAATGAAAAAAATTAACAAGTAAAGATAGGTATAATGCCTTCCAAGAGAACATAGAGTAAACCCCATAAGAATGTACGGCAATAACAAAAATGTATTTGTTCACATTTCTAACCCTTATAAAAATATGGAAAATGTTAACTAGTGCCCCGGGGGCACTAGTTAAGGATCTTAAATTGTAACTTTTTATAAAAGTTTGTGTAATCAATGCATTGGAAATCGAAAACTTTCACATTTTTAAAGAATAATTACTTCATTTAGAATGCTTAAAGAGTGCCCCAGGGGCACTCGTTAACAAGACCCTAAAAATATTGATGATTAAATTGATCCATAACCAAGAATGGGTCAAATCTGATTAGGAACCAAATTTCTGCTTTATTTTCTATGAAACATAAGTAAGAAAGGATGATCTAGGCTCCTTTAGGACATTACCCCATTTTGAGCTCCTTCAAATCCATCCGACTAGCTACATTTAAAAGATCATTTGATCAGCAATTTATATTTTGACTGAGTTCTGTAAAATTGTAAATGATATAAAGGAAAATGTCGAAGTCCAAAAAATACAATGCTTACCAGCACTTTTCTTCTGCTGATCTCTTTTCTTTTTCTGCAGTTCATATCTATATTTACTGTAAAAGAAGAAAAATATAAGGAACACTAACTTTTAAGGTTCATGAGTATGTAAGTATGCAGTGAGCAAGCAGAAAGGAAGTATAACTAAACACTGCCCCGCCAGGAGATTCTTCTGATTGTGTTAAGTGAAAGTCAAAGGCAAAATGTCTTTCATGAAACAGCGTGTTTGGATTAATCTCTATGTTGATTCTACATTATTGATAGCTTGTTTTCTTCACAATAGCCCCACCCCAAAAAAAACAAAGTTGGAGTGAATCTTAATGACAAAATCACCTACCATCCAAATTAATAATATTCAAGACAAATTAGAAGCACAACATTTCACATAATGCAAATGATGCATTTGTTTTTCCTTGGGAAACAATGATGCATTTGTTTTATTGTAAGAGCAAGAGAAAAAATATAGGAAATGTTGTGTAGAAGATGATACTGTAAATTGGATGGCTCTATAAATAGAGCTAGAGTCTAAAAGAGAATCAGATACACTGTACATCCTTATTCTTAGCCATAAATAACAACTTCAAAAAAATTCACAAGAACAACATCTTAATCTTAAAAAACGGTAACGCAGATCCTAAAACTGATAATAATAATAATAATAATAATAATAATAGTAAAAATAACGAAGACCTAAAAAGTAAAAACTGAGCAATCCATTTCACACTGCAGATATTTAGACATGATTTCAACCAATATTCCCCACCTTTACTACCACTCCCCTGTTACATTGAAATTGGAACACCTGGTAGTTGCATAAGGGTAGAAGAAAGAAACACTATACACCAAATATGAATACTTGTCTATCGTCCTATAACCTACTTGCGTCTACTTAATGATTGGCATCCACAAGTGAATGTTAGAAATAGATATATCACATCCTTACATGACCACTTTATACCGATGTTATGAAAATTGGACCAGCTGGTTTGAACCAAAAAACTAACAAACCAAAACATATAATATAATCATTTTATATTAGTTTAAAATTTAATTTGTCTGTATCTTCAATATTGTTATATTAATTTATTGCTGAATGTATTATATAATCTCAAAAACATAAAATTAATTATGATTGGCTAGACAACGATACAACTAAAGTTGAACCACTGAACGGTTAATGATGTCTTAACCGGTTCAATGACTGAACCGATTTTTAAAGCATTACTTTGCAATGCCATCAACCACTAGTTTTTTTATACTATATTCAATTTCAAAAAAAAATATATATGCAAGGTGTGTGTGTGTGTGTGTGTGTGTGTGTGTGTGTGTGTGAGAGAGAGAGAGAGAGAGAGAGAGAGAGAGAGAGAGATTAAAAATACAAAATGTAAAGTTTAATATTTTTCAGGGCAGACTGAGTTCATACCTGTAATTCATTATTCTAACAACAGGAGGATCTGCCTCCGCGGATACTATTACCTGCAGGGGAAAGAGAGTGAAAAAAAATAAGCCTATGCAATTGTGTCATGTTATAAGTAATATGTGCTCAAAGGTCAATGGCAAAGAAGTGTGAACTGATTTGAAACAGTTGGGTTTTCAACAACACAAACCTAGAAATAGCTCTTTAAATCAATCCCTTGCATTCGCAATACTCATAATAGCAGTTTTCAACGTATTTTCAATCAAAATTTCTCCAAGATATCTTATTAAAACAGCTAATGCCTAATAGCATATACAAAAACAATTTAACTTTATTTATTTTTTGCTATAGAAATAGCTTATACATAAGTATGGGTGTGCTATAAGCTGTAAATAAGTTGTTTATCCAAACATGCCTATATGATAGAACTGAGTCAAAAATATAGAATATGACAAGAAAAAGATGAACATACCAAATCAAGTTCAGCATCTTCAGCCATTCGAATTGCCTGATCAAGAGATACTACTCCAACCATATTCTGACTCTGATCAATAAGCCTAACTGTATTCGACCTATTTCAAAAATCGAAAGTAACATCGTTAAGCACAAAAATTCGAAATAGAAATGAAATGGAATCAAGTCTGAGTTAGAACACGTACCTAATTGTGGAGAGGTCGAGAGCTTGTTCATCGTCGGAGTCTTTGTTAGGAGGAGGTCTTCTGAAGTTGCCACCGCCACCATAGGCGGAAGGACGGAGGTTAACACCGTAACGGACGGTTGCGTAGGAAGGAAGAGTGGAAGAGGGAGAAGATTGTAAATTGGAGTTGAAATTGAGGGAATGAGGAATAGAGAGTTTAGTAGAGAAAGAAGAAGAGAATAGATGCGAGGCTTTGAGTTTAACGGGAACGACGGTGGTGGTGGTGGTAATGCCAGCCATGGCGTTCGTTTACACTTTCCACAGTTCAACTCCGATGCATGTTCTAAGTATCTCTTATCTACAATCTTCTTTCTTTTCAGAACAACCAATTCAGTTTGAGGAGGATTTGGGGCCTCGTTGGTAAATTCCCAAACTCTGTATCACTCAATTTATTAAAAAATTTGCTACTTGCACCCCGGGACAAATTAAATCTTGACAAATTCTCGTAAATATAGCGAGTTTTGATTTTGGTTCCCGTAAGAAAAAATTAAAAAGGTCTTGCAAAATTTTATGCCTATTGAACGAACCATGGGCCTTACTTTTTTGCTAGGCTGACATGTTTTAGCACGGGATAGTTGCTGACTATGCAATTTTTGTCATTTGACGCTGATATGGCAGTACGCAATAAAAAAATTTGGAAAATTATTTTTTGAAATTAAAAAATCTGAAAATAAATTAAAAAATCATCTATATATTTTTGAAAATTACAAATTTTCAGATTATATAATTTTTTTTAAAATTAATTTGGTTTATATGTATTTGTGACACCCTTAACTTTTAAAAAGTTGCGATTTTGACCCCTTAATAAAAAAATAACAATTTTACCCCTTAATTTTACAATATGTTGCAAAGTTGTTGAGAAGATAACATATATCCCAAAACAGGGGGCCGAAATCACAACTTTTTTAAAAGATAAAGGGTCAAAAAGATCTCATTTCTTTAAAGATTGAGCGCAAAAAAAAAATTATTAAGGGGCCAAAATCGCAACATGTTTTAAAAAATAACTTCAGGTTTTTTTAAAAATCTCTAGATTCTTTTAACATAAAATCTTTTTTTTTCAAGCTAAAACAAACGCACCCTAAGTAGTTTTTCTAAAATCTTTTTTTTTTTTAAATATAAGAAAATCAAGTGTAAGAGCTTCAAATATTAAAAAATAATTTTTATGATAGTAATCAAACATAAGTAGCTTTAGATTTTTAAAAAAATTATAAAAAGAATCACTCAAAATCTATTTTTTTTCCACCCCAATTCAATTCAATTTTCAAAATATAGGGCTCAGTTAGCAAATTCCGAAAGTATATATATGCCTCAATTCATTGATATTTTTGTTATTTACACCCTCCCTCTTAATTTATTATAGTTACACTTCTCTAACATCCTTTACCTCAGGTAAAGTACATTTGATATACTTAGTTCATGTACTGTACGAGTAGATCATAGGAGCATCTTCATCCATGACACTTATGTGGTATAAATGGACCCCCATCTAATATCTTATATTATTACTTCACACTTTTCAATTATTTAAATCATTCCATCATATTTATCTAAGTATTTATACCATCATTCAAAATTCTAAAAGGGTCCACTGAATTTAAAAAAACCAATCACAGCCCAAAAAGTATTTGTTTTTTTGTTTAATTTATATATTATTTTATTTCAACACAAGCATAAGGCACCATAGTTGAATTGGGGAACGATAGCCATCTTGAGATTGTTTTTCAAAACCAATTATCAATACTCTGACACAATGTCTTTATTTTCAGTTATAATACCACAAAATTCGACTGATATTTATGCTTTAAAGTATCTAAACTAATTCGTTATCATTTAATTTAGGTGATATGAGTCGATGAAATTTTATTTATTTATTTTTAAGAAAGTGAGTCGATGACATTAATGATATTATTTATATCTCTTAATCAATAATTCGTTATTATTTAATCTAGGATTAAATATGTTTTTGGTCCCTATAAAATTAAGACTTTTTGGCTTTGTTTGGATGTCAAAAGGAAAGAAAGTCTATGGATTGAAAGTGAATAGAAAGGGAAAGGAATGTGAGATGATTGTTTGGTATAAGTGAAAGTGAAAAGAAAGTGAGAGGAAAGAATAAGATATATTTTAGTAAATGACATAGATGTCCCTACATTTGAATAAAATATTAATCTAAAACATTTAAAATATTTATAGTAATATAATTATATGCATATATTTCTAGAATATTTTAAAATAAAATATTAGTGTATTGGTTATTTATTAATTAAAATATTAATTTAACATTGTTATTAAATATTTGTTTCAAGTTGCTAGTATAACATTATTGTACTCCAATTGGTTAACTCATGCACAGCTACCAAAGTAAGGGTATAATTGTCCATTCGAAATATTGAATATTCTCTCTATGTTTTCTTCACAAATTTGGACCGAAACTTTTCTTGGGCCTACCAAAACTTATCATTCCTCATTCTTTCTTTGGAGTACCAAACCATGCAAGCTCAATTTCCTATAAACTTTCCATCCTGCATAGCTTCTTTCCTTCCTCTTTCAATGGTTTCAAACACATCCTTTAAGTTTAATCCTTATTTAATTTTAATAGTTTTTTTAATCCTTAAAAAAAATTGTACTCAGTATTAGTCCCTCCTTAATTCAATTTTTTTTAATTTATGCTTAAACTCTTGAGTTTTTAAACAATTTTTTGCAAACGTGTTAAGAACATTACTAAAAGTTCCTCTGCAAAAAAATTGTCACAAAAATTGATTTCTACGTCTAGATTTTGTTAATTTTATTTTTAACTTTTTCCGTTTTAAAAAGTTCATATTTAATTCGTTTCATGTTAAAAAAATCTAAATTTTGGTAAATGAACCTTTCATAGTGTTCTAAACTTGTCTTAAAAAAATCGTTCAAAAATTTAAGAGTTTAAGGATAATTAAACAAACTTTGCTGTAACAGGGACTAAAATTAGAAGTAATTTTTTTATAAGGACTAAAAAAACCTATTAAAATTAAGTAAGGACTAAACTTAAAAGTTTCCAATTTTATAGGGATCAAAAACATATTTAACCCTTTAATTTATTTTATTTATTCATCTATTATTCTCTCACATTCACGAACAAACATATTTCACATGTTTCAAGACTTCAAGTAGATTTAAGTAAACTTTGTTTAGATATATCCGATTACCTAAAAATAGTCAAAATAGCACATAAATTATGAGTTCTAAAGCCTTCTTAAGTTCAGTTTAAGTGTATTTAGATAAACTTAATTTAAATTCATTGCAAACTCAATTTTATAAAAACTCAATTAGTTTACACGATATATAAAAAAATATTATATGATATTAAATATAATTTGGTCAATTTAAGCTTCTAAAAAAACCTGACTGATGATCTAATTTGAAATTGCAGGATAAAATTTCGAATTTTCATTGATTAATGGACATGTCCTGATCTTTTCTACGATTATACTTGGCGCTGATTGTATAATGTTTATGTTTGTCTGTAGATCAACAAATAATTTTGTATTTGACCAAAATATCAAAATAATTCTGCACCTTCTAAGAAATTTCAATTTTTTTGCAAAATATGTCCAAGTGAAAGGATTAATTTTTTGGGTAATTTTGACGTCCATTATTGCCATTTAAGCCAAAATTATTAAGATTTTATCCAATTAGTCAAAGAAAAATAATGCAGTTGGTTCCCTGTGAAATAAAGAGAGAACTAAGTTAAACAAAAAATTTGGCTGCATGAGCTAGGAGTCAAAAGAGTTGCCATCCCCTTATAAGTCACATAGTTCAATGAAAGACAACAAGTTTAAGTGAGTTTAGTTTTGTTATTGACACGTTGTAAAGCTTTGTTAACTTTTCATCAAATCATAGGATTAGTTTCATCGAGAGACAAACAAACCAACCTGTGTTGCTCACACACTTATTTGGGTGTTAAGGTCTTGTGCTAGCTCTAAAGTCTAAACTCTTGAGTTGAGTCCAACATGTATAATGCATTACTCACACCATTCATGTTCGACTGAAATAAATTTTGTCTGGTCAAAAAAAAGTCAAACAAAATTTTGTATCTTTATACGCTATGAATTGCCAGAATTATACAAAAGGTTTGCTTAACAGAAAACAGATATATCAAATATGAAAGGAATAAAATAAATTGTGTTTTGAAGATAACTTACGGTGAATATATCACAGCACGAATATTTTTTAATAAGTAAACACTTAACTATTACGGTAAAAAAAAAAAAAAAAGTAGAAAACAGTGTGTTTCTTACTTTCTTTAGTATCCAAATTGGCTCATGGTAATGGATTATTACCCACCTAAAAGTAATGAGAACGTATGGAATATGGGTCACTAAGCTTTGACAACCAGCTAAATTAAGATGTTGAGAGCAATAAAATGTTTGAGACCACATACTTTCAGTTATGCGCATTGCTGTAAACCAAATTGAACTCTAAATCCAAACCATTGATAACTTCCCTTCACTTCAATTAAATCATAATATTGCTGGTCTAATGGAGACATCTAGTTTCGTTCTCTTTTTTATGCTTTCTTAGTGTTTGGGAATCATTATATGAATTAAAAGACAATGATATAACAAATTTCCTCTAAGTTCCTTTTATTCCCTATTTTAATATTTAATTCCAATGAAGTTTCTTAATGAGACTGCTGCAGTATAATGAAAACCAAAATATCAATTGAAAGATCTGCATCTCAGCTATAAACCAAAATAATTCAACTCAGTCATCAAGTGTATGAATGGATTTAAGCGATATAAATTTGACAGAAATTAAATTACATTCATTTTATTTCATCTCTCTGAAACTACATTGTTCATATGTAAGCAAAAAGAAATTACACTGATCACACAAAACTAAAAAGACATAAAACCTTGGACACATTCAAGCCTACATTCTCTAACTAAGCATTAACAGTACACAAGACAACTTTCATAGTACAACCAAGGTTTCGAAAACTTAGTCAACCTCTTCAATCTTAGGTCCAGCTCCAGAGCCTGTCCCATTAGAGGCACCACCACCAGGCATACCATCTCCCATAGGCACATCTCCACCAGCACCACCTTGATACATCTTAGCAATAATAGGATTACAAATTCCTTCCAACTCCTTCTGCTTATCCTCAAACTCATCCACTTCCGCCATTTGATTCCCCTCCAACCACTGTATAGCATCTTCCACAGCCTTCTCAATCTTCTCCTTATCATCAGGACTCAATTTCCCACCAATCTTCTCATCCTTAATTGTATTCCTCATATTATAAGCATAATTCTCAAGTGAATTCTTAGCCTCCACTTTCTTTTTCACCTCTTCATCCTCTGCCTTATACTTCTCTGCATCTTTCACCATCTTCTCTATCTCTTCCTTACTCAATCTCCCCTTATCATTCGTGATTGTTATCTTGTTCTTCACTCCAGCCGTCTTATCTTCAGCAGAAACATTCAAAATCCCATTTGCATCAATGTCGAAACAAACATTGATCTGTGGTACACCTCTTGGAGCAGGAGGAATACCAGTGAGTTCGAATTTCCCAAGTAGATTATTATCCTTTGTTCTTGCACGCTCACCTTCAAAAACTTGAATCAAAACACCAGGCTGATTATCTGAATAAGTTGAGAAAATTTGTTCCTTCTTCGTAGGAATTGTTGTGTTCCTTGGAATCAAAGTTGTCATAACACCACCAGCAGTTTCCAACCCCAAACTAAGAGGTGTAACATCAAGCAACAAAAGATCTTGAACCTTTTCATCACCTTCACCGCTCAAAATCGCAGCTTGAACAGCAGCACCATAAGCAACAGCTTCATCGGGGTTAATACTCTTGCAAAGCTCTTTCCCATTGAAGAAATCCTGCAAAAGTTGTTGAACTTTTGGAATCCTTGTTGATCCACCAACAAGAACAACTTCATGAACATGACTCTTATCAATCTTAGCATCCCTTAGACACTTCTCAACAGGTTCCATACATTTCCTAAACAAATCCATATTCAATTCTTCAAATCTTGCCCTTGTAATAGTTGCATAGAAATCAATTCCTTCAAACAAAGAATCAATTTCAATTGTTGTTTGAGCAGTTGAAGAAAGTGTCCTCTTAGCTCTCTCACAAGCAGTTCTTAATCTCCTCAAAGCTCTTGCATTACCACTAATATCCTTCTTATTTTTCCTCCTAAACTCAGAAACAAAATGATTCACCATTCTGTTATCAAAATCTTCACCACCAAGATGAGTATCACCAGCAGTAGCTTTCACTTCGAAAATCCCTTCTTCAATAGTAAGAAGAGAAACATCGAAAGTTCCACCTCCCAAGTCGAAAATAAGCACGTTCTGTTCGCCTTTTCTGGAAGCTTTCTTATCCAAACCATAAGCAATTGCAGCAGCAGTAGGTTCATTAATAATCCTCAAAACATTCAAACCCGAAATAGCACCAGCATCTTTCGTAGCTTGACGTTGAGAATCATTGAAATAAGCAGGAACAGTTACAACAGCGTTTTTTACCGGATGGCCTAAAAACGCTTCTGCAACTTCCCTCATCTTGATTAACACCATTGAAGAAATTTCTTCAGCAGCAAATTTCTTCTCTTCGCCTTTGTAGTTAACAACGATCATAGGTTTTTCAGCGGGACCTGGAACGACTTTAAACGGCCATAGTTTCATGTCGTTTTGAACTGATTCATCGGAGAATCTACGACCGATTAAACGCTTAGCATCAAAGACGGTGTTCTGTGGATTCATAGCAACTTGATTCTTTGCTGCATCGCCGATGAGTCGTTCTGTATCGGTGAATGCCACGTAGGATGGTGTTGTGCGGTTGCCTTGGTCGTTAGGGATGATTTCGACGCGGTCGTTTTGCCATACGCCGACGCAGCTGTAGGTTGTGCCCAGGTCTATGCCAATGGCTTTGCCTTCTTTTGTCGCCATAAGTAAAAAAGTAACAGAATCGAGTTAGTTTTTGTTTTTGATTTGAGAGTTTGTTTTGGTTTTGTTGTTTGCAGTGTTTGATTTGAAGTGAAGAGAGTAATTTATATGAGCGATAGGACAAGTGTATGAGTGAGTTCTAGAATTCGCGAGGTGGCGAAGGAAAATAACAGAGCAAGGTGGACATTTCTCGAGTCTGTGAGGAGGTTCGAGAATAATAATAAAGATTTATCCAATTCAAAAATTATTTCATTATTTCATCAAAGTGTTCAAGAGATTAATTATATGTGATTTAAATTGGATTAATTTATTTAATTGGATCAACTTAAAGAAATCTTTGTAATCTGGGGTGATTGACTTATCAGGACTGTCTTAAACAATTTAGAGATCCCGTTATAATTTAAAATATTGGCCCCAATAAAATTGATGGTCTAAAAAAATTGGGGTAAAAAAACAAAGGTTTTGGATTGGGTTAAATGTTGAAAATAAATAAAATTAAAATTTTTAGCACAGACGACAGGCCTATATGGGAAAAATATATATAAAGAAAAAAGACTAAATTTATTATTAAAAAAGGGGCCTGCCAGGACTTGAACTCATGTCAAGGAAGCTACAAACCAAAACGAGCACCGCTGGACCACCGCGCATCTTTGATAATTGCCCCAACACTAAAGATATATAGCTCATTTTTTATGGCCTTGTATATACTTTGGGCCCCAAAAAAATTGAGGTCCGGTGTCATAGCCCAGCCCTGGTAGCATTGGCTACCCCAATAAAGAAAAAAATACTTGAAAAATTAGTATAGTTTTGTATGTAGCTATCCCACTAATATATTATTTGACTGCTCCAAATAATTTTGTTTGTTTAAAGGGAGATGATATTACACAAATATTGATAATATATTTAATTTAAAATCAATTATGGATAAATTTTACATTTTACAACTCATAGAGCTTAACTTTTATAAATAACTATTGTTTAGCTTTTATTTTCTTCATTGACGTTTCATTAATTATAAGTAAGACTTATTGTAAATTTATTTTACTTATTAATTAAGTTTATATATTAGTTTTTAAAATATATTTTATTTCTTCTTTATATTTGACCCCCTCGTAAATATTGTACGAGCTTCGCCGCTTTTTTAATCAAATAATAATAATAAATAAAAGTATAGAAAGATGTTATGTGTTTCTTATGGGATGATGAATTGGGGTTGTTCTTTGCAAGAAAAGGCTATCGCCCGAAGAATGACAATGTTGGATTTGATAGTGGCTGCAATTAGTGTAAGATGTGTACAAAATTTCTGGAAAAAACAAATTGGTAAGGATTTTGGGAAAGAATGTGGACAAGAAATAGGCAAGGAGCTTGAGTCTAAAAGAGTGTTGGTGAAGAAGAAATATGAGGCTAAAGAGAAGAAGTGTAATTGGTTGTTCATGGCATTGCTAATTTCCTGGATGATTTACATTCAAATTAGCTTATTGTCAACTCGTTGGTTCAATTGTCGGAACAAGTTGGATGTTTATGTAATGCCTTAACTTTGTATGATTACTTAGAGAATTAGCCATTGTGACTGTTTATGTAATACCTTAACTTTGTAATATGAAGTTAAACTCTGATTATGAAATGTCGATGGTTGTTAGTAATTTATAAAATGGGAAAACATTCTCTAAATTCAACTTGTTAGCATATATATTTGAACAAACATACTTATAGCATAATAAAGCAATTCAAATGCATATCATTACAAAATAAAGCACATAAAGTGCATATGTATCATTACAAAACAAAGCACATCAAGTGTACTTACCCAGTTGATCTTTCTTAAATTTTTCATAATTTAGACCATTTTCATCGTCTGAAGCATCAAGATCGTAATGGCTCAATTCATCAGATACATACTAATCTTCCTCATTAACCCTACCTGTATAGCCACGTACCATGAGAACCGAGGCTTTCACTTTCAACTTACCAGTAGCAGCTTACTTCTTGCCTGAAGACTTGTTAGCAACAGTCTTCAACTTATAAGATTGTCGTCTTATCTCCACCCTATTGGTTCCATATGCAGGTTTCTCAACTTCAAAAACACCAAACCCATCATTCAAACCAATTGTCCTCTCATCTTCGATATCATCAAACCTTACCCCTCAAGCTTCATCCTCACTGTTGTTATCCCCACCGTTGTCATCAGCTGCATTCAGTTCAATACCCTTAGGTTCAGATACATAGTTAGAGTTAGTACTCACATTCTGCTCAACATATATGTGTGTTGTTTGCGCTCATTGCTTGCAACATCACAACTTTAATGTCATCATCAAGTAAGACATGCTTGAAAACCTCATTTACTCCTTATATCTTCCTCCACAACCTATAGGTCAATTTAACATAGTTCCATCCCAACATCAAACCCATAGCTTCAAAATAACTCCATGAATATAAGTCTTGCCTAGTAATCAAAGTTTTCATCCCACCTCTGTAAAACAATGTTGCCTCCTGTACAAACTCACCACCATGGTGAAAGATAACATTGAAAAGTCTTATATTTGTAAACAATGCATGTGTAAATAAGTGTTTATTCAACAAAACCAAAACCAAATACAACATGCAAGATTAAAAGGAAACAACTTGACAACCATGGATGAATCATGATGGTTTGTTTCGAAATTCAAAAAGGTGGGAAGAAATGTACCTTCAAATATAGGTTCAAATAGTACAAAATAAGTCACTTAAATGGCCAGAAAGAATAAAGTTAAGATAGGTTCATACCAATCTTGTGTTGAACCATTACTGCTCCCAAACCTCTTATTTCTGCCTCTTTGTTGACATGTTGTTGCCACATAGTAGATAAGGAAAATACATTTTGTAATAGAGTAGTGATATTTGTAATAATTACTTCCAAAATATATTTTCACTTTACATACAATTATTGTTTTGCTGATCTCAAGTCTAGTGAGATCATTCTTTCCATCAATGGATTCTATTGAATACAGTCTAATTTCCTCCCTTACTCTTAACCTTGCTAATTCTATTAGCTCTTTAATGGAATCTGTTTTCCCATATGTTACCAGCTTCGACTCTGTTATCTACACAAGATATAAATCATTTGTAAATAAGTAATTAGGCAAAAATAAAAGGCAAATTAAAATTAATTCTGCCTGTAGCGAAACTCAGTGTTAAAGTTAAAGAACTTGTCATCACTAGTTAAATCATTTTGCCAAACAATGAAATATTTCTTTTCAATGAGGCAGTGTATGTGGGCTATCTTATCCACACAGGGGATTGTTAGGTGAATGCCACACGGTAGCTGCTTGAGATAGACACCCTTCCTCTGGACTATAAAAACTTGATTTTCTGGTACAATTTGTATGCCCCAATTCCTGAATAAAATTACAAAATAGTTAGATGGCAAGATGTTGTCAGTTAAAATAGGTATCAAAATTCTGTTAGATGCAAAATATACAAGAGATAAATGGGAGTAAGAGGCTATATGCATTATGCACACTTTATTGTTAGCACGTGGTAATAACTTCCAACAGAGCAGTTACATAAATTACAACTGCTATATAATATAGAAACTGTCACATAATTACAGAAACTGTCTAAAATAACCACTCATCTAGGAATTAGAGAGCCTAGTCTCTCCCAAACCATACCAAATACCAACCAAATGTTTATTATGAGACATCCTTATTCTATTTATACAGAATACACACTAATAATTATAATTGGGCCTAATTTAATTTGGGCCTGCGCCTGACATATACATGTCTAATACCCTTTTACTCCTTCGATCCTTTAACGCCTTTTACCCTTTTCACCCTTTTGCAAAAATGGATGAGTTTGTTTTTTATTGAGTGGAATATAGTGGCTTAGAATTGTAAAAAAAATTGGGGTTGCAATGATAAAAAAGACCATTTTACTCCTTCGACGCTTTAACGCCTTCTACCCTTTTGCAAAAATGGATGAGTTTGTTTTTTATTGAGTGGAATTTAGTGGCTTAGAACTGTAAGAAAATTGGGGTTGCAATGATAAAAAGGACCTTTTTACTCCTTCAACCCTTTAACGCCTTCTACCCTTTTGTAAAAATGGATGAGTTTGTTTTTTATTGAGTGAAATATAGTGGCTTAGAACTGTAAGAAAATTGGGGTTGCAATGATAAAAAGGACCCTTTTACACCTTTGGTAGAAACATGAAAGTTTTAGATAATTTTGTTAGCTTTCCAATGGCTTTGGTTTGACTTGAAAATGTTTTGTGAATTTTGAGTTATGATGAAAACACTCCAAGTAGGTCTTAAAGAAATTTTAAGGAAACTTAGCATAACTATCTCCAAGTCGTCCCAAAACTTATGGTTTGCTTTTAAACATCAAAACTTGAGTATTAGGAGTTTAATTAATGTATGAATGCTTGAGTTTCGTAATTATAGATGTGTGAAT
>Ga0315915_1004721_pt1 | contig 17116 bp, 18 predicted proteins | sample MpolbnodulesMG_FD_207738 | JGI IMG/M metagenome (GOLD analysis project Ga0315915, IMG submission 207738) | Medicago polymorpha root nodule microbial communities from Los Angeles, California, United States - branched nodules | ecosystem: Host-associated > Plants > Roots > Nodule | place: USA...
ATATTTACCTTAAAGGACACTCCAGTCCAGGGTCAAAGGTCTGGAGCCTTCAATTGAATCAAAACTATTAACATGTACGAAGAATACTTGTATCACTTTATCCATTATCCATATATATTAAATAAAAGGAAACATCTTGATTTGCAAAATGTCAAACCAAATGTTACTAATGGTTTAGTACATATACCTCGAAAAGAATCTTTTGAAATCGATGTTATAATGAAACTCGGGTTGAGAAATAGGAATGAGAAATAGAGAAAATGTGTCTTTCCTCTCTCAAATATATATATATTCTTAGAATAACCAGCATTTTGAAAAAGTAGAGTTAAAAAAAACAACAAAAAAAAACATCTATAGTAGATTCCTAACTAAATATTGCTTCATACATGGCTTTAGAAGTTAAAAAGAAGGCAATATCAAGAGAAGCATCAACAATTATATGGCTAGTTTCGTGGAGTCTTATTATGATCTATCATGTTAGTTTAGCTGAAAGAGTTTTGGAAGACGAAAAACCAGAAAATTTTGTTATAAAAAAAACAAGTTTCTTCTGGTATAGTGGAGAGTCTTCCTATGAACGTGTTTGGCCTGTAAGTTTATTATCAAAAACCAACAGTTTGATATATTTTGTTATAATATTGGTGATGCATTGTAATTGTTTTGTTGAGCAGGAAATGAAGTTTGGTTGGAGAATTGTCGTAGGGTCTATTGTTGGATTTTTCGGAGCAGCATTGGGAAGTGTAGGAGGGGTAGGAGGTGGAGGAATTTTTATCCCTATGCTCACTTTGATCATTGGTTTTGATCCAAAGTCTTCTACGGCCCTCTCTAAGTGTAAGTGTATTTCTATATTCTATCTATTCATTCATGTTAGATATATAGTCGATGTTTGGATTTACGTTTCAATTATCTTTCTCGCGTCTCAAATACTGTTTTCGACATGAAAATGGTGAAGCTATAAATAGTAGCATGTGGTTGGCCGCACTTCAAAAGCTAGTTAGCTTCTGAACGCGGTTCCAAACACAATACATGCATTCTTTCTAAATTTTTATCCATGTGTCCCAATTCATTTTCGAAAGCTCTTTCAAATACTTTGGCTGTTATTTTTGCTATTGCAGGCATGATTACAGGAGCAGCTGGGTCAACAGTGTATTACAATCTGAGGCTTAGACACCCAACACTAGACATGCCACTTATAGATTATGATCTTGCTTTGCTCTTCCAGCCTATGCTAATGCTAGGAATTAGCATTGGTGTTGCCTTTAATGTCATGTTTGCTGATTGGATGGTTACCATTTTGCTTATCATTTTATTCATTGGTAATGATTATTATCTGTTTAGCATAAGCAAGTGTGATTAATTATATTTTCTTGGGGCAGTCTCATACTTTTTCTTGGGAAAGTGCTCTTGTGTTTGTGTTTTTTGGGTAGGAAGCAAATGGTTTTCAAATAGATTCATATATATTTTGGCATGCTGTTTTCCTTTATCTTGAAAGAAATTTCTTGAAAACTAAACTTAATTCTTTGCAGCCAACATATTGCATTATATAGTTAATGTATTTTTTTTTTAGTTCAGATTGTCTGAGCAATTCAACGCATTCACACAGTCAGCACATCAGTGATCGATGATTTTAGATCGGACAGTCTAGCTTTCAAGTTCAGTACTTTAGATATTAGAAAAACATCAAAATATACATTAAAATCTAGATAGTTTGATGTCGGTCCATCGACCACCTATATGCTGATTGCGTGAGAATGCTAACTGCATCTAATCCAAATTCAATTTTTTCAAGAACTAATATCCAGTTGATGCAACACATGGTGATAGGTACATCCACTAAAGCTTTAGTCAAGGGCATCGATACATGGAAAAAGGAAACAATTATGAAAAAGGTAAACTTATAGCTTGTTTGGATGTGCGGTGGAAGCAGCTTTCTCGCGTCCCAAGGCAAAAATTGCCGTGACTTGGAAAAGCTATTATATGTAGCTTCACTGTAAACGTGCTTCCTGCCGTGCTTTTACCTTGATGTGGAAATTGTATCGTAGAGCCAAACACAGGCTTATATAGTTACAAATTTTTTTTTTTAGTTGAGTCTGTATTGCCTTCTACTTTATAGTAAGAGTACTATGCTACTGAACTTTCAGGAAGCCTTTGAGGAAGCAGCCCAAATGTTGGAATCAGGTTCTACTCCTGATTGTAAGTGCCTACAAATTTTCAGTTATTATATGTAGATGAAAATTTGATATTGCATATGCTTATCAAAATTTGATATTAATTAGCACAAATAAGAGAGGCTTAGTTCTTAATTAACATTTGGAAGATGCAGTGAAAAATCTTCAATATTATTGTTGAAATACTAATGCTGTTGCCCCTTCTTTTAGATGCTTCTGAAGAAGACTACAAGTCACTGCCAGCTGATCTACAAGATGAAGAGGTAATTCCAAGGGTTTTCCAAATCATTCTTTATAAAGTGTTCATTGAGGTTTTACTTAGTTTTATACAATATGTTAAATTCTTGTGTGCAGGTCCCTTTACTTGATAACATTCACTGGAAGGAGTTATCAGTTCTTATGTATGTTTGGGTGGCTTTTCTCATTGTCCAAATTCTTAAGGTAGTTAATATTTGGTTTTTTCTCTGATTCATTAGTTATAAACAATCATCTTGTGTGTTTTTAACTGAATATGCACTTTCTATGTATTTCAATGCAGACATACAGCAAAACTTGTTCCATAGAGTATTGGCTTCTTAATTCCTTGCAGGTAAATAATCTATATATATATATATATATTTGAATACTAATACACATGATATGTATTTAGCTTTGAAGTCTAGTTGTATGACTTCATAGATTGGTAAAGTTAACAAACCTATTAAAAGACCAAAAATTGTGATATAGTAGTACACATAAAGGTTTATCCTACATAGGAACATTTATATTAATAAAATGTTTAATTTTGATACGTAAAAAACTTTACACCGTCAACAAATCACAATTAATTATATGTGGACTTTAGAAGTAGTCATGATTAAAGTTAATAATTTTACTAAGGGAAATGCTAACCGGTGCCCCGAGGCACCGGTTAAGAATACTAAAAAGGAAAGTTATATAGTAGTTATTGCATTGAAAATTATGTAATCAATTCATAAAAAGTCAAAAAAGTGTCATTTTTAATTTATAACTTCCTTTTTCGGTATCCTTAACCAGTGCCCCATGACACCGGTTAGCATGACCCTTTTAATAATATATGATAATTATGATTGATTGACAATGTAAATAATATTTACGGTTACAATGTATATGAATTAAATCCTTAAAAAACTCTATGGTTTTAGAACTAAAATACATATCTTGATTGGAGCTGACATAATACTATTTCTCTGCAAGGTCTAACTGAAATTTGGTGTGCTATTTATCAATTTAAGGTGCCTATTGCAATTTCTGTTACACTTTTTGAAGCCATATGCTTATGCAAAGGAACTAGAGTAATTGCATCAAGGGGAAAGGAAATCACTTGGAAGTTTCATAAGATCTGTCTTTACTGCTTCTGTGGAATAATAGCTGGTATGGTTAGTGGTTTGCTTGGTCTAGGAGGTGGCTTCATTTTGGGACCATTGTTTTTGGAATTGGGAATTCCTCCTCAGGTACAAACTCATTCATTCTTTGTCATTTACTAATCTTTAGTTTATACATGAATATATAACTCAATCGAATATGTCAATGATGTGTCGGTTTAGTGGTAAGAGTCTGACTTTGTAATCTCAAGAGATATATTTTAAATTTTCTTGAAACAGTTGTAAAATAATTATCAATGTCACTTTAGTTAATAATTTCTCCCTTTCAATTTTTTTTTTTTAAAGATATAACTTTGATGAATATTTTTCAATGTGGCAGGTAGCTAGTGCTACATCAACTTTTGCTATGGTTTTCTCTTCCTCCATGTCAGTGGTACAATATTATCATCTAGATCGCTTCCCAGTACCCTATGGTAAGAAGCAATATATAAGTGAATCTAGATATGATGATGTTAGACAAACATGATTTTGTAAAATTGATTTTGTTATAATTGTGTTTGAAGTGAAGTGATTTATGTTCTGATGCAGCTTCATACTTAGTATTGGTTGCAACCATAGCTGCATTAACCGGTCAACATGTGGTGAGAAAGATAATTGCTATCTTTGGTAGAGCATCTATCATCGTCTTCATATTAGCTTTCACCATTTTTGTGAGCGCAATCAGTTTAGGTACTCTATTATTTTAAGTTTACTTATTTTTTTCACGTTTGTTTTTGCATTTATGATAGAGAATATAAAAATTTATCCAAATTTTAACCATAAAGTAAGGATACATATTTTTTGGAATATTATTCTTACTAATAATGTCTCATTTTTGGCCATCACAGGTGGGGTGGGAATAGGGAACATGGTTGAGAAGATGGAAAATGAAGAATATATGGGGTTTGACAATCTCTGCCACCATGGAAAAAAATATGGGGTTTGATAAAATGGTCACCTATTCGTCATTTTCATTTAAGTAAAAAAAATATCTTTGTTATTTTTTTCCTTTCTAAATTTTCTACATATTGTTGTATTCCTTGCGGATTGTGTAACAATGACTGGAATATATTCTTTGCCATCTTAAAATTGTTATTATGTGTTTTTGTTTGGTTTGTAAAGAATTTTCACTTTATCAAAAGTCAACAAATATTTATGAAGTATGCAGTTGATGACCATAGTTTGAACTTTGAAGTGCAATATATAACATTCCTAGTGCAATTAGGATACTACTTAGGACTTTTCATTCTCATGTACAATGAAAATGATGCTTTAACGGGTAAGATTTAACATTGACATGAAATTAAAACATTTTATATTTAATTACAGATTGATCTACATCTTATTCCAAAATTTCTTCTTTCTTTGCCTTTCCTTTGTCATCCATCGAATGAAAATAACTAGTTGAAAGGTAAAACAAAAAATTGTTCCAAGGTATCGTTGACCTAAATCTCACAAAACAATGGATTGGACATTTGAATTATTATAGAAAAGCAAGATTGATGATTGCTTGATTAGTGTCGTTTTATATTATTATGAATTTTATGGTGCAAGGAAGAAACATCCCCATCATTTTACAATTGGTAACAAGGAAAACCATGATTGTGGAACAACTGTTAAAAGACAAACGAAAAAGCATCACCATCAATTTTTACACAAGAAAGAAAGAGGCCAGAGGCGGAAACTGCAATCAGGGGAGGAGGAAACCATAATTAATAATAATTAATAACAAATTAAGGAGTATCTCATATAGTGATAATCTCTTACTAGCATCTTAATGTGCTTTCTTTTCATTTATTATTAACATAATATGAATCGTTGGATCAAATAATTATAACGGTTGAGATTTGGTGCTAGTCATAAATTGCTAATCTCAACCTTCAATTTTACTTATGATCTTATACACAAGTATTGCAAATCCATAAAATCGTGAAGTAAACTAACATTATGGCAATTCAGATATGACATGTACAACTGACTAACAATAGCTATGCAACCACATTTGTATAAGCTTCTAGCAAGTCAAATTATTATTATTATTATTATTCGTGCCAACAACTCTTGGAATATTGAGTAGGGGTGTTCAAAACCGAACCAAACCAATAAAAAAACCGCTAACCAAACTAATCCAAACCGAAACCACACTTGGTTCAGATGAACTCGAATGACTTTTTCACTGAACCGCGCGGTTTAATTTGCGGTTTGCATCTCAGCAACCGAATCAAACCAAACCAAACCGCAAGAATAATGAATATTACTTGAACATGTACTAGCCCAATTACATAGCTCAAGAATAATCTCTTTCGATTCGATTTTTCCATTGTTGCACCATCATGTTCGATTCTAATTCCTTTCCATCTCTTTCAATTCATTTCCAGTGATGAATTTGTTTCCTTTACTTTCCAATAATTTGTTTCATGCTTATGTTTCTTCTTAATTTTACCTATTTTGATATAAGTTTTACCTAATATTTTATCATATAAACAGAAAAATAAAATGTCCTATGTTTATTTTGTAACAAGTTGGCAATATTAGAATGTAATTTTTTTTATCTTGCGATAAACCGCACAAACCGAACCAATCCAAGCCGCATTGGTTTGATTTGGTTTGGTTTAGATGACTTTTTAAAAATCAACCAAACCACATGCTTTTTTATCTCGCAGTTTGGATGGCTTTTTTGCTCAAAACCGAACCAAACCGCGCCGTGAACACCCCTAATATTGAGTTAGTTCAATCTATTTTTAACGTAGTAGCAATTCTTAATACTCCAAGTCTCTCTAATTCGCAACAATTGTACCTAATCAAAATCTCCATGTTCCAGCAAACTCTAGCAGTAGAAGCATATAGAAAGGGATAACCGATTTAATGTGGAAAAGAAACCATTTGAGGCTTGCTCCATTGTTTATCGAGCCTTGGATTGCTTCCATCAATGGCGGATTTGTTGGTCGGGTAACAATGTTGTCTCATCTGGGAAGTTAGATATCTCAACTGTTTGAACTAAGGGATAAAAAGTTCTACCATGTTCAAACACGGGCAAAGGAGAAAAACGTCTAACAATTAATTACTAATTGTTGCTATTAGAAAAAGTGTTGTCTCGCTTGCTAGCTGCCACGAAACGAGATGATTGAAACTGCTAACTAGATTCATCATAGCCACCGTTTAGGCAGCGATTTTAGTCATTGCAATAATGCAATTATATCATATTTTGGTTTTAGTTTCTGTAAGTTTCTTTTGTTTTTTGGATTAAGTCTCAAATTAAAAAATTGTTGTTAGTTTCTGCAAGTCTTTCTTTTTTGTTTGGATTAAGCTTTGACAATTTTAAACATTGTTGCATTTAGTCCATGACTTCAATTTATTGGGTCACATATGACGATAAAGACTAAAAACAATAATTTTTAAATTTACAAGGACTTTATCCAAACAAAAGGAAGATGTATAATTGTATGTACTAAAATCAAATTCAAAATTAACAAAAAAATTGTATTTTTACAGAATTTGGAATGTTAAATTTAAATAAAAAAACGAAGCAATTTTTTTCTTCTTTCAAAATGTCACCAAAAACATAATATAAAAGAATAAAAAAAATAAAACAAAAAACAAATTCCATTGCCGGGAATCGAACCCGGGTCTCCTGGGTGAAAGCCAGATATCCTAACCGCTGGACGACAATGGAACTGATGATTAATCTTTTCAACATTAAAATTAACACCTAAAACTAACGAAAAATAAACATTAAATTTTAGATTATTATTATTTTGAAAAGAAAAAAAAAAACTGGGTTTAGATTTTTAGGGGTTTCATTTCTCTTCTTCATTAATCCGCAAAGACACTGTCTCAGATTTGCAGAAACCGTGAAATGGTTGTGTTTATGTTTAACAGTGACAATATCATACATATGATTTGAGACAAACACGGTTTATTTAGGTTAACGAGTGAATAAGTTGTTAGTTAGTTAAAAAGGGTTATTGAGATGATAACCCGTTCTAAACTTGTTGAACAGCTCAGAGATTACCAGATCCGATCTCAGCATAAATATTCTCCTCTCACTTTCTTCTCTCCCAAACCTCATATCATTACTTGGTAATTTCATAACTTTTTCACCATTTTTACTGTTTGTTGTATTTTGTGTTTATCATGACTGTGAATTATGAATAGCATTGTGTTGTGAGTTATGACTACTGTTTGAATAGGCTGTTTTGAAAATTTTTATTAAAAGCTATGAAGTACCGACACAAAGGCGGACACTAATGTTTTGACACAAGTAGTTATTTTAGAAAATAGATGTAATTGAAGGTAATCACGTGTGTGAGGGTGTCGGACACCCGACAGTTTGACATGCCTTTGATTTGAAGTGACTACTTGATAGGTTTTTTTTTTTAAAACTCGGTATCCAGTCCAATGACTGACTAATCCGAGGGGACCATTTAAATCCAGAAAGCAAAGCTCCATATGGACTAGTCTACTGAAATTGGCACGAGGGGAATCGAACATGAGACATTGAAATGAGCACACTCCAAGGTCCCAAGCCAACACCACCACCGAGGTGAATTGAACCTGAGACTTTGTTTGGGAATACTTCGTATATTGAAAGTGATAGATAACAAGAGATCGTTAGTGTTTCTCTGTTTTTCTTTTAAAAGTAGGTGAATTGGTTTGCTTTTCTTTTTAGAAGAATTGCTAATGAAACGCCACTTGCTAAGGATGAATCCTACCAGGTGAAGGAATGAGAGATATCTTAAAGTTCTTCACCTAGTGGTTAAAGTTTTGTTTGTTTAAAAGGGTATCCCGATAGGTATAATTTGTGACTATGTAAGACTAACTAACCATGAGACCAGGTAGAGGTTAGATAAAGCTATTGTTACTCTAGGATTTGATTGAACTCTTCATATTCCGGTTAAAGTTCTCCTAAGATCACAATCTACTTCCACTGCAATTAACTAGTGTTGAGTTATTTTGAAGGTATTAAGTGCATTTTGCAGTGTTGTTAAATAGGGACAACAGCAGCGATGTAGCACTATATTGTAGAGGAATCTGAACAAATCGTTGTTGTTTTTTAATATGCTATTTATTTAGTACAAAATGTCGTCAAATAGTGCTTTTAGTGGTGCCATAGCACTGCTGTGTAGCAGAACTTAAAAACTGCTATTTTTTGCGATCTGCGACCGACAATGTTACACTTGTTGTAGTTGTCATCTTCAGTGCGTTTGTGTGTGTAGAAAAGATTGGTAGCTTTTTGATTGGGTTATGGGATCATGCAATATAGCTATTGTATGATAATTCAATATCCCGGCTACTTTTCGATATCCCCCAGAATTTGATTGTGGACTCCCTTGTCCATGTAAACTCTTCACATTGAGGGACTTAGAATTGAGATAAAATGACACGAATTGTTTGTATTCATTCAATTTCAAACCCGGGCATCTGAATGCTATACTATGTTGAGTTTTCTGCTGGCAAATGAATAAGCCATAGGCATAACGCCTACCTACACTATTTCAAGAATGTAGTCGAAATTATGCTGGAAATTGCAATTCCTATCCCCATTTTTGACATATTATATAAACTTTTTTAGGCCTCTTGTGCTTTAAGGTTATGGAGTTATTCAGGGTGCATATAAATATGGACACATGCTGTTAAATCTCAGGAAAATAATAAGTAAATGAAGAAAAAATACATTGGTTGTGAGCTTTATAGGTATTCGTTACCTAATATGTAATAAATGTGGCTGGAGTGACAACCACATTTTTAGGTTATAGAAAGGCACATAATGCCCCCAATCCTAAATTTATGGAATTCAAATTTCCGTCCTAGTTCTAGACTTTCCTGGTTACCCTTTTGATTTAAGCCTTTGCAGTTTAACCATACGAAATTTTAAGGCAAAACAAAAGAAAAAAAGAAAATGAAATATTAGCCCAAACGTTTGGACACAGCTATAGAGCCTGGCAGTACTGGAGCTATAAAATTGGCCAAGGGACTACTAGATTTGTAGAATTTAGAAATGCAACCATTAGATATCTTTTGCGTTCATGCTAGTTGTAAAGTTGATATGCAATCAGGTAGGCTGTTCTGTGTTCTACTTCTATTGGGTTGCAAAAATTTATGACTCGGGCATACTATACCATGTTTTCTGCTATCATTTGTATTTAATTTGATGTGTTGATGATATTATTGCTCTGTATATAATCCAGATTATGATGTTTCTCGCTTGAGAAAGATGATCCATGTTAGTTGAAAGGTCGATAACCCTGGCTCCATTGTGCAAGATCTTATTGCACTTACCAATGAAGCTCTATTCTTACAAATATATAAATGGAATAATTATCAACACTGATATAATTAGATTTGCTGTTGAAATGCAAAACTAGATTTCTGATTCCAGGTAGGATTTATGTAAGTCATGTGGTGAAGCTCCGATAGCTTAGAGATGGATGTTGGAGACCATGTCATACCATGAGTTACACGTTTAAAATTTCTTAGGTCCATTGTACGAAATGATGGTAAAAGGAGGGAAGATGTAAACCATTCAAGCGGGGTTGTTGAAATGGAGGAGGGTCTTCGGTGTATTTTTATATGATAAAAAGGCACTCTCAAACTAAAGGAAAAAATTTACCTTACAACTGTAAAGCCGATGTTATTTTATGGGATGAAATTTTGGGTGGTAAAAATCAACACATGAATAAAACTAGTGTAGTAAAGACGAGAATGTTGCACTGAATGTGTAGAAATACTAGACGGGATGAAATTAGGTACGATTGCATTAGAGGGAGAGTTAGGGTGGCACCTATTGTAGAAAAGACATTCAAATCTCGATTTAGATGGTTTGTGCGTATGTGGAGGTGACCTATAGATTCTATAGTAAGGAAAGTAGATCAGACGAAGGATGACTTTATCGCTAGAGGCACAAGAAGCCAAATAAATTATAGAAGAAACTATTAAGAAAGAAGTAAAGAATTTAACTAGAGATATGATTTTTGATCAAATACTATGGTGTCGTTTGATCCATCTAGCCAACACCACCTAGTGGAATAAGGCATGGGTTCTGTTGTTGTGGGATGATTTTATCAGATTAACATATAAAATACATTGAAGATGGTTAGGACATGACATGATGCCATTATGCTTGACAATTTCCTTAATTTCTTGCAGGGTTGATGTTGCTGTGGCAATTGCTTTTGCTCTAGTGTTCTGCATGCTTGTCGTCATATCCTGCATGACCCTCTATTTTAGGCGTTTTTGGATTTTTCTTCTTGTTGTAAGCTTCAGTATAATTCTTCTCATACGCCTAAGAGCTTCTAGGCAAACCTTGGCAAGGAAGAGGGAAAGAAGATTGCCATTGTCCATATGAGCATTCTTTGTGGTGATGGCTCACGTGATGTACACTGGCAAACAAAGGATAGATATATCTTACATGATTATTTTGGTCTTTCATGAATATTTGAGTGCTGTCATTACTAGTGTAGGACAAAAAGAACTTTTTCCTACGTTTTTGAGTGCTGATGGTATTCATCTTTGCAACCCATATGCACAAGCTAAGTGAATTTGTCATACCCTTATTTTACTTGTAACTCTCGTAAAATTGGTCCTACAGAGAAGCATGAAATTTCCGTTTTTCTATTGTAGATTTTTACAATGAGGAATTTCCATTTTCCCCGGATCTTCTGCTGTGACATTTCTAGCATAGGCTCTTCAGCCAAAGTAGTATAGAGATGTGATTTACAGATGTAGATATTTGCACTTGATGAGCAAATAATAATAGATGTAGATATTTGCACTTGATGAGCAAATAATAATAGAAATATCCTCTCTGGAAATCGCAAGCCTTGACTTTTGTATGCATTCAACTACCTTTTTTTTTGGTCAACTGTCTTGCCATTTCCTCGGCGGAACTTTTCATGCCCCCAACATGGCTTTGGATGTATACATAGGAAAAACATGATTTTTTTGTTCGCAAGTAAAATTGCGGACAAAATATGCCGTTTTGAAGTATACTTTTGAGGACATGTGTGATTTTTTTTTTTTTTAAAATATAGGGTTTGAAAAGTTCCTCCCATTTTCTTTCATCTTTTGACGTTTGATGAGCGTATAAACTTTGTTTCATGATGACTTTCAATGATTTGAGCTCAAGATTTTTCACCAAAAATTCGTACTTTTGGGTGTTTTGGAGGTGAAGAGAGAAAAAAGTGTGCATTTGAAGTGTGGAGTTGCTGGTGTTGGCCTAAAAATAGGAAATAATTGCAATGTGAGTTAACTCACGTTCGGTAGAGCCAATGTGAGTTAACTCATGTTGAGGTTGTTTTACGAAGTTTGGGGTGGGAATGAGCAAATTTGTTTGGGAGAAGAGCAAATTTCAAAGCTTATAGGCGCATTTTTAATAGTTCTGAGTTGGGCCTATCTTATAAAGACAATAGGTCACTTGTTTTTTTTCTCCCACCCCACATTTTTCAGAGGTCTCTGGTTTGTCTGGATTTTAAAATCCGAACGTGTAAAAAAGGATGGATTATGCACTTTTTTTACATGTTTGAATTTTAAAATTTGGACAAATCATGAGTAGAATTAGGATGGATGATATAGTATCAGACTTCATATGAGGAAAAAAAATTTAGTCTTTGTATTCAGTTTTCATATCACCATACTGATCTTTTTCTATTCTATTCTTGAAAACATTTTCTAAAATTGGTTTATCAAACAAACAGGCTGAAATGTTGGAAAATGCTAATATGGTTACATGAAACCAAGGCAAAATTGTCGACCTAGCATCCCTAGGGTTTGTTCTACCTCTTTGAAGACAATACTTGTTAGGTAGGGACAAAATAGGAATGGTGATGTCTGTGTTATTATTTTGTTTCGTGTTGTAGAAGTGATTTAAAATTGGTTTCTGGAACTACCAAAATCGGGGTCCGAATTGGCAAAACCGGGACCTGATTTTGACAGTGTTTTTCCAGCCTTTTTAATACGTGAAAAATCGGTGGTCGAAGGTGTAAAATCGGGGTCCAATTTTGCCAGCAGAAAATAAAACAGAATCGTATTTTTAGACTCAGATTTGTTCCAATTTTTTAGGGATACTTTTACTATAAATATATACATTGTATCAGAGTAAACGTGGAGAGGTATAGAGTCTGAAAACAAGGGTTTAAAAGTCAACAAGAAAACTAGGGTTTGTATAGAGTTTTCTCTTGACAACAAACACTAGGGCTGAGATTGATTATCCTTGGGAAACACTATTAGGATTGAGTCTCTTGGTCACGGGAAGAGATTGAGATTGAGACTTTGGGAAACAATTATAACTTTTTTATATCTCTTTGTAAAGTTACTCATCATTATAGTGGAACTGAGAGCTGCTCTCTCCCCCAGACTAGGTCGATATTGGACCGAACTGGGTAAACAAATTTCGTGTGTTCTCTCTTCTTTTCTCTGACTTTTTTATACTTTTGCTTGTGTTTATAATTGTTACCCGCGTTTATATTGGTTGCTTGATTACTTTGCTCCACACATCAAGTATTTTATTTGTGTGATTTTTTTAACGAATTCACAACATTTCTGAAGAACTGAATTATGAGTAAGTACATTGTTTAAGTTTTTTTGTTTTTTTTTGGAAAAAAGTTGTTTGTCTAAGTTAGTACCACTGTTGTAGCAACGTGTTTTTTAATTGCTTGATGTATGTCCCTTTGCATATGATGTAGGATATGGCAGTTTTATTCAGGCTTAGTTTGATTTAGATGTCATTTTGGCTAGAGCAACTCTGGTCTGTATCTTTTGCCAACAACAAAATTATTCAACGAAATTTTATTTAGAGCGAATTAAGAGTTTGTAATTATGCTTTAACAATTTAATGAGGCTAGGCAACATGCGTAATACTCCTTTGAGGCCATTAATTTTCGTGGTACCCCACAGAGACACTTTTTAATACAGTGTTTCCCTATTGTCTGAACAAAGAACCGTGCATACTCCATAAAATCAAATTCATTTTCAAAAGCATACTCCATAAAATTGGATGCCCTAGATATTTAGACTCACACGTTGCACACTTGCACGTATGTAATGAGTGGAAGTGGTCAAAGTCAAAGATTGTTGTTAGTTGCAACTTAGAAAGAAGTGCCATGGGATAAAGTCAAGTCAATATGATTTGTAGCTGACAGTACTTGTAGCCTTGTAGCTACTTGCATTGTGCGGCCCCGTTTTCAGCCAAACCCGAGCGTGAGCAATGATTAAGGTCCCCCATGGTTTGCTCAACTTAAAACATCATGGGTCCTTACCTCTCTTTGATCAATGATGCATGTTATTTGAACAATTATTGTGTGATAACTTTTGTAATAATCATAAATTTATAAAGAAAAGTAAGTATTGATAAAGAAATTAAAATAGAGAGAAAGTAAAGGGGACTTCTACGGTGCAGTTAGGAAATTGACTTTTTTGAAAAAGTTATTTTGTTTATTCAATAGTATAACTGTTGATGTCATGTCAGCTAATGTCATGCTGGTGGATCAGTATAAGACTAAACTTTACCTCATTACAAATCAATCCTTATACAAAATATCAAGGGGAATTGCAATCTTAGTGCACAAATGGGAATCGATGTGTTGAAGGCAAAAAACAGTATGGAGGAGGATGTGATGATTTTTTAGAATTTTCATTATTCTGTTTGTTTTTTAAGGAAATTGAAAAACATTAGTTTATAAAGATTTAATTCTTAGGATTTCTAAGAAAATGGGGGTTTTGTTATTTGAATGATCGAAACCTTGTAAAAATCGGTTTATAACTGTTCAATTTTAGGTGTATAATATTACATGTTTTTTAGAATTTTTAACTTATTCTCTTTCTTTCCCCATTTATTGTAGAGCCAACTTTTCTGTTACAAGATTTACGAGCCAAAAACACTTAAGTTTTTAGAGAGAGGTTTAAGAAGGCAAACTCTATCAACAAATCGGTTGTTGTGGTGAGTTTTCTAGTCTAATGTTATGCTTGGTTTGGTTTAGCGGTGCATGGGCCAAACATGCGTCTCAAATACCGATTACCGTGAAAAAGTAAAAGTTGAAAAACATAGCTTCTACGGTAATGTGGTTTTCTACCGTGATTTTACATATCCCGACGCCATACCAAATACTCACTTACTGTTCTTAATTAGTTTTGAGAAAGAGGAGTACAACAAGACGAGCTCTTGATGATGCTCATCTTTGGAATAAAATTTTGTGGTTGGATTTTGAAGTTAAAAATTTGATTTGAATTTTTAAATAATATTTTTTTTGAATAAAATACTAATCCACGTTTGACAGAGGCAACCCTTCACAAAACTCTAAAGTCAAATTGTCGCCATGTCAGACCAACAAAAAGCTTGTCGGTCAGCTACAATAGTTTGACAAGGTTTTTGACAGGAGCAACCCTCACAAATTGACATGGCTTTTGACATGGGTGAGCTCCTCATAAATTTACAATTGTTTAACCCCTTGCAAAACAATTGCGATCAATTTCTCTGCGAGACATTGTGTCCCTCACAAAACCCCTGACAAATGTCTGTTTCTTAGGGGTTTCGCCTTTATCAAAGACCATTTTTTTGTATAGTAGTATGAGAAAAATGTTAGTAAATAAAGCAAAAAAGTGGATTCACCGTATAAAATATGGCATCCAAGGTTAAAATCCATGTTAAAAAAACATCGACTGAATAAACTATAATTTTGCGTGTATATTGTTGCGTAGGAAAAAGTGGTTGTTCATGAAACATTTAAGAAAATATAGTGGCAATATCTAACGGCTCCGTTTATCGTGCGCCTGCTACTTAGGTCTCCCACGGTACGAGAGATGATTTGCTACTTTTTTTTTTGAACAATAATGGGTAACATGTATTTAAAAATTATTAAAATTAATTTTTCACATATTTTCTTGGTTCAAATAATTAAGGGTCAACTTCGGAACTTAATAAAACTATAACACCGATATTCAAGATTTCCATTTTCGATCTGGTAAATAGTGTCTTTACTACAATCAACAATATCCATATTCAAGATTTCCATTATTCATTAATTTACACCATTGTTATATAAGTTGAATGCTAATATGGAAAAATATATACTCCCTCGTTGGCTATGATGAACTGAAACAAGGGATAATAGTGGTTTTAATTTTTATTAATGATGTTTTAAATTTCTGTTGGTTGAATCTATTATTCAATAATTTATCCACTAAAAACAAACCCAAAAATAGATAATGATGAAGAGGTTGAGGGAGAGAAAGAAACAATTAGTAAAAACCATCAATTCACTTCCAGAAAACAACAAACCCTTTTGGTATCTGAACCAAAAATTATCCATCTACCTTCCTCTCCACCATCTACAACCTCAACCTCTTTCTATCTTTACTCTCACTGCCGAACTCGCCTTCAACAAACAACGACGGTCAGTTACAACAATCCGAACTTGAACTTGAATTCGACCTGAACATGTTCTTCTTCTTTGGTTTCAAACGTGTATACATCGCATGATTTCGGATCTGGTGACTAGACCATGCCGTCGGAAATGTATCGGAGCTCAGATCTGATGGCTATTGATTGAAGTTTTTAGAGAGGAGAGAATGATTCGCGACTTCATAAACGCTAATTTCAGTTGTTTCTTCGACGGTGGGAGGTGGAAATGAGAGAAGTGATCAAAGGGCAACAAAACACAAAAACATGCGAGTGTTCCTTGGAATGAAGATGGTGATGTGGGTGTTATCATAATGTTGATGATGGTTCTGGGCGAGATGTTCCTGTTGTTATCATAAACATTAAATAATTAATTGTTCATATAAATTAGTGAAATCATGTGAAATTTATTTGTCTGGTGTTATTTTTAAAATTTTGGAAAATTAATTTCCATATTTTTTAAATTGTTTTTTTTTTATTAATTGAAATGCCACGTCATTTGTAAGAATCTTAGTTGTTAGAAAGATTATCATAGAACGGAAGTTAGTCTTAATAAGATTGACATTGGTAAGAATCTTAGTTGTTGAGAAGATTGTCATAAAATAGAATTAAGTCTTAGTAAAATTATCGTTGGTAATTAGAATCTTAGTTGTTGGGAAAATTCTCATAGAACGAAAGTTAGTCTCAGTAAGATTGTCATTTGTAAGAATCTTAGTTGTTGGAAATATTTTCACAGAACGGAAATTAGTCTTAGTAAGATTGTTATTTCTAAGAATCTTACTTGTTGGAAAGATTCTCGTAGAACGGAAGATAGTCTTAGTAAGATTATCTTAGATACAAATCTTAGTTTTTAAAAAGATTTTTATAGAACATAAGTTAGTCTTAATAAGATTATCATTGATAAGAATCTTAGTTCTCAAGAAGATTATAATAAAATGGAAGTTAGTCTTAATAAGATTGTCATTGGAAGAATCTTAGTTGTTGGGAAGATTATCATAGAACAAAAGTTAGTATTAGTAAGACTGTCATTGGTAAGAATCTTAGTTGTTGGGAAGATTGTCATAGAACAAAAGTCAATCTTAGTAAGATTATCGTTATGTCAAGTCTAATTATTATTATTATTATTATTTAAAATGGTTAATTATGTTTTTGGTCTCTATAAATATACTAATTTTTTG